>Ga0256847_1000739_pt1 | contig 19212 bp, 16 predicted proteins | sample TeddybearmetaG_FD_189099 | JGI IMG/M metagenome (GOLD analysis project Ga0256847, IMG submission 189099) | Hydrothermal vent microbial communities from East Pacific Rise, Pacific Ocean - Teddybear | ecosystem: Environmental > Aquatic > Marine > Hydrothermal vents | place: Pacific Ocean: East... | reverse complement strand
AAAAAGGAAAATCCAGCTGATAAGCGAATAATAAAATGAAATACTGATTTTGGTAAATTAACAATTTATATTTGAAAGATAAAGTATTTACTGTCTAGAGAAAAAGCTATTTTAAGCTTGTTAAGGAGAGGTGATACCCCGTCTGCTTGCGGCGGGGTAGTTCATTAATAATTATTGCTCAGCAAGCATTAAAGGCTTCTATGAAATCTGAAAAGGTTAAGAGTCTTGAGTCAATAACTAAGACATAAATATAGTTTAGCATCGTTATTTTAAAAAAATGCAAAAGATTTGCCTCTAGTCCTAAATCCGTGGCAAAGGTTTCTGACCTCTTGCCAAACTTACTTATTTATTGAATTTACTTTTTGTAGAAATTAATGCCGTAGACTAAAAGTCCATAGATTTAAAATTCTGGTGAAATCATCAAAATAATTCCACAACAGTCTTTAACAATTGACCACCAGTTTTCATTATTAATTTTTAACTATTAATTTTTCATTAAATTTTAACGTTGCCCATTTTTACCAATTGAAAATCTAATTCAATAGATTCTCCAGGATCTTGATTCAATTCTATTTGAGCAGGGATAGATTTCCATGAAGGAGTGTCATTTGGGAATTCACTTATAAGTCCCAAAATAGCTTTTCTCATATTGAGAATATCAGATGGTTTTATTTTATCATCTGAATTGACATCTGCAGCCAGTAATTGATAAGGCTCAGTCATTGTTTCTAGTCCTAGAATGTGTTTTCTCATTTTTAAGATGTCACTTGGTTTTAAGCTTCCGTCAGACAATGATCCTTCGACTTCAACAACTATTACTGGGTTTTCTATTTCTGGAAAATCTTCTGATGGATATTCGAAAGACATAGATCCACCAGTTATCTGAAGAATATCATAAGCTGGATTATCTGCATTGGCAGGCTTGAGAATGTACTTTACATCAGATGGAGAAGAAGCACTTTTTGTGTCAATATTTAGACTGTACGATGTCGGATCGTCAATTCCGTTATCCATTCCTGTCGCTCCAGTCGCAGCGATCAGATCATCGAAGTCATCATATGAAAAACCCATTTGTACAGTTCCATTTGGAGAAATGATAGCTAAGGATGGTGTACCATAATAAGGACCAAAAGTTCCAGTTTTATAAATCAATCCTGCATCTTTTCCCCCTCCATCAAATCCAACTCCTGGAAATGTAACCCCATATTGAATCTTATAATTTGCCACATCTGCATTGCTGTCAAAATTCTGTGTGCTTAATTCAATAAACTCTACATCGTATTGACCGGCTCCCCATACTTGATATTTTTCCTCCATCCAAGGTGCTAATTGTATGCATGGCGGACAAGTCGTGAAAAACAGTTTTATAACAACAGTTTGTCCTTTGTCAAGGTGATCTTTATACAACTCATGGACGATACCATCAGAATCCGTAACTGTGAAATCTGGTGCAGTTTGAGCTGAAAGAAATGAAAATGAAAATAAAAAACCAAGTATATAGATAATTCGCATGACAAGTATATTATTGATTATCAAAGCTATAAATAAGAAATGGGATTAACAAGGGCTTGAAGAGTTCTATTAGATATTGTCGTGTAAATCTAGCAATATAGCAGTTATCCTCCTGCTTTTTTTATGTTTTTATATCCTTTTTCCTTTAGAATTCCAATAATCTTGTCTCTATGTTCGCCTTGAATTATGATTTCTCCATTTTTCACGGAGCCACCTACGCCACATTTTGCTTTCAATAGCTTCCCGAGAGCATTCAATTCTTGGTCAGGCAAATCCTCTAATCCTCTTATTAGACTTACAGATTTGCCACCCCTTCTTTTTTTTTCTAAATGAACCCTAATCGTGAATTCTGAATAGTTGATTGTACTATCAGTTTCGTCAGGCATTTCTGGGGCATTTTCGGGATTTCCTAACTTTACAAAATCATCCCAAGATATATTGGTTTCTTTCTTAGCCATTGTTACGCTTTTCTTTTCCAATTGAAATTGATCATCCTCAAAACCAGAAAGCCTAAATCTCTTGTTCCAATATTTGAGTTTGATAATATGACTACTCCTGTACCTGTTTCTTTCACAAATGCTATGAAAGCATTGTGTCCGTTAGTTTTACCATTATGAGTGATGATGTCATATCCCTTTCTTTGATCTATAATTTGCCAACCTCGTCCTGTCCGAATAGACTCGTTGAAATCTGTTTCTACTTCTTTTTTATGATTGCCAGCGAATATATTAGAATATGGATGGTCAACTAAACCAATATTTACTTTCATGAAGTTCACAAGATTTGAAGTACTTGTTTTGATTCCTTCTGAAGCTCCAAATGAAGCAAATGTCCATGGGGCTGTTTCTCGTCCTGCTCTATCGTATCCTTGGGTAATTACATCTTCCTTAAGTTCTTTGAAAAATACAAAAGAACTTTCCATCTCCAATGGATCAAACATATAGATATCCATGAGCTTATCTAAAGACATTTGTGTAGCAGATTCCAAAATTATTTCAAGCAGACCATAATTTGTATGTGCATAATTAAAAGAACCAATATTCTTAGGGACAAAGTCTACATAAAACTCTAAAAGCTCACTTTTCTCATAGTAGCCATATGGATTTTGAGGATCTTTTTCTTTCATCCCAAAAAAGTAGGGACGGACAGGAAGACCAGAAGTATGTTGGATTAAATTTAAGATGGAGATATCATCCATTCTTGGATTCTGAAATTCTTCAGGAAGATAAGTGTTGATTTTATCCTCATAATTTAGCTTCCCTTCTTCAACCAAAATAGAAACAAGGCTTGAAGTAAAAACTTTGGATATGCTGCCAACTTCAAATATATCCTCCGCATTTAATGTAGTCTTACCGCCTTTAATATCAGATCCAAATTCCACATAATAAGTAGAATCTTGATCCACTATACCGATAATAAATCCAGGAGTCTCATCCAAGCTTATTTCAGTATCATGCAATATTATACGTTCTATCTCCACTTTCAGGTCTCCATTTTGAGCCCCCAAAAAAAGAGAAGTAAACATTAAACATATAGCAAATACGAATCTCATTAACACAAAAATACGTTTTAATTGATAATTTATAATTGAAAAGTAATAATTGTATAGTTAACAAATAGATTCAAACTTAAGGTGCTGGAAATCGGTAAGAGGTCAGAGACCTTTGCCTCGGCTTAATACTATGATCGATACTCTGCTAATACTATTTGTTATTTTTACAATTTACGATACAAACCTACCTTTTAATAACTTTCCAATAATTTCAACTTTCAACTTTCAACTTTTAACTTTCAACTTTTAATTATTAATTATTAACTTTTCATTCGCCTTCAAGTTCATCAAACATTCCCTTAAATGGATCAGAAAATGAAATCGTATTGTTAAGCAACGATTTGCTGATCATTTCCATTTCACTAAGCCCATGTAATGCCAATTCCATAAAAGCATATTTCATCTCAGGTTCAAATTTTTGACTATCGATAAGTTTTGAAAGACCTACCACACTATCCAACTTCTTTCGGTATTCTTCTTCGCTATCATTATTCAAAATTTCTATTTGATTGTTATCTGCGAACCATGCTTTAATAGTACCATAAGGATCTCTATCTATTCCTTTTTCGATTTCATCAGGAGCAGGGAAATTTTCAAGAAAGATTTCTTTAATAGCTCCACTTAATAGGTGCATTGCTACATTATATGGGCCTTCTTGTTCGCCTTCATAGACCAATTCTACTTTTCCAGTTATAGCAGGAACTACTCCCCAGAAATCAGTCACACGTGTTGTAGTAGATGTGTCTTCATTCAAAATCATTCTTCTTTCTGCAGTACTCACAAGATTCTCCAGTCCAGAAATTGACAATCTAGCAGAGACACCACTCTTCTCATCTACAAATTCACTTTCTCTTGCTTCAAAAGCGACAAATTCAAGAAGGTCTTGATGCATCTCAAAAATCGTTACAGCTGATTTTTGATCTTCGTGAAGATTTGCTTCTTGTTGCGTTATTTCTTTAGAGATCTCAATTGTGGTAGGGTAGTGGGTCAAAATCTGACTTTCTATTCTATCTTTTAATGGCGTGATGATACTTCCTCTATTCGTATAATCTTCTGGATTTGCAGTAAACACAAATTGGACATCTAATGGCAACCTCAATTTGAAACCTCTGATCTGAAGATCTCCTTCTTGTAGAATATTAAAAAGTGAAACTTGAATTCTAGGCTGCAAATCTGGCAATTCATTGATCACAAATATAGATCGATGCGATCTAGGTACTAATCCAAAATGAATTACTCTTTCATCAGAATAGGGGAGTTTTAGCGTTGCAGCTTTTATAGGGTCTACATCTCCAATGAGATCAGCTATTGATACATCTGGAGTTGCCAATTTTTCCACATACCTTTCATTTCTGTGAATCCATTCGATAGGCGTTTTGTCTCCTAATGAGTCTACCTTTTCTATACCATCTCTAGTGATTGGATTTAATGGGTCATCATTCAACTCATTTCCTGCTATTATTGGCATATATTCATCCAAAAGGGTAACCAAAAGTCTTGCAATCCTAGTTTTAGCCTGCCCTCTGAGTCCTAGCAATAAGATATTATGTCTGGATAAAATCGCTCGTTCGATATCAGGCAAGACCGTATCATCAAATCCAAGAATGCCTTCGAATATCTTTTCCTTCTTCTTCATCTTAGAGATTAGATTTTCTCTAAGTTCTTCTTTTATGCCTCTGGATTTATATCCTGATTTTTTTAATGCTGCTAATGTTGTTATATCGTTCATGTATGTTTTTAAATTAATATTAGATGACATTTTGTGCCAGCTATTTATTTTCGTTTTCTCTTATTTTGTTTGTAATCCATAAAAATAAATTCTCCTAAGCCTTGAAGAGAGCTATAAAATGCCTTTCCATTATTTGCGTTTGTAAATTGATCAACAAAATTGACCAAAAATGCATCTCTAGCTATCATGAATGTAGTAATCGGAATATGTAATTTCCTACACTTTACTGCTATTCCAAGCGTTCGGTTCAATATAGTTTTATCAAGTCCAAAACTGTTTTTATAATATTTTTTCCCTTTTTTGATGCACGTTGGTTTTCCATCGGTGATCATCATTATTTGTTTGTTAGGGTTTTTTCTCTTTCGAAGAATATCCATAGCCAGTTCCAAACCTGCGACTGTATTCGTATGATATGGTCCTACTTCAAGGTAGGGAAGATCTTTTATTTCAATTTGCCATGCATCATTCCCAAACACAATTATATCTAAAGTGTCTTTTGGATATCTGGTAATAATCAGTTCAGACAAGGCCATAGCCACTTTTTTGGCAGGGGTAATCCTATCTTCTCCATACAAGATCATACTATGAGATATGTCGATCATGAGTACAGTACTCGTTTGACTTTGATAATAAGTCTCGTGAACTTGCAGATCCTTTTCGGTCAGTTTGAATTCATCAATACCATGATTTATATAGGAATTTTTGAGCGATTCCGTCATGGAAATATTATCCAATTTATCTCCAAATTCAAATGGTCTTAATTCTGATGTGAATTCATCTCCACGCCCACTTACCTTGGTATTATGTTCTCCTCTTTTAGATTTTTTTAGCTGATCAAAAATATCATCCAGAGCTTGCCTTCTCAATGCCACCTCCATTTTTGAGGTCGGAGTGAATTTTGGGTTTTTTACATCCTTATTTTTGTCACTGATCAGTCCTTTGTCAATAAGTTCCTGAATAAAATCAGCCATCCCATAGTTGTTGTCTGTCAGATGGTATTGCCTATCCAATTCCGTCAACCAACTCAATGCTTCACTCACATCACCACTCGTATGAATCAGCAGTTCCTTGAAGACTTTTAGTAGACGCTCAAATGGGTCTTCTCCTTCTGGATCCGGTACATATTGTGAAAATTTCCATCCTTTCATTCGCTTCTTATCTTATTTAGAATCGCTTAATGAATAAATAACAATGATTTTTACGAAAAATTGTTGTTTAACTTTGTGTTAAAGTTAACCTATGACTTCATATTATTACCATCCGAAGTCTAACTTCTATTTACAGATTCTCCAATCCTTGTAAATGAAATTGATAATTTCAATAAAAGCATATAAAAACCATAATTGCTAAGTGTAAATAATCTATTTTCTGAAATATTTTCTTTATCAATTACAGAAACTTTACAATTATTTATTCGATCCAAAAATACAATTGTCTCAGGGAGCTTTCCATTGGAAGGAATATATAGTATTTGAGTTATTTTTTGAGACTTTATTGCACTTACATGATCATTTATTTTAATTTTAGCAATACCCTTATTCTGTAAATTAGCAACATATTTTTCAAGACTTAGCAAGGGACAATATGTTAATCTAGAATCAAACAATCTTTTGTTACTTGAATCTATGTCACAAGTGTTTGCGGTTATAATGCATTTGGCTGTAAATATATTTGAATCCGGAAAATTTGAAATTTGTAAACCTGAAATTCCATCACCTTGAAAAATAATTGCCTCATCTTTAAGTGTTGTTGTGAAAAATCTAGCATCAATGTTATCTGGAAAACTATCTAATTCTTGTAAAAGATTCTTCTGGTCAGTTTCAGATAAATATTTAGGAAGAAACTGCTTGATTGATTCCTTAATATTCATAATAATAAATCACTAAAATTTTCCTCTGTTGCTAACCTTATTTCGGGATCAATATTTTCTTGAGATTGAATCAATGAAACGCCAAAATCTGCTAATTTGTCAATAGAGTCAGAATCTTGAGTTTTACTAGATTTATCCTTTTTAAGAATTGTTGATTTTGCATTGAAATGTTTGACCAATAAGTAATAAAATACTGCTCGGTACTTATTTCTATTGCTTTTTCCCATTTGCTGAATAACAGATTGGATCGCATGTTCAAGATACTCTCCATCCTTTAATCCTAATTTGTTTATTAGAAATGCTTTTTTTACTTGATCAAGTTCTTTCCTATTACTAGTAGCAACAGTAGAAGAATCTTTTTTAAACAAACTTGGTCCACATGATTTCATTATTGCAAGCAACAACTCCTTATCAATACTTGGTAAATGAATCTTTTCTTTTAATTCCTCTTCGTATTTCAAAGCATATTTTTCAAGAATAGCCATAATTCTTCTTTATATTAAGTATAATGTATTTCAATATAAACCTAGTTCCCGAACACACAAAATGACATACTTAGTTAAATAAGCCATATGATTGAAACATGAATATATCTGTAATGTTGCACAGTTCATTCCTAAAATAAAACTTTTAATAAATTTTAAGGTTATAAATATTCACCTATATTTGTTGTCAAAGCAACTATTGCAATTGTAATTAAATTTATACCTATGCCGATTTATCACAAACTGGGTAAATTTCCTCAAAAAAGACATACTATTTTCAAGAAAGAAAATGGAGAATTGCACTATGAGCAGTTGTTTGGGACGATCGGATTTGATGGGATGTCATCACTGCTTTATCATACGCATCGACCTACCATGGTGAAGGATGTAAGTGAGCCGATCAATGTGATGCCAGAGATTGCTGTGGAGCGAAACATGAAGTCAAGAAAGCTTATTGGATTCAATGTCCCAGCGAAAGATGATTATTTAGAAAGCCGTACAACTGTGATGTTGAATAATGATGTGCATATTGGACTTGCAGCTCCAAGGAAATCCTTGAGAGACTATTTTTATAAAAATGCTGATGCTGATGAAATGCTCTTTATACATAAGGGTACAGGAAAATTAAGAACGATATTTGGAAGCATCGACTTTGAATATGGAGACTATCTGATTATTCCAAGAGGAGTGATTTATCAAATAGATTTTGATACAGAAGACAATCGAATATTGTATGCGGAATCATTTCATCCGATATATACTCCAAAAAGGTATAGAAATTGGTTTGGTCAAATGTTAGAGCATTCTCCTTTTTGTGAGAGAGACCTTAAATTGCCGAAAGATTTAGAGACTCATGACGAGAAGGGAGATTTTCTGATGAAGGTCAAAAAGCAAGGCCATATGCATGAGTTGACATATGCCTCTCATCCTTTTGATGTAGTAGGTTGGGATGGATACAATTATCCGTATGGGTTCAGTATCCATAATTTTGAACCTATTACAGGAAGAGTGCATCAGCCACCTCCAGTCCATCAGACATTTGAGACATCTGCTTTTGTGGTTTGCTCTTTTTGTCCCAGATTGTATGATTATCATCCGCAATCCATTCCAGCACCTTATAATCATAGTAATATTGACTCTGACGAAATGTTGTACTATGTCGACGGTGACTTTATGAGCAGAAAGAATATTGGACCTGGGTATATTTCATTGCATCCAGCCGGCATTCCTCATGGTCCACACCCGGGGACATATGAAGCCAGCATTGGACAAAGTAAAACCGAGGAATTGGCAGTAATGATAGATACATTTAAGCCTTTAATGTTGACTAAAGCAGCGATGGAGATTGATGATGGTAAGTATTATCAATCTTGGTTGGAAGGAAAGTGATTTTATTGCTTAATCGTAAAATCCCTTAACCGCAGAATCGCTTTTTTAGGAATGTTGACAGGTTTTGAATATAGAAATGTTATTAATTAAAAATGAAGTGAGTTACCAATATGTTTTTAAACCACTTCAACATAAAAGACAAATAAATAGATGAATTCTTGGATTGATATAAAAAAAGATAGTGACTTCAGTATTTACAATTTACCATTTGGTGTTTTTAGTGTGAATGGAGGGAGCAAAAGGATTGGAGTTGCAATAGGGGATCAAGTGATTGATCTTTTAGAAATAAACAAGTCTGGTATTTTGGATTTAGGCATCTCAAATGATGTAATCGAAAATGAATATCTAAATGACTTCATTGCACTTGGCAAAGAGAAAACAAGTGCTGTAAGAGAGATAGTGCAGTCTGAATTGTGTAATCAAAACAGTAAATTAAAAGACCTTTCAGGAATATTCTATAATCAATCTGCTGTAGAGATGCACTTGCCTGTAAAAGTTGGTGACTACACTGACTTCTATAGTAGCATTGAGCATGCAACCAACTTAGGGAAGCTTTTTAGAGATCCTGAGAATGCATTGTTGCCCAATTGGAGGCACTTACCAGTAGGATATCATGGTAGAGCTTCTTCTATTATATTAAGTGGTCAACCTATTCATAGACCAAAAGGGCAGACAAAACCAGTGGACGGAGATCCGATATTTGGACCTTGTCGTCTTTTGGATTTTGAATTGGAAATGGCATTTATTATTGGGAAAGAGAGTCAATTAGGAGATAGCATTCCAACTGATAAAGCGGGAGAGCATATATTTGGTTTGGCTTTGTTTAACGATTGGAGCGCAAGAGATATTCAGAAGTGGGAGTATGTGCCTTTAGGACCTTTCTTAGGGAAAAGTTTTGCAAGTTCGATGTCTCCATGGATAGTGACTATGGAAGCATTATCTTATTATAAAGTAGCGGGACCTAAACAGGAACCAAAAGTACTTCCGTACCTGGAATATTCAGGAGACAAGAATTACGATGTCAAACTTCAAGTTTCTATAGCCCCTGATGGAGGTGAAGAGACTGTGATTTCCAATTCTAATTATAAGTATATGTATTGGAATCAAGAGCAGCAATTAGCACACCATACAGTGAATGGATGTAATGTCAATGTTGGGGACATGATGGCTTCAGGAACTATTAGTGGAAAAGATGAGCACTCTTATGGATCACTTTTAGAAATTACACAAGCAGGTAAAAAGTCATTGACTCTAAAAGGAGGAGAGGAGCGAAAATTCATTCAAGATAATGATACAGTGACAATGCGAGGATATTGTGAGAAAGATGGACGAAGAGTAGGATTCGGAGAAGTGAGTGCTAAAATTTTACCAGCTAAATAAAATACTATTATGTCGACAAACAGCGATAAGAAAATAGGATTTTTATTAGAGCGTACAACCAGGATTGCCAAGTTGAGTTTTACCAAGGTTTTCAAGAAATTGGGGGTAGATATTACACCAGAACAATGGATAGTTTTAGACAAGCTAGATGCGAATAAGGAGATGTCTCAAAAAGAGATAGGAAATGAAAGTTTTAAAAATGCTCCTACCATTTCCAGGATTATTGACAATCTTGTTCGCAAAGGGTTTGTAAGTAGAATAAGTGAAGAGAATGATCGTAGGAAAACTGCGATTAGCCTGACTCCAAAAGGTAAAGAAATGGTAGATCAATGCCGAAAAGAAATAGATTCCCTTAGAGACCATTCATGGAGTAATCTATCAGATCAGGATTATAAAGAATTCAATAGGATCATCGATCAGATTTTTGAGAATTTTGAAGGGTATGATTGATAATTAATAGTGAATAATTAATAATTAAAAACTGACGTCAGTTATCTGATGGGTGCATTTCAAATTTGCGCATTTTACTAATTGATATTCAAAAGGAAATTTATTGAAGGAAATTTAAGAAGTCAACATCATAAGGCGATTTAGCGGTTCTGCGATTTAGCGATTCTGCAAAAAGTCAATTAGGACAATTTAAAATAGAATTAATAAAACGTCATTTTGAAATGTACCCTATCTGATAAGCTTTGAGTTTCTTTTGCTAAAGAAACTGTGAAATGCAGATAGTGGTTACGTTAGGGGCTAATGCTTATGTCGGAATACCTCAGCATAGGAGTCAATAATGTCGTATATTTACTTAGAATAATCATTAATCCGAAACTAATGGTAGCCCACCAAACCCCAGACTTCGACTTTGATTTTAATCTTCGTGAAGAATTGTCAGTATTAGATAATCATAAAGGACATCGCGAGATACCCGATATAGAAGATGACAAATTACTAATAGCTACTTGGAATTTAACCAATTTTGGACTTCAAAATAGAGAGGATCAACATCTTACTATAATGGCTCGAATATGTAGCTATTTTGATATTGTAGCAATTCAAGAGATTGCAGATGATTTAGGTCATCTTAATGATATCTTGGAAAAGTTGGGGGACGACTATTCAATGCTTGTAACTGACATTGCTGGTAATAGAGAACGTTTAGGGTACATCTATAATAATACAAAGATCCAACCTACAGGAATGGTCGCTGAATTGGCGATGAGGGGTTATGAGAAGAAGAGAATTTTTATACAAATAGGAGATGAGGAAGAAAGCGTTTCATTTGAAGGATTTAATAGAAATCCATATATGGTAACTTTTAAAGCTGGCGAATTTGAATTTACCTTGGTTAATGTTCATTTATATTGGAGTAATTATCTCTTTAGAAGATTAGAGACCATGGCATTAAGTAAATGGGCAAAAAAAAGAGTGAATAAGAATTTTGCACCAAATAATGACATAATTCTAATTGGTGATTTTAATATGGAAAGATTATCACCTAATGATGATATTTATGGACCATTGGTAAATAATGGACTTTATGTACCAAAGTTTGATACAAATTTAGTTGGTACAAACTTGGCGGGTGATTCTCATTATGATGAAATTGCGTTTTTTCCTTCACGAACAGAGGAAGATTTCACAGATAGAATTGGTGTCTTTGATTTTGATAAAGTAATTTTTAATAGTTTGTGGGACGAAGATGATAAAGACCAGAAAAAGAAATTTTATCAATACATTAGGTATTTTATAGCAGATCACAGACCTCTATGGTGCCAGTTCCACATTAATCGAAATATTGTATAGATCTTTTTCTGTCAACATTGGATTCAAAAATTATAAATAGTTCGTACTATTTGAATTTCAAAATTTAGAATTTACATTTCGAAATGGACACTTATTTATCATTCTATCCTCGCCCTCTGTTTTGTTTTTTTTGTGCCTCCAAGCACATAGTTTATTCCTACCCCCAACTTCAATTTTAATAAGCGATGAGAAATGGGCCATTCTTCATTGTTTTGTGATATAGAGTTTATTGGAGCTTGAAAACTTGGGGTAACTATAAGACTTAGTCTTTCGTTTATTGGTTTGTGCCATTCGACTGAAGCCCAGATTCCAATACCTGTTGTGTTTTTGTAGATATTGTCATATATCGTCGATGACTTTGATTGCAATTTGAAGATAGATAAGTCTCTGTTGAACATCGATCCTGAAAATTTAAAGTATGTATTCAGATCTATACCACCAATTAGTTTAAGCCTCATTTTCCTGGTTTTAAAAGCATATCCTATTCCAATTGGAAAATTGACAAAGCGATATTGGTTGTAAAGTTGCTGGTTATAAGTTGTGGTAGTTGTTACCAATTGCATACTAGTCGTTGAACTGATTACATTGCCTTCTGCATTTTCTGTTACTGTTTCCGTTACTTCCTGAAGTTTACTTATGGATTCGGTTTCTTGCCTGTTTAATTTTTCGTGCAATTCTTGATACTGGATTCCTGAAGTAAGTATTAATCCAGAAGGGCTTTCTGTTGCAAATCTTATTTCTGTCCCGAATCCTTCCGTACCATTTACAAATTTCTTTCGATTACTCAAATATTCGCTTTCAGATCGATTTCCATCTTGAAGACCGTGGATCGTATAAATCCCTGAACCTATCAATTGAATATGAAATTTCCACTTTGGAATTTTGTTTGGTTTAGTTAATTTATTCTTTTTCTTCTTTGCTTCTGCCTCTTTCTTCTTTTTTACTTTTTCTTTTTTGGCTTTTTTACGTGCCTTTTTTCTTTTTTTATTCGCTTCTGCCCGTTCTTTTTTAGTCAATTTCTTTTTGATCTCTGGTTCTTCTTTTTTTGGAAGATTAGTTGTAATGATTGTTTCATCGACTTGAGGCCGTACATCCTTATTGTCTTTAGATGATGAATTGCCAGTAATTTTTGGTTTAGTCGATATAGCTGAGGGTATTTCTTCTATGATTTCAGTTTTGTTAATATCCGTTTTGGTTCCATGAGTAGATTTAGGATTTAGTAATGTCGGCTCGGGTGAAGTATAAATATTCTCAATTTCTGAATCTTTCTTTTCTAGCAATCCATTAACTTGATTTATATCTCGCCCAGTCGTAACAGGTTGTGGTGGTTTATTACTTATTTTTTCAATTACTTGTTTTACTTCAAATGATTGAACATTGGTGAATTTAGCTAGAACAGGTTTTGAAAGTTTAGTTATTTGATCAATTTTATGAGTATTTGCTAATTGCCTCTCTTGGCTTACTTTTTCAATTTCTTTGTTTTTACTTGATAAATCTTCAATTTGAGAAGTTGCCAAATCTGAAGTATTAGCATTTTTAACAACCAAGTTAGATGATGTTTCTTGGCTAGAGGCATCTTTTGCAACTGAAGTTTTGCTTAGTGAACTCTCCGATTGAAACCATATTAAACCAAGCAATGTTAATGCTCCAAAAAAGAACCAAATAATGAATCTTCGTTTTCTCTTCTTTTTGAGATGAGGTTCGATATTATTCCATATCTCATCATTGTCTAGCATTGGATTTATGTTTTCCATGCCTTGTTTTATCTTATTGTCGAAGTCGAAATTCTCCATTTTATATACTTTTAGTTTTGTTATGCACTCCCCATTCTGAATTGATCAATTTCTGAAGTGCCTGTCTGGCTCTAGTTAAGAAAGTGCGAGAAGAACTTTCTTTAATATTTAAAATCTCAGCTATTTCATTGTGCTTATATCCATCAATAACAGTCAAATTGAAAACAAGTCTGTGTTGAGTCGGGATTTCTGAAAGTAACTTCAATATATCATCAACATTGAGGTTATTTAGAGCGCTAGGTTGACTGTAATGCGTTATAGTATTTAGGTCAATTTCCTGAGTCACAATCTCTTTTTTTCTAATTTTTCCAAGAGCAACATTTATGGCTACTTTTTTACACCATGCCTTAAAAGGAATTTCTGTTGTGGCATCACATTTTTCAATATTATTGAATATCCGAATAAGTGAATCCTGAACAAGATCCTTTGTAGCCTCTCGGTTTTGATTCGCATATCTTAAACAAATGGAAAATAACATCGGAGTTAGGTGATTTACCATCTCCCGCTGAGAAGAACGATCAAGATTTTTACACGATTTTATAAGCTTTTGCATTTTGTTTTATTGGTTGGATAGATAGATTGATAAATCTCAATTTCTTATCATGGGGCTTTTTTAATTCTGAAAGAACTGTTTATCATTCTTTGTTGATTGAAAATGTCATAGCCTATACCAGTGAAGCTTCCTTCAATATATTCACCATCATCTATGGTAATTTCAACATTAATGTCAGGGCTTGAGGTTGTGATTTTTGGTGTAGAAGATTGTGGAGATACATTCAAATTGAAAAATGCATTTACACTATATGTACCCATTCCATTGTAATTTCTTAGTTCAAGTTTGAAAGTTTCATTTCCTGATAGCCCTTCCAAAACGTACCAATTGGTTGTACTATTGTCTTTCTTATAAAACTGAGTTGGAGAAGTGAAGTAAGAAGTGCCATCAATATCCACATTGAAGAAGTCATCCAGCATATCACAAGGTTGCATTAGACCAAGCTGAATATCTCCAAATTCTGAGAAAGTCGCTACTGGAGTTACAGTTGACTCTACAGCAGAGAATACTTGAATATCCATACTTGGAAACGCTAAGCATTTGAGCGCTATGTTTAAATCTAACTGTGGCCCTTCTGTTGGGAAAACGGTCAGTTTACCAGGGACAGTAATAGAGATATGTCCTGTTGTGAATTCAATACCAATATCGTCACAGTTGACAATGTCACCAGCAATATTGATAATATATTCCTCTACAGTACTTTCTAGATATATATCTGGCAGTTGATGATCTTCTGAATACGGACCAATCTCATTCATATATACTACATTATTACAATGGTCCTTTACTGTCATTTTTAAATCTGCAGCTTGCGGGACAGAACCACAGAAATAGCCTTTCTCATTCGTGAATCCATAGTAGATAAAGTTATCAGTTAGATCTTCAATTGTAACCTTTATAAAACAGCTTTCAGTACCATCACTATTGAATATTTGAGCTGATAGACAGATTGAAGGTAAGGGAACGCAACAGCAATAATATCCAGATCCTGAAATAGTACAATTATAGTAATTGCCTTCCTTTTGACAACTCCCACTTTGAACCCATTTTTGTTCTGTCACATCGAATATGTAAAGTATTATTTCATCAGGAGCTCTATCTAATAGTTCGTCTGGGATTCTCATCTTTACTTGTGCTACTTCACCTTCTTTAAGCGCTAAAGGTTCGCCATCTTCAGTCACAAGATCCAAAGCCATCATGCTGAAAGCAGATAAAGTTTCTGCGACCCCATCTTCAGATTCAGAAATCAATTGACCTGGCATTAGCGAACCTATACTCTCATCTGAAGGGTCCAAATATCGATTAAATACTTCAACATTACCTTCGTACTTTTGGCCACTTTCATCAATGAACTTATCAGCCGGAAATTGAATTTCCAGATCCCCAGTTTTTAAAAGGCCTTCAGTTTCACTGTTAAATCCAAATGGAATTCCTTTATTTATCATTACGATTTCTACAAAGGAGTTACCATCAGAGGTAAAATTTGAAGCAGCTATTCCTTCAAAATATCCTGGTATATCAGCAGTTACTATTCCCTCCGATTTTTTAATTTCAGTCGAGCTAATATCAAAATTCCCTTTGTTATCCGTAAATGTTGATTCTTTTCCCGCATTTACCAATATACTTGACAATCCAAGACCATCTTCATCAATTACAGAACCTTTTATAGAAGTCTGCACGAGTACTATTGGATCTTGTATGTCATTGGTAGTGATTACTTCATCAACATCTTTCTGGCAAGCAACAAATAGCAGAGATAATAGAATATAAAAGATGAGCTTGTTTTTCATTTTGTGAATTTTTATTTTTAAACCACTCCATTAAGGTACTTCATAATAAGATGTAGCTACAGAGACAAAGATGTATTCTATAAGTGATTCGCTACAGTTGACATCATTTTTTTTAGAAATATCCCAAAAGTTCTTTTCAATCCGAACCTTTAGCATTATATTTGCCTTAGCAACTATTGCCATAACAATAAAAATACTTGTTTATGAATTATATGACTGCAGATGTGCCAGGAGTACAAAGTGTGGATAACGATATTATGCCAATCAATGGCACAGATTATTTAGAGTTGTATGTAAGTAACTCTAAGCAAGCTGCTTATTATTATAAAGCTGCTTTTGGATTTCAAAGTTTGGCATATGCAGGCTTAGAGACAGGAGTGACAGATAGAGAGTCATATGTTATTGTTCAAGATAAAATTATATTGGTTTTTACTTCACCTTTGAATAGTGGTTCGATAGTAGGAGAGCATATTGACAAACATGGAGATGGAGTCAAAGTGAATGCACTTTGGGTTGAAGATGCGACAAAAGCTTACAATGATGCTATGTCAAGAGGGGCAAGATCTTATATGGAACCTCTCACCGAAGAAGATGAAGACGGAAAGGTAGTACGTTCAGGAATCTATACATATGGCGAAGTCGTGCATGTTTTTGTAGAAAGAAAAGATTACAATGGGATTTTCCTTCCAGGATATAGAAAATGGTCGCCTTTATATGAAGCAGAGGAGACAGGGTTGAAATTTGTAGACCATATGGTTGGAAACGTTGAGTTGGGCGATATGAATAAGTGGGTGAAGTTTTATGAAGATGTTATGGGATTCAAACAAATTCTTTCATTTGATGATAATGATATTTCAACAGAATTCACGGCTTTGATGAGCAAGGTGATGAGTAATGGGAATGGAAGAATTAAATTTCCTATCAATGAACCTGCTGAAGGATTGAAAAAGTCTCAAGTTGATGAATATCTAGAGTTTTATGAAGGTGCAGGAGTGCAGCATGTAGCTATGGCAACTGATGATATTATCACTACAGTGACCAATCTTAGAGATAGAGGTGTAGAGTTTTTAAATATTCCAAGTACATATTATGATCAATTATTAGATAGAGTAGGGACGATCGATGAAGAATTGGCTCCATTGAGAGAACTTGGGATTCTAGTAGATAGAGACGAAGAAGGCTATTTGCTTCAAATATTTACAAAGACTGTAAATCCTAGGCCCACCATGTTTTTTGAAATTATTCAAAGAAAGGGAGCGACATCTTTTGGAAAAGGGAATTTCAAAGCATTATTTGAAGCGATAGAGAGAGAACAAGAATTGAGAGGTACATTATAAAATATGTAAAGAATAAATATTAGCACAAAAAAGATGGTGTCCTTTTAATTAAGGGCACCATTTTTTATTAATAATAAGGGGATTTGATATGAATCAATGTACAATTAATAATTCAAGTACGTGATATGCAGCGATTTATGTGAAGTATTGTATTATGTAATAGGAACAAAATTTAAAATTTGTATTTCTCCGACATAAGATTGGACATTATCTTTGTGATATAATCGAAATTTAAGCACATGAATTTATCAAAAATGAAAAATACCCTAATTGCTTTATTGTTTCTTATCTCCTTCAATCTTATTGCTCAAATTCCAGATTCTTTGAAGATAGATCTGCCATGGAGTGTTATCGAACTGCCAATCTGTGATGCTACTATGGGAGAGGGGCCGAAAGCTAAAAAAGGTGGTGTACTAATATTCTTAGAATCGGATGTGATTCATTCGGATGAGTTGGACGAGTGTCAATTTAGAACAAAAAAATGGCAAATTTTTGATTGGCTTGGAGGAATTGCTTATAGCTATACTCAAGTAGGTAGTCTGTCGACGCTTGTCAACACCAATTGTGAAAATGAAATTTACCTGCGCGCTGATGATTTTCCTTTAATTCTCACACCTACTGATTTATTGTTGGATTTGGATCCAGCACATGATTACTCTTTCAATTTTTCTGATCCTGATGATGAGATTAGAATGAGTAATTTTTTTCCAGAAATTAAAAGTAGTTTTGAACTATTCGTCTACGATTTTACTGATAATTCAGTTTGTAGATGTAATGTTTTTATTACGGACTGTGAAGAAGATATATCAATAACTTTTCCCGAAACCGCTGAAGTTGAATTCAATGGAGAGCCGTATATTGAACTTACATTGGAGATGTTAGGCGTTTTTATTGAATATCCTTGTGATTCTTACACTACAAAAATAAAAATAAGCAATCAAGCTAGTGGTATTCTGTTATCCAGTCACGTAGGCACTTCAGTTACTGTGACAGTGGAGGTTATTTTGAATGATGGAACTAAATATATAAATGAGATTTATTTAAATGTGACTGGAATTAAGCCTGATCCTATTAAAATGTTTATTGAGGAAAAAAGCTTTTCGGCAGGAGAAACCATAAGTCTTGAAGTCTGGAGTGAGGATATTCCAGGGTTGGTAACTTGGGGGCTTCAAATGGAGTTTATTGATGCTGAAATATTAGAAATTCAAACCAGCCAGATATTTGAAGATATACCTCATAATATTTATAATTCAGGACTTGCAGCTAAGGCATTGTGGGTTCCTGCTGATGGTTTACCAATTGATCTAGAGTCAGATTTGACATGGTTTACTCTGGTCGTCAAGTCAAATATTGACGGTAATACGCTGGATATTTTTGAAACAGATCTAGACCCTTGGAGTGAAATAGTAATGGAAGATGATGATTTTATTTTTGATTTTCCTGCCGAATTTACATTTGTTACGGCTCCGCGAAATGTTTTAGGAATCGACGATGAAGTGAATTTTCCAAATATTGAGGTGTTCCCAAATCCATCTTCACATAATATAAGCATCACAGGCTTGCCTAATCCAGATTCATCTTCTAAAATTGAAGTGTTTAATTTGGAAGGAAGGTTGTTGTTGCAAAAGGAATTTACGATTTCTAGTTCAACTTTTACATTAGATATCTCTGAACTGCCAACAGGGATGTTTATCCTTAAAGCACAAAATGGAAAAAAATTAAGCGCTCACAAAATATACAAGATTTGACCTTTTAATACCAATAAGAGGAGTATTACGATAGAGTAAAGTCGATTCAGAATTATCAACCCTTTGGTTAACGGAAAGATTAAGGTTGTTATTTTGGTCGACTTTTTTTTTATTAGGTCGACTAAAAGAAAACAAGTGTCAAAAATGCTTAGGAATGATACATTAATAAAGTTCGCTTTTATACGCAGGTATTTTATTTTTCAACAAGGCAAAAAACCTGCCTGCCGGCAGGCAGGCGTAGACAATGCAGCGCATTGGCGAGGCTTTTTAACGC
>Ga0256847_1000738_pt1 | contig 19221 bp, 15 predicted proteins | sample TeddybearmetaG_FD_189099 | JGI IMG/M metagenome (GOLD analysis project Ga0256847, IMG submission 189099) | Hydrothermal vent microbial communities from East Pacific Rise, Pacific Ocean - Teddybear | ecosystem: Environmental > Aquatic > Marine > Hydrothermal vents | place: Pacific Ocean: East... | reverse complement strand
ATACGGTCGTCGCCAGAGTTAAAGCCGGTAAAGTTTCCCCATTAGAGCAAAGTAAGTCTCGTGTCGAATTAGCAAAAGCGCGTTTAAACAAAGCAAGATTGCTTCGTGAACTGGTCAGCAATAAACAAAACCTAGCTGCTGTATGGGGCAGTATGAAGCCTATATTTAAAGAGGTTAGTGGTGATTTATTTGCAGTGCAAGCAGTTCCAGAGTTCTCAGACTTGTTGACTCGTTTGAACAATAATCCTGATCTGGCACGTTGGTCAGCAGAGATAGAGGGCTATCGAAATGCGATTGCTTTGGCCAAAGCTCAGAAAATTCCAAATATTACCTTTATGGCAGGCGGCAGGCATTTTGCAGACAATGATGATTTTGCCGCTGTTGCTGGTATCTCTGCACCGTTGTTTATTTTTGATAATAAACAAACGGGTGTCGATGAAGCCCAGATGGTTTTAACTCAGGCCATGCAAAAACAACAAGCGGCAAAAGTTGCTATTCGTTCATTACTAATCGATAACTATCAGCGGCTTCAAATGAGCTTAACTGAAATAACAGCACTTCGTGATGAGGTATTACCCAGTGCCAGAGCTGCATTTAAAGCAGTTAAAGTTGCATATAGACTGGGTGAAGTCGGTTCCCTGGATTTGTTGGATGCCCAACGTACTTTATTCCGAAGTGGTAGTGAGCATCTTGAAGCATTAGCTGTTTTCCAGCTGAATGTGGCCAAAATTGAACGATTAATCGGTGGAGTTTTAAATCCATCGTCTGAAAAAACAAGTGAGACTATCCAATGAAACAAAAGAATTGTGTAACAGATAGGAACAGAACCGGCCTAAAGTCAGTGTTCTGTTTATTTATTTTACTATTAATGGCTAGTGTTTCACCTTCTGTTTTAGCGGCCGACCATGATCATGAACAGGAGCAACATGAGCAGCATAAAGAGGGTGGCGAAGAAGAAGGGCATAGCCATGGCGGTCATAAGGAACATGAAGAGCCGGAGCTAAAGTTTTCTGCTGCTGAACTGCAAGAGTTTTCTATTGAACTCTCTCAAGCACAACCCGGGGTAATCAATAAAACCCTGGATTTAACAGGTGAAGTCATTGTTGCGCCTGAACGTTTATATCATGTAGTACCTCGTGTCTCAGGTGTAGTACGCCAGGTATTTAAACATTTGGGTGACAAGGTGAAAGCCGGAGACCTTTTAGCTACGTTATCCAGTCGTGATCTGGCAGATTCCAAAGCCGAGTTTGTAGCTGCGGACAGCTTATTGAAACTGGCAAATACCAATCTAAAACGTGAACGGGATTTGTACAAAAGCAAAGTCACTGCTAAACGTGAATATTTAGCAGCCAGGCAAGTTCAGGCAGAAATGTCTATCAAGCGTAAGGCGGCAGAACAACGACTATCAGCCATCGGTTTGACTGAAAAATCCATCCTTTCTGTTTTGCGCAATGCCGATAAAGATCTGACTTTATATGAATTACGTGCCCCGGCTGATGGTGTGATTATTGAGAAACATGCTGCTCAAGGCGAGGTGCTTGAAAGCAATAACCGTAGTTTTACAGTCGCTGATTTATCACAAGTCTGGGTTAACCTGACAGTTTATCAAAAAGATTTGCCCGTTGTGCATCAGGGACAACAGGTGTCAATCAGTACCCGCTTTGGATTAACTGACAAACAAGAGGCATCTATGAGTCGTATCAGTTGGCTGAGTCCTGTATTAGATGAAAAAACCCGTAGTGCACTAGCCAGGGTGGTTATTGACAACGCTGATGGACAATGGCGGCCTGGTCTTTTTGTCAGCGCACAGGTGGCTATTGAGAAAAAACAGGCTGAGGTTGTTGTCCCTTTATCTTCTTTACAAACCATAGAGGGTCAAACTATCGTTTTTGTACAGCATGAGGACGGTGATTTTGAACCACAAGCGGTACAAACAGGACGTAAAGATTTTCAACAAGTTGAAATCATTCATGGATTAAAACCAGGTCAAACCTATGTCAGTCAAAATGCCTTTTCCTTGAAAGCACAGTTGCAGAAAGGTGAATTTGGCGAAGGTCACCATCATTAAGATTAAGGCAGCTCGAAACAAATAAACCACCACTCTTACTAGTTTTTTTGTCCACCTTTAGCCGTGTAGCAATAGTTACGTAGCTCACTATGCGCCTATTACTACACGGCTAAAGACGAACAAAAATCCTGCCCAATACTGGTAGTTTATTAATTACGAGCTACCTAAGGAATAACTATGATCAATCAAATAATTAATTTATCCCTACGCAGCCGGCTACTCATGCTGGTACTTGCTGTCGTAGTTATTGCAACAGGTTATCGAAGTTATCAAGGCTTACCTGTTGATGCCTTTCCTGATGTCTCTCCAAATCTGGTGCAAATATTCACCATTACTGATGGCTTAGCACCTGAAGAAATTGAAATGTATGTGACGTATCCTGTTGAAGCGGCCATGACGGGATTACCTAGCATTGAGAAAATTCGTTCTGTTTCAAATTTCGGACTATCGGTCGTTAATGTCTATTTTGAGGATGATGTCAGTATCTATTTTGCCCGGCAGCTGGTAGGCGAACGATTACAGGAAGCGCGTGACCAGATTCCATCCAGTTTTGGTGAGCCATCGATGGGACCTATATCAACAGGGATGGGGCTGGTGCTTTTTTACTATCTTAAAGATGATACTCAAAAATATTCATTAGAAGATTTACGTTCTATGCAGGACTGGATTGTTAAATTCAACTTGCAAACGGTTAAAGGGGTCACAGAAGTTTTAGGTATTGGTGGATTTGAAAAGCAATTCCATGTGCTTGTACAGCCAGACGCGTTATTGCGCTATAACGTCACATTAGATGAGGTAATAAAACGTATTCGTGCCAATAATTTGAATGTAGGCGCACAATATCTGGAAAAAAACAGTGAACAATTCATTATCCGTTCAGTGGGTTTAGTGAAAGGCATTCCTGATATTGAAAATATCGTGGTTAAAACGGTAGATGGACGTCCCGTCTATTTATCGGAACTGGCTGAAATTAAAATTGGCGGTGCAATTAGACGAGGGTTACAGACCCGTAATGGTGAAGGAGAAGTCGTTGCGGGAATGGCCATTAAATTGTATGGCACCAATGCCTCAACAGTGATAGAACGCGTTGAACAAAAAATCCAGAATATTAATAAAACCTTGCCAGAAGGTGTCAGTATCGTGCCTTATTATCAACAGAAAGATATTGTTGAATCGGCTGTTAGTACAGTTAGTAGTGCACTGATACAAGGTATTATTCTGGTTGCTTTGGTATTGCTGGTGTTTATGGGTGGTTTTCGTCCTAGCCTGGTAGTGGCACTTTCAATTCCTTTTTCGGTGATGTTTGCTTTTATCGCCATGGGAATGCTCGGTATGTCGGCTAATTTAATGTCATTAGGTGGACTGGCTATCGCTATTGGAATGATGGTGGATGGCACTATTGTTATGGTAGAGAATGTAGACCGCTTATTACGAGAATCAAACCCAGAAGAGTCACGTTTGCACGTAGTCGGAAGAGCCTGTCGAGAGGTGGGACAACCTATTTTATTTGCTATTGCCATTATCATCATTGTGTTTTTACCTTTATTTACTTTAGAGGGTGTGGAAGGTAAAACCTTTAGACCGTTAGCTTATACCGTTTCATTAGCCATGTTAGGCTCGTTAATTTATGCGCTTTTCCTGGCTCCCGTGTTATCAGACTTATTAATGCGACGGAAACCCATTGATGTACAAGGGAAGATGGGATTAGATGAGCGTATCCTCAATGCGTTGTTAAAACCCTATCGTCCCGCTGTTGAATACTTTGTTAATAATAGAAAAGTCGCTGTTATTACCTCAGGCGGACTGTTACTGCTAGGTATGGCTGTGTTTCCTTTTCTGGGGTCTGAATTTACCCCAAAACTACAGGAAGGCACTATCGTGGTACAACTGACCATGGCGCCTTCAATTTCTATTAATGAAAGTAAACGTAATACCTCAATTGTGGAAAGGCGTTTATTAAAGATTCCCGAAGTGGTTGAAGTCACCAGTCGTATCGGTCGAGGTGAGGTAGGAGCGCATGCTGACCCTATCAATTCAGCTGAAATGTATGTCATTCTTAAAGATAAAGATGAATGGCGAGAGCCTGGCAATCAGGAATTTATTGAAAAGAAGATTCGTGAAACAGTTGCCAAACTTCCTGGTATTACCGCCAATTTAACTCAACCTATTGAAATGAGTGTTGACGAGTTGCTGGAGGGGATTAAAGCAGAACTGGCGATTAAATTATTTGGTGATGATTTAGCACAACTTAAAACCAAGGCGGATGAAATCGCTGCTGTGGTTAAAAAAGTTGCAGGGGCAGCAGATATTAAAGTAGACCAGGTATCAGGAACACCACAATTAGTTATTACTCCAGATCGTCTAGCAATTGCTCGTTATGGCCTTAATATAGCGGATGTTCAAGATGTGATTAAAATTGCTATTGGTGGCACCACCGCAGGACAAGTATTTGAGGGTATTCGACGCTTTGACATTCTGGTTCGTTATCAAAAGAAAGACCGGGATAGTATCGAGGCCATTCGTAATCTACTGGTTAGCGGCCCTGATGGTATCAAAGTGCCTTTAGCGCAGATTGCGACTATTAAGGAGATTGTTGGTCCTAGGCAAATCACCCGAGAGAATAACCAGCGATTTATCAGTATACAAGCCAATGTTATTGGCAGGGATATTGTGTCTTTTGTTGAAGAAGCTCAGCAAGTGATTGATAGTAAAGTAAAGCTACCCCCTGGTTATTTTACCACTTGGGGTGGTGAGTTCAGGCTACAACAAGAAGCCAATAAGCGTTTGGCGATTGTTGTCCCCATCACTTTACTCATAGTTTCTTTGTTACTTTATAGCAGTTTTGGTTCGTTAAAAAATGCGGCTTTGATTTTACTGAATATTCCTTTGGCATTGGTAGGTGGGGTGATTGCTTTGTGGATTAGTGGGCAAAATCTGTCTGTCCCTGCCTCCGTTGGTTTTATCGCATTATTTGGTATTGCCTTAGGTAATGGCATGGTGCTAATGACCTATTTAAACCAGCTGGTAAAAGACGGTATTCCTATTGATGAAGCCTCCATTAAAGGCGCTTGTTTAAGAGTAAGACCTGTTTTGATGACAGCCATTACCACCGCATTAGGGTTAATTCCGTTGTTACTCGCATCAGGAACTGGCTCTGAGGTGCAAAAGCCTTTAGCAACAGTGGTTGTTGGCGGTCTTGTGACCTCAACCTTACTGACCCTGTTGGTCATACCGGCATTGTATAAATGGTTTGTTACAGAGGATCAGCAAGCAAAATAGTCAATTTTGCCCGAATCCAGATAATATTCGGTTCGGGCAATATCCAGTTTTTGAATAGTTAAAAAATGAGTAAGTATTATGAAACAAGTTATAGCCTATATAAAACCCCATAAACTTGAGAATGTCATGCTGGCATTACATAAAATAGAAGGGTTATCGGGAATCAGTGTGTTAGAAATGCGCGGTTGTGGACGTAGCCGTAAAAAAACTTCAGATGCTGTCTTTGATAACGACAATTATGGCTTGGTCTCACGCTTAAAACTGGAAATAGCCTGTTCCGATGATCTTGTCGAACAGGTCATTCCAGCATTGCAGGAAAGTGCGCATACCGGTCTTAGAGGAGATGGGAAAATCTATGTGTTACCCATTATGGAAGCGGTTCGTATCAGCACAGGTGATACCGGAGAAATAGCAATTTAACCTTAATTTGGTCTTAAAATAATGAGCGAATCTAATCATTTGGATACAAACAATTGCTGTCATCACGATCACGAGCCAACAGAGAATCAGCTGCCTCCTGATTCTATGTCCACAAAAGGCATAACCTTTAAAATAGAAGGGCTGGACTGTGTTGAAGAAGTCACTATTTTAAAGTCAGAAATCGGCCCAATAGCCGGTGGTGCTGACATGTTGGCTTTTGATGTGATTAACGGTCGTATGACTATTATTGCAGATGCTAAACCGGTGTCTGACAAAGCCATCATTAAAGCCGTTGCAGCAACCGGAATGAAAGCTACGCGCTGGAAACCTGGAGAAACACAAACAGATGTTAGCCAGCGGCAACGATCACAGACTGTTTATACAACACTCAGTAGCCTGTGCATTATTGCAGGAATAGTGATACATGTTGTTATCGCTGCTGGTTTCGACAATCTTCAACAATTTTTTCAAACGCCCGAAACCTGGAGTTATTCATGGCTGGATTTGGGGCAATATCTTAAAAATCTATTAAACGCTCATAGTCCGCAAACTATGCCGCTGGCTGAAAAGATAGCCTATGGATTGGCCATTATTTTTGGCGTTCGCCACGTTATAGTAAAAGCTTTATATGCATTAAAACGACTGCGTGCCGATATGAATTTATTGATGTTGGTTGCCATAATTGGTGCCATGTTCATTAATGAATGGTTTGAAGCAGCCGCAGTCAGTTTTTTATTTTCTTTGTCACTGGCAATTGAAAGCTGGAGTATAGGGCGAGCTCGCAACGCAGTTGAAGCGCTATTAGATTTGGCTCCGTCTACGGTGACTGTCAAGGGTGAAAGTGGACAGGAGGCAAATGTATCGACTGCTACAGTGACTATAAATACTGTGTTTATTGTTAAACCCGGTGAAAAAATTCCACTGGATGGTGAGGTGATAACGGGTATCAGCTCAGTTAATCAAGCCCCGATTACAGGTGAAAGTATCCCTGTGACTAAACAAACGGGGGATGAAGTTTTCGCGGGAAGTATTAATGGCGAAGCTGTGTTAGAGATTAAAGCGACTAAACTTGTCTCCGATACTACTTTGGCGCACATCATACGTCTGGTTGAAGATGCACATAGCAAACGTGCAGAAGCTGAGCAGTGGGTAGAGAAATTTGCCCGTATCTATACGCCTATTGTGATGGTATTAGCCATAGCAGTATTTATTATTCCTCCCTTGTTTTTTGCTGGTATATGGCAAGTATGGTTGTATAAAGCATTGGTTTTACTGGTGATTTCTTGTCCTTGTGCGTTGGTTATTTCAACCCCTGTGAGTATTGTTGCCGCCTTAGCCTGTGCAGCCAGGCAAGGTATCTTGATAAAGGGCGGTATCTATATAGAAGCACCTGCCCATCTCAATGCAATAGCCTTTGACAAAACAGGCACATTGACCCAGGGTAACCCTGTAGTCACAGGGCTTTATCCCTATAATAATCATAGTCAAGACGAGCTACTCAGCCGTGCCGCTGCATTAGAATCACGCAGTAACCATCCGTTGGCCAAAGCTATTTTGGACTATAGCGAAGCTCAAGGTGTAAATATCGCCCATGCTGAAGATGTGACTATTTTGCCAGGTAAAGGGGTGACAGGCTTATTTAATGGTAAAGATTTTTGGTTGGGTTCCAGGCGCTATTTATTAGAGCGCGGCCAGGAAACCTCAGAAATTAGTCAACAGGCAATAGTATTAGAACAGACAGGGAAAACAGTGATTGCCATTGGTAACGATGAGCATGTTTGTGGTTTGATCGCAATTGCCGACCAGCCTAGGCCACAAATCGGATTAGTTTTAAAATCCCTTAAACAAAATGGTATTCAACATCTCGCCATGTTAACAGGTGATAATCAGGTGACTGCTGAAAATATTGCCAAGGCTTGCGGGATAGATGAAGTGCATGCTGAACTGCTTCCTGCTGACAAGGTTGAAGTTGTCAGCCAAATGGTAGAGCAATATGACAACGTTGCAATGATTGGTGACGGTATAAATGATGCGCCTGCATTAGGTAGAGCCAATTTAGGTATTGCCATGGGTGTGATGGGTTCGGATGCTGCGATAGAGACAGCCGATATTGCCTTGATGGGTGATGACCTATCCAAATTGCCTTGGCTGATTCAGCACTCAAAAAGAACATTGCGTATAATCAGGCAAAATATTGTCTTTGCACTCACACTTAAAGCCGTCTTCGCAGTTTTAGCCTTTGCTGGTATGGCAACATTATGGCAAGCCATAGCAGCAGATACGGGAGCCTCTTTGTTGGTGGTGGCAAATGGTTTAAGATTATTAAAGCCTAAAGGGAGTTGAAACCATTATGTTAGCCGCGACTTGCTTCGGTCGCGGCTAAAGCCCCTCCTACCTACCAGATTAATTATTCATCCTGTAAGGCATCACGGTCATCACTGTGTATGCGTGGCATAACCCACATTTCATACATGGATACAACCCACATAAATATAAATGAGAGTCCCATCATGCTGCCCCCTATGATAGTGAGCCATGCAAAATTAGGGTTTAGCTTGGTTAGCCACCATGAGGTAATATCAAGGACTAAAAAGACATAAGGCATTACTATAACTGTTGCTTTGAGATATTTTGGCACACCGGCGGCCAGACTGAATATCAAGCCCACAAACATAAAAATAAAGGCGATACCAAACAAGTGAATATGAGAAACACGAGCAAGTGATGAAAAGCTTGCTCCAGTATCTGTCTTGGCTCGTGCAGCCACATTTTCAAAGATAGTGAAATCAGGAATGGGGAGGTTCGTTGCTTCATTGTGGCACTTGATACAGCTGTTATTCATTATTTCCCGAATTCCCGTATCATAAAATGCTTTTTCATTCGCACCCTTATGAACCCAGTTAATAATCTTTAATCGATTCTGTTCTGAGGTCATTAATTTCATCGAACCATTAAGTTTGGTTTCTATAACCGACCCAGATCGTTTGCCATAGTAACTGTATACAATATCATCAACTGATAGCCCTATTTTGCCATCGGCCATGCCATGGGTAAATTGGATCTGTACCATCGCCATGATATATCCAATAGCTACTACAGTCAGATAGCCAGAAAATAATGCTTTTAAAGCGATACCTTGGCTGCAAAGATTAATTTTATGCACTGCTATTGGTGTCATGGCGTGTTCTCGTAATTAAAATTAAAGATTAACGCTGGTTTTTTTAGCATTTTGGCTGGTGTATTGCGTTAAGCCATAGCAACCAATAACTTATAGGTTAGCATATTAAACCCCAAACAGATTTGAAACAACAGAGACAGATTGTCACTTCGTTTTATGAGCTATCAGAAGTTCCTGTCTGTAATATAATGTTTGTTTTAAATGTAGGCTGGGTAGAGTGAGGAGCGAAACCCAGCTTTTTTGAAGTGTTGGGTTTCGTTACTCACTCTACCCAGCCTACACCTCACTGCCATTAAGTTTAGAAATAAGCTGGAAATATTGGGGCGAAGGCTTTAGCCTTTATTATAGCTAAAAGCTAGAAAAGCAGGCTAAAGCACTGCGGCCAGGTGCTTAATTTAATGGCAGTGAGCCTACACCAGCCAAAGACAACATTATATAAAATGATACCCTATGAATAGATGAGTCGCGTTAGCGTTCAAGCAGACTATCAGCCGAAGGTACCCATGGGTCCAGGATAACTCACTTCCTCGAGTTTTCCAGTATCAACATCGTAGATGAATCCTCGTACTGTTGAGGCGTCAGGGCCAGAGGTGGGTATCCAAGGATGATTCATGATTCTGGAAATAGAGCGTCGAACATCCCAAGTGAGACGATCAGTTTGTTCCTCACAACGAGGTGAATCGAGAGCCTCAAGTGGACCTCGAAAGGCATGAAACTGGTCGGGTGTTGCAGAGCTGTTGTGGCAACTTGTGAAATTGCGACCTGTTGCTTTGCCAAGTAATTCTTCGGCCGCTGGGTCTCCTTCTAGTCCGGCTTTGAGCAGGTCATCGCTAAAAGCCAGCATGCCGCAGCGAGTATGATGGATTAATATGATTTCATTCGTGTTGAGTAGGTGATGTGAGATAATCAGGCAGCGAATTGCATCGTCTGTCACCACACCGCCAGCATTACGGATGATATGAGCGTCTCCGGTTTGCAGGCCAAGTAGATCCTCAACATCAAGTCGTGCATCCATACAGGCGACAACTGCCACATGTTTGTCTGGGTTGATCGGTTGTTCTCCGGGATGGGATGATTTATGCACTTGTTGACCACTTGCATATAATTTATTGTTTTCTATAAATTTATCTGTGTTTACATTAGCCATGATTTTCCTTAAGTTGAATTTAAATAACCAGCAACTACGCTAATGATATTGGGCTCGCAGCGCCTTAAATGATTACCTTGTAGGTGTTGTTTATTAGTAGATGCTCACTCAAATAGAGTAAATAAATTTTTAAAATAGAATTTACTTTTATACTATCCCCATAGGCATTCTAATTATGAAAAGCAGGTATGGATAGCTAAGAATAAGTTTATAGTCTATAAACTTAAAGTTTGTATTGTTTGCCCGTCTTTTCAATTTCTTCAATAATAGCACAACCTTGTTTGCTGCACGAACAGGTGGCAACTAATGATTGTAATTCTTGACGCAGTAATTTTAACTGCGTTATTTGTCGTTTAATAATATCCAGTTTTTGTTGGGTCAATTTGCGCACATCATTACGCATTTGTTGGGGATGTTCGCGCATTTTAAGCAGATTTTTTATTTCACTCAGGGTGAAATTCATCAACTTTGCCCGTTGAATAAATTGTATTCTGGCAATATCCGACTCATCAAATAATCTGATCCCTGCATTATTTCGATTAACGGGTTTCAATAAATCTATTTTTTCATAATAGCGCAGGGTATCAATGCTGATATTGAGTTGTTTGGCAACGGTGCCAATTCGATAATTTTTCATGGTGTTGTTGGACGCCATCTCTGAATTCTATTATGGCCAAAATCAGTAACAAATACTGTGCCGTCATCTGCAACTGCCGCAGCAATAGGGTGTTGAAATTGCCCTGGCCTATCTCCTTCTGATCCAAAGCTGGTTAAGAATGTTCCATCAGCAGCAAATTTTTGGATACGGTGGTTGTAAAAGTCGACCACAAATACATTATTTGACTTATCAATTGCCATAGAAGTAACGGTCATGAACCAACCATTAAATGGTCCAAAAATATTCAGAGAGAAAGGGCCTCCCCATTTGTGTAAAAACTTGCCGGAATTGGAAAATACCTGAATGCGGTCATTGTAACCATCTGCGATATAGAGGTTACCATTATTATTGAGTGCAACATCAGTGGGATAATTGAATTCCCCAGACCAAATTCCGGTTTGGCCTGTGTTTCCCCATTGTTGGATATAATCACCTTCCGGGTTCAGATGTTGAATACGTTGGTTATAAAAATCGGCAACAAACAAGCTGCCATCTGAAGTAACAGCTACACCACTCGGTGCGTTAAATTCACCTGGGCCATTCCCATGTTTACCGATACTGCGTCGGGGAACTCCATCTAGGCTAAAGACCTGAATTCTATCGTTCCAGTAATCGGCAACGTAGAGTTCACGATTATGGATAGACATATTCATAGGGCGACCCAGATGTCCTGGTCCTGTTCCTTTTGTGCCAAACTGACGTTTGAAATTACCCTCATAATCGAAAACCTGAATGCGTGCATTACGCGCATCGCTGACAAATACCTCAGTTTTAGTGATTGCGATTCCGGTAGGGTCGTTGAACTGTCCTTGAGCTGATCCCTTTTCTCCCCAAGCTTTAACAAATTGATAATCGGTTTCTTTACTTGAAGGTATCCAGACTATCCAGACGATCAGTATCAAAGCAACAATTATGCTCATCAAATACGCAAACAATTTTAGTAACATTCTTTATGCCTTAGATTTAAGCTACGATTAAAAGTTAAAACGAAACCCTGTTCGAACAGTAAAATCATTTTCCAGAGCCGTGCCATTGAGTTGTTGAATGACAGGAATTTGCACAGCGGTTTCAATGACAAACCGCCGGGTGACGTATTGTAAGCCTGGGGTTAAAAACCATTGGGTTCCTCCTGAATTATAATCAGACTGACTATAGATACTGTTTTTCTGTCGAAATAATATATTGCTTTCCAATACACCATAAAGAAATCCTGAACTATCGCTAGTTAACGTTTTTGGCCACAGACGATATTGTAGTGAGGAATCAATTCGCAATTGATCACCTGCTGAAAAACCATTCGAGGTACCGTTTCCTCGATAACTAATCTGGCCATCAATTTCATAATCCAGCGTTTGATAGGACGTTACGATGCCGCCAAAGGCATCCCAAGAACCGGAACCAGACTGCACGCTGAACGGCATTCTGCCTAGATTGTCATTGGCATCATTTTCGCCTGTGGGAGCTTTGAAGCCGGCAAATGGTGTGATGCGCATGGTACGTCCCGGCCAGTCTTTCTGATAGGCAGTATAACGACCAAACAAGCTGACATCTCCAAGCCCATCGCTTTGTCGATTAAATCTTCGCCCAGAAACAGTAATATCAAGACTTTTATTAACGTAGGGCAGTACACCAAACAGGGCGAGTTTTCTAGAGATGCCATAACCCAGGACAGATACAGCTGACCATGCAGTTCGGTCCCGGTCAGATTCACTAGCATCAGGTCCTGATTGATTTATTACAAACTGCTGGCGGAAGATAAATTCTTTTTTCGCCACAGGCAATGCAGTATTAAAAGTGATTGGAGCAGCCCAGAGAAATTTGTTAATGCCAATACATAATATCAGTAACAATAAGCTGTTCGAGTGATGATATTTACTGGACAGTTTCATCTGATTCATCTATTTTGCCCCTAAACGATTGCAAGGTAAATCCTGCATCGGTGACGGCTTGTCGAGCCCGTTCTTTATCAAGGTGAGCGTCTTGCTGCATGGTGACGTTAACAAGCCCCTTGCTTATATCAACTACAACGCTGTCAACACCTTCTATAGCACTCAATTGTTTTTCTATGCCATAAGCACAGAACGGACAGCCAAGCCCATCAACCTGCAAAGAATAAACGGCTTCATTCGCATAAGAGACGGATAGTATCAGTAAAAAAAACACCATTGATAATATCTTTTGTAATGTTTTCATATTAACTCCTTAAATTAATGTTTTTACACGAGTGGTTGTAAGTGTTGATATTCAAAGCGTATCACTCATGCTACTTCAAATTATATTGCCTAGAGTTAACTCCAGGTCAAGAAGTGTGAGTATATATGGGGACTTTTTATAGGTGGCTAATGGAGAAAGAATACAAAAACTAAAGGTGTTTAATACTACAAGCACCTGATGTGCTGATGTTAGTAAATGTACTAATACTGTTAAGATACTCTTCGTACCTGATTACATTACTTATGTTTGCAATTTTCAGTAATTACAATAAGTTGTAAATTTTAGAGTGGTTGGGTTGGTGCTTTAGGTTCAGTTGTCGTTCTTAGATGAATCGTTTTATCGGTATCTGAACACTACAAATATATAATAACTGATATGGAGTACAATCAGGTATTGAACGAATACAAATACAAAAAGTGAACCTAATTGATTTCTATCAAACAACTAATCTATGCTTTGACAGTCGAAGAAACGCTTCATTTTAAAAAAGCCTCTGAAAAATGTAATATCAGTCAATCAGCACTAAGTACAGCGTTACACGAGTTAGAAAAACAACTCGGGTTGCAGATTTTTGAACGGGATAATAAAAAGGTTTTGATCACACCCATTGGTAAACAAGTGTTACAGAGAGCCCGCTCTATTCGGTTACAAGTAGAAGACCTTCAAAGCTTTGCTGAAATTCAAAAAGCTCCGTTCAGCTTTCCATTAGCTATTGGTATGATACCGACAGTAGCTCCATACCTACTACCTAATTTATTGCCCGTTTTGAATCAGCACTATCCCAATGCGCAACTCAATATCCTAGAGAGTCAATCACATATCCTGGTAGATAAAGTAAAGCGTGGCGACCTAGATGCAGCTGTATTAGCACTACCCTTTCCTTGTGACGGCATGCTGACCTTAAGATTTTGGGAGGAGGATTTTTACTGGATAACATTAAAAGGAAATAAATATTCAGATCAAAAAGAAATCAGCAGTGCAGCGCTTAAAAACTGTAATTTGTTACTACTTACAGAAGGACATTGCTTAAAAGATCATATATTGAGTGCATGTAACTGGACGGATCCCACTTTACATCAAAACTTTAGCGCTGCCAGTCTTAATACATTAATTCAAATGGTTTTGGGTGATTTGGGAACAACTTTGATTCCAGGGATGGCAATAGAACAATTGACCTCTCAGCATAAATCCTTGTCTGTTGTCCATCTTGATGAACCTGGACCACACAGACAACTCGCTTTTATTATTCGACCCAATTTTACCCGCATGTCTAGCATTGAAGTGTTAATAAACATCTGCAAAAAAGAGCTCAGATCTTCAAAGATTCTAATTAATCGAACATAATCTTCTATTTATTCAAATATACTTATTAAGAGCGTTCAATTTATACTTGATTACGTTTTAATCAATAATGTTATCCATATCTTTGGAGGAAACAAAATGTATAAAAAAACCACAACACTGGTTGCAGCAGTGATTACCGTTGCCTTTTGTTCAAATGCAGCACTGGCAGACAATCAGTTGAAATCACCTGAATTCTGGTGGCCTGATCAAATAAATCTGAAACCACTTCGTCAGCATGCCTTAGAATCCAACCCGCTGGGAAAAAACTTTAACTATACAGAAGAATTTAACAAGCTTGATTTGGAAGCCGTGAAGCAGGACATCAAGAAACTATTATCCACTTCTCAAGAGTGGTGGCCTGCTGATTATGGTAATTACGGTCCTTTTTTTATTCGTATGGCCTGGCATAGTGCTGGCGTCTATCGTATATTTGATGGACGTGGTGGCGCATCAGGTGGTCAACAACGATTTGCCCCGCTTAATAGCTGGCCTGATAATGCCAACCTGGATAAAGCGCGTCGTCTGCTTTGGCCAATTAAACAACAATATGGTCATAAAATCTCCTGGGCTGACCTGATGGTTTTAACCAGCAATGTCGCCATGGAGTCAATGGGCTTCAAAACCCTGGGATTTGCCGGTGGGCGTGAAGATGACTGGGAGCCGGAAATGGTGAACTGGGGGAATGAAAAAAAATTTCTCTCAGATGCAAAACGTTACCACGGTAAAAGACAACTCAAAAAACCGCTGGCGGCTGTGCAAATGGGATTGATCTATGTGAACCCAGAAGGTCCGGGTGGTAATCCTGATCCCCTTTTAGCTGCTCAAGATATACGTACAACCTTTGCTCGGATGGCAATGAATGATGAAGAAACAGTTGCCTTGATTGCTGGTGGCCATACATTCGGTAAAACACACGGTGCCCATAAACCGGATAAATGTGTTGGGGCTGAGCCAGCCGCTGCCAGTATTGAAGAACAAGGCTTTGGCTGGAAAAATAAATGTGGTACCGGTAAAGGTGCCGATACGGTGACTAGCGGTTTGGAGGGAGCCTGGACCATTTCACCAATAGCCTGGAGTATGAATTTTTTGCAAAACCTGTTCGGTTATGAATGGGTTCAAAGCAAAAGCCCAGCGGGAGCCATACAATGGATTCCCAAGAATGCACAAGAGGTTAAATTCGTGCCGGATGCACACGATTCATCCAAGCGTCATGCGCCGATTATGTTGACAACAGACTTGGCATTAAAGTTTGACCCAAGCTATAAACAAATTGCCCAACGTTTCCTGAACAATCCAGCTGAATTCGATCTGGCATTTGCTAAAGCCTGGTTTAAATTGACTCACCGCGATATGGGACCAAGAGCGCGTTATTTAGGCCAAGAAGTACCTAAAGAAGTTTTTATTTGGCAGGATCCCATTCCAGAAGTTGACTACCAGATGATTAGCGACAAAGATGTCGCTATATTGAAAGCCGAAATTCTAGATTCAGGTTTAACCATCCCTCAATTAGTCAGAACCGCCTGGGCTTCGGCTTCCAGTTTTCGTGGAACAGATATGCGAGGTGGAGCCAATGGCGCTCGCATTCGCCTAGCTCCACAGAAAGATTGGCCAGCGAACAGTCCTGTGGAATTAGCAAAGGTTCTGAAATCACTGGAAAAGATTCAAACGCAATTCAATGATAATAGCAGTAAAAAACAAGTATCACTGGCTGATATTATCGTCTTGGGTGGCGCGGCAGCAATTGAAAAAGCCGCAAAGGATGGCGGTTATGAAGTCACTGTCCCATATATACCAGGACGTGCCGATGCCACACAAGCGGGAACAGATCTAGATTCTTTTGCGGTGTTAGAACCGGCTGCCGATGGTTTCCGTAATTATTACAATGCAAAGAGTCCTCTTTCACCAGCCGAAATGTTAATCGATAAAGCGAACTATTTGACTTTAACGGTACCTGAAATGACTGTCCTTATCGGCGGTATACGTGCATTGAATGCCAATGCTGAGGCTCAACCATATGGTGTATTAACTAATCAACCAGGCACCTTGAGCAACGATTTTTTCGTCAATCTTTTGGATATGTCGACCAAGTGGACAAAGTCACCCAAAAATGAAGGTGTTTATGAAGGCGTTGACCGTAAGACCGGACAGGCTAGGTGGAAAGCAACACCGGTTGACTTGGTATTTGGCTCTAATGCCGAACTTCGTGCCGTCGCTGAAGTTTATGCATCTGAAGATGCTAAAGAAAAATTCGTCAATGATTTTGTTAAGGCATGGGTAAAAGTGATGAGACTGGATCGCTTTGATATTGCAGGAAAATATAGCTAACAATGGTGTTAATTGGGCGGCATAAAGTTTTGTTCACAATGCTTTATGCGGCCGGTTACGTTAGGCATTAATGGAAACCCCCAACAAAGTATAGATTAACCTGATTACCCATGAGTCTCCGCATTTTAGATGAGAAAAACGGTGACACCTTGTACACCGTTATCCTCGAGGTCTTTTATCCTAGAAAAATCAGTTGATCGCTGAAAATTTACAAAAGCAATTGAATGTAGTAGGTAGTCAAGTTTAATGTGAGTCACCCATTTGGTGGGGGTCAACCGCTCCATGGTTTTGTGAAAAAAGCAGGACAAAAAATCCTGCAGAATCACTCTTGATAAGGACTATGGCCATTGCCTACATGGAAGTAGGTAAGGGGCGTAAGCAGGATGCGGAAGCTTTATCTGCGAGTGATTATTTGTCTTTTTTGCCCAGATTTTCCACAAATTCCATGTCCAACTGATTTTTCTAGGTTTATCGGGGATCTATTCATGCAAAAAATAGATTCCTGCTAACAGAATGCAGGAATGACAGGGCGTGTGGTTACATTTTTCAAAATGGCGGAAGCTTATGGGTATTCAGGTAGATTTATGTAATTTCAAAATAGTTGTTGCTCTTTTGCTTATATTGATATATGATTATCCGTATATATATAATTGGTTAAAAAAATGATATCTCCTGTGCAGTTTTTTAAATGTCTATCCGATGATACACGATTACGTTGTATTGCCTTGCTGCAGAAGGAAGGTAAACTTTGTGTTTGTGAATTAACGACAGCACTGGAATTATCTCAACCTAAAATCTCCCGGCATTTGGCATCATTAAGGCAATGCGGTTTATTGCAGGACAGTCGGGAAGGGCAGTGGGTTTTTTACCAGATTAATCCTAAGTTACCCGATTGGGCATCCCCTTTGCTAAGCAATGCTTTAATGTCTGTTGAGCTTACTGATTCATTTAAGGGGGATTTGCACCGTTTAAAGCAGATGGAAAATCGACCCGGCACAGCACTTTGTTGCTAATTTTTTACTATAAACATATGTTTATACGTATATATTATTAACTCTATAGGAAAAACAATGAAAAGATTACACGTTCACTTGGCTGTTGAAAATCTCGAACAAAATATTAACTTTTACAGCACTATGTTCGGTTGTCAGCCAACAGTTCAGCATGAAGATTATGCAAAATGGATGTTGGATGATCCGCGGGTTAATTTTGCAATCTCTAATCGTAGTAAAAAACTCGGGCTCGATCATCTTGGTATTCAAGCCGATGATGAGGCTACATTAAAAGGTATTAAACAACAATTGGATGCAACTCAAGTACCGGTTGAAGAACAGCAGGGAGCGGCCTGTTGTTATGTGCGTTCTGATAAATATTGGGTAACGGATCCGCAAGGCATTGCCTGGGAATCTTTTCATTCACTTAGCGATATTCCTACTTTCAATGAACAGAATGCAGCTTCGGATGGCGAAAACCCTTATGCCTGTCGCCCTACTAAGGATGACGAAAATAAATCATCCTGCTGCGGCTAGTGCTCCAACAACTTTGGTTTGATGGATAGATCGGATGTGGCTTCAATATAATATCTTTTGTAGAAAAGGCTTATATACTTCGCTCAGCCAAGGATGCGGATTTTATAGCGAGTAGATTTTTGTCGATAGCAATGTGCTGAGATAGGCGCATAGCAAGTACGGTCGCAACCAGCCTTTTGCTTCAAGCGACACTTGCACATTTATGTGCTACGCAACTGATTCAGCAACACAGTCTATCGGCAAAAATCAACTGATAGAAAACTGCATCCTACTCCAAATTTATATTTTTTTGTTAAATGAGTATGCTCACATGTTAAATGTTTTTGTTATATGTACTGGGAACTCCTGCCGCAGTGTGATGGGAGAGGCGTTAATTAATCACTTAGGACAAAGCCGTATTAAAGCCTTTTCAGCAGGTAGTCATCCCATCGGTAGAATCAATACCGGGGCACTGGCAACCTTGAAACGCCATAATTTACCCACGGAAGGCTATCAAAGCCAGTCCTGGGAAGACTTTGAAGATACGGCTATGGATATTGTGATTACCGTGTGTGATAACGCAGCCGGTGAAACCTGTCCTGTTTATTTAAGCCAAGCTGTACGGGCACATTGGGGCGTATCAGATCCTGGGCATGTTGAGGGCTCGGATGAGGATAAAATTGCTGCCTTTGAACAAACCTTTGCTACCTTAAAGTTACGGGTAGAAAAAATGTTGCAGCTGTCTTTAGAAACCATGCCTAAAGACCAATTAACCACCGAGCTTAATACTATTGGAAAATTAACAGCTTAATGGAGTAATGCGATGACAGAAAAACAACATGATATGGGCTTTTTTGAACGCTATCTGACACTTTGGGTGGGATTGTGTATTGGCTTAGGTGTTCTATTAGGGGTCTATGCCCCTGAATTTGCTAAAACACTGGATGGGATGAGTATTAATGTTAATGGTGCGCCGGTTGTCTCCATTCCTATCGCCATCTGTCTATTTTTTATGATGTATCCCATCATGGTGAAAATTGATTTTGCCGAAGTGGTTAAAGCAGGAAAAAGCATCAAACC
>Ga0256847_1000737_pt1 | contig 19225 bp, 24 predicted proteins | sample TeddybearmetaG_FD_189099 | JGI IMG/M metagenome (GOLD analysis project Ga0256847, IMG submission 189099) | Hydrothermal vent microbial communities from East Pacific Rise, Pacific Ocean - Teddybear | ecosystem: Environmental > Aquatic > Marine > Hydrothermal vents | place: Pacific Ocean: East... | reverse complement strand
AACGAATTTTGTTACCGTTTCAACCGCCGATTTTGGGAAACGGAAATTCCAAACAGACTCCTGCGGTTATGTGTTGAACACCGACCCATTTATTAGCGTGGAACAGGAATTTGGTGCAGAGCCATTTTGATTTATGATTTTAAGTAAAATAAATTTTCCCTTTGGGTCATCAAGTACCTTCATTGGTTCTGACTGGAATGTCCGCTACGTCCATCTTTAAGACCGACTGGAAATGCCAATAACTTTACTGATTGACCTGTAAACTGTAGGCCACACCGTCTCCTATGACCGGTATGGAGAAACCATAAAGTTTTAAATTGATATTTTCTGGTTACCTGTTAGGAGTCGATCAAATCACCTTACTTCACATCAGGTAGTCCAGGTCATGTCTGTAGGGAATATTCTAAATTACTCTGATGTGGCGATACCGATCATAGCCACCGGTCACAGTGAATACGTACAAGTCCATGAACTTGCCTGTCATATAGCCAACCATGAACGTCAGCAGCTGCACTTTTCAACAATTAATCGATTCTAAAGCAAAGGCCGGAGTGTGCCGATAGCACGTATTCATTATAGAGATACTGGACGGCAGGTATCGCCACAAAGCAGTCTCACTGACCAGCTAATTCAAACGTTGATTTAAAAGCATGTCATCTTTAATTTGAGCACTAGATGAAAATTGTAATTTTTTGAGTTCAAATAATTCTTACTATTTTTACAATGTCTCAATCATTGAGATCAATCTTATTCTGAAGTTGAATGAACGCGCTAATTTGTTGAACGATATCAGGCAAGTTCGATTCAGATACTTCAAAAAAAAATGGTCCTCCCGGAGCGATTCGCATGGTCGGACCCTGCTCACATTTTCCCAGGCACACCTGTTCGACCACAGAAATATCCAGATGCCCGGCTTTTAAAAGCTGTTTTATTTGCGGTATCAGTTTCAAGCTGCCACTAGTAACGCAGGATTTTTGGCCATATCCAAAGCGCTGGTTAATACAAACCACAAGATGAAGTGGATTGTTGCTTTTTTCATCAGCTTTCGGCATCAAGCTTCCGACGAATTTCAGTGCCTTCGATTTGCCAGAATTGACTCCATTTCTGTAATTGCATCAAACCCTTTAACTGTTGCTTGGTCGCACCAGATTCGACTCCAAGTCGATAGTCTTCAACACCTTTGAGAAAATTACGTTGATACACTTTACCCAATCTTGCATCAATTTTATTCAGAAATTCATCTTCAACTTTATAGGCCTGTTCCAGGCCAGAATCGAGCTGTTTTAATGCATCATCTACCAATTGAGAACCAGGATTGGCAGTCTGTAACTTCCTGCCTGCCGATTCAATCATTTCAATTGATTGCAGAAATGCGGTTTTTTGAGCTTGGTGATGTTCCTTTTCTGCTTCCTCAGCAGACTGACATGCTGCCAATGAAGTTAATATCAATAAAAACCAAAGCGGTTTTATATTGAATAAATATTTCATTTTCTTAATTTTCCTGCAATTCGCATTCGCAGGGCATTCAGTTTTATAAAACCTTCAGCATCTTTTTGATTGTAAGCACCATCATCTTCTTCAAAGGTTGCTATCGCTTCATCGAACAGACTATCGCTTTCAGATCGTCTTCCAGCAACTGAGACTGAACCCTTGTATAGTTTGATGCGAACTTCACCATTGACTGTTTCTTGCGATGCATCAATCATTTTCTGCATCATCAAACGCTCAGGACTCCACCAGTAGCCGTTATAAATTAATGAAGCATACTTTGGCATCAGTTCGTCCTTAAGATGCGCTACTTCGCGATCCAGGGTCAGTGATTCCATCGCTCTATGTGCCTTCATCATGATAGTGCCACCAGGCGTTTCATAACATCCACGTGATTTCATGCCTACATAACGATTCTCGACGATATCATCCCGGCCGATGCCATTTTCTCCTCCCACCTTATTGAGATAGGCCAAAACTTGTGCGGGTGACATGGCCTTGCCATTGATTGACACAATATCGCCCTTTTCATAACCCAGAACCAGGTAGGTAGACTGATCTGGTGCTGATTCAGGTGCAACACTCCAACGCCACATATCATCTTCTGCTTCACTCCAGGGGTCTTCGAGAATACCGCCTTCGAATGAGATATGCAGTAGATTGGCATCCATCGAATAAGGTGACTTTTTGCCTTGTTTCTGTTCAATTTCGATGCCGGCATCTTCGGCATATTTCATTAACGATTCACGAGAGCTTAAATCCCATTCACGCCAGGGAGCGATAACTTGTATCTCCGGATTCAGCGCATATGCGCCCAGTTCGAACCGTACCTGATCGTTGCCTTTGCCAGTTGCACCGTGAGAGATTGCATCAGCACCGGTTTCTCTGGCAATTTCCACCAGTCGTTTAGCAATCAAAGGTCTCGCGATTGAAGTTCCCAGCAGGTATTCACCTTCGTAAATCGTATTGGCTCGAAACATTGGATAGACAAAATCGCGCACGAACTCTTCCTGCAGGTCTTCGATGTATATCTCTTTTACGCCATACTTTTCTGCTTTGACACGCGCTGGTTCAACCTCTTCACCCTGGCCGATATCAGCGGTGAAAGTGACGACTTCACATTGATATTCATCTTCCAGCCATTTTAATATGACTGAAGTATCAAGACCGCCGGAATAGGCAAGTACAACTTTTTTAACATTCTGTTTACTCATTTATCTTTATTTTTTCCTGTCAGTGAATCCAGCGACACAACAGCGCTGGTTTTTGGTTCATCTACAAATCGAGGTTTGAATTTATTATCTTGTCCCAGTGATACTCCAAGCTCATGTTCTCTGGCGGTGATATAAGCCAGACAATCTCGAATACCTTTGATGGTCCCTTCGCTCAGTGGATGTTTCATCCCTGGCGGCGGTACAGTATCTCTGGCCACAGCCGAGAGCACCTGGCGCATCATTGCCATGGCGCGTTTTTCTTTGCTGAGATCTGCTTTAGCCATGAGTTAATTCTTCCAGTTCTACAATCTTGCTCTGTGGTTCAAATTCCAGTTTACCTTTTACATCATAAAGGCATGCCTGAAAAGCTTCTTCGATAACGGGATGATAGAAAGGCATTCGTAGCATGTCATACACGGTCATAGCCTGCTGGATCCCCCAGGCGATCAGGTGAGCAAGGTGTTCACCCCTGACAGAAACCAGAGTAGCACCCAAAACCAGCCCCGTATGCTTGTCCGCATAGATGCGCATTACACCTTTATTATTGGCCATAATCAGCGCACGACCGACAGGCCCCATTCGCATTTCTCCGACCACAACATCATCGTTATCTGCCAGCTTAGACCATTGCTGGCCAATCATCGCAATATTCGGGTCGCTGAATACAATCGACATGGGTGTGCGTCGTTTAAACTCTACGGATGAACCATGGGCCGCGTTGTAACCGGCAATTTTACCGTCATCTCCCGCTTCATGCAGAATTTGCAGCTGTCCATTACTATCGCCAGCGATATAAACTGGTAGGTCCCCAAGCTGCATAGAATTGGGATTAAAGACCGGCATACCCTGTTCATCCAGTGGAAAATCAAGCTTGTCCAGTCCCAGATTTTCAAGGTTAGGTTTTCTACCAATTGCTACCAGAACTTTGTCGACCAACACTGTTTTATCGCCCGCTGTAACCCGTATTTGGTCTCCTTCTTTATCCAGACTGGCATCTGCTCCGAGCCAGATATCGAATTCTTTACCCAGTATTTCTAGTACAACTCCATTAGCTACTTCATCAGATAATGACGCAACGATATTACTTGCTTCAACCCCGGTCACTTTAACGCCCATTCGAGAAAGACTATGCCCTAGTTCCAGGCCGATGACACCCAGGCCGATGACAGCCATGCTTTCTGGAAAAGATTCCTGCTCAAATACTTCATCGGTAGTAAGAATTTTATCGCCAAATGTTTTCCAGGCTCGTGGCACTATTGGGCGCGTCCCGGTTGCGAGAACAAAATGCCTGGCGCGCACAAGTGTATCACCCACCTGGATCACACCAGGCTCTATGAACTGAGCGTAACCGTCGAGTTTTACTTCATCCGGCATATTATCGGTACTTGAACCCATAACACGATCTACAAAAATATCGCGCATATCTCGAACATGCTCCATACTTTCACTCATATCCAGCGATATACCTTCTTCACCTTCAATGCCATGGCGATCAAAAACTTTGCGTCGATGAAAGTCTTCTGATACCTGAATCATGGCCTTGGAAGGCATACAGCCTACGCGAGCACAGGTTGTCCCCCATTCTCCACCATTGATTAAAACGAACGATTTTCCGGCCCTTTTTACCTGTCCAACAGCATTTAGACCCGACGTTCCAGCCCCAATAATCGCTACATCAACCGATTTTTCCATTAAGTTCTCTCAACATTTCATAATCGGTGCGTATAATATCAGAAACTTATCTACGGAGAAGCCCATGTCCGACCCCACATTCATTATTCATTCCATGGAATTGGGACCGATGGAAAACTTCATCTATCTGATCGAAGATGTCGCGAGCAAAAAGGCCGCTGTGGTCGATCCTGCCTGGGATGTTGACGAAATCATCAAGCAGGCTAAATCATTGGAACTGGATATTAGCGACATTCTGTTGACCCATAGTCACCATGACCATATCAATGGTATTGAAGGTATACTGAACCACAGCAATGCCAAAATTCACCTGCTCAAACCCGAAATGGAATTCTGGCAACAACAATTAGATAAACCTCGTTTGCATCAGGGCGGCGATGAAATACGCATCGGCGATACTGCTATTAAGGTTCTACATACCCCTGGGCATACGCCTGGATCAGCCTGTTATCAAATCGACGACCAGTTAATTACCGGAGATACTCTGTTTGTTTATGGTTGTGGTCGATGCGATCTTGCTGGTGGTGATCCACTGCAAATGTTTAAAACACTAAAAGATATGAAACAAAAACTACCCCCAGAAATGTTGATTCATCCCGGGCACAACTATTCTGAAAAAGCCTGCTCCAGCCTGTCTGAAGAGGTAGAGGGCAACCCTTTTATGCATTTTGAGGATGAATCAGAATTTGCTGAATATCGTATGCATGTGCATGATAAAACGCGTGATGAACCTTATGGACCGGTTACACATGAACAATTACGAGTGGCTAATTTACTGCAAGGATAGCAATTTTTGGATATATGCCATATTGAGTAGTTGTAATAAATAGACCAAAGACTTCTGAGGTCACGGAGTTTGATACGGCCAAGTAGGTTGGGTTGAGGTACGAAACCCAACAGGCAGGTGTAGTATTGTTGAGATTGTTGGGTTTCATACTTCAACCCAACCTACGCATTGTGCTTATCCAGGCATGCGAACAAAATATTAATGTAATCAACAAAACTGGCAATGATCCACTAAAGGGCAGCCTTCACAATCGGGCTCTTTACGACAAAATTGTTTGGCATGAACAACAATTAAGGCATGGTATTGCTTGTATAATTCAACATCTGCCGGCAGTGATTGCTGAAATTGTTGCTGATAAAACCCATACTTTAACTTATCTTCAAAACATCCCAGGCGAGAAAAAATTCGTCGGGTATAACTATCGATTACAAATACAGGCCTGTGTAAAGCGTAAAGCAATATATCATCGCAAGTTTCGTTGCCTACGCCTTTTAGAGCTAGTAACGCTGGTCTTAATTCTGTGGTTTCTTGCTTATTCAGGCTCGTATACTCACCCTGCTCCAGATACCAGTTCGCAAAAGATTTCAATCTTTCTGCTTTTTGATTGTAATATCCTGAGGATCGGATAACAGGAGCTAGTTCTTGCTGGGAAATATATTGCAATGCTGTTGCGGAACATAACCCCCGCGACTTAAGCTGTGACATGGCTTTTTCGACATTAGTCCAGGAAGTATTTTGAGTCAAAATTGCGCCGACCATGACTTCAAAATCATCATCCGCAGGCCACCATTGCTGCTCTCCGTAGTATTCCAATAAATATCGGTATACAGCTTGTATCTTATTTTCTTCGACCATGCCTGGTTGATTTGAGCCTGGTAGGTCGGGTAGTTTTTTTTGTTTTAGCTGAGCCTGCTGGTTTATCTGACCTTGCCTGTCTGCGTGATCGATGTTCAGGTTCCGGATATTCCAGCTCCAGTTGCTGGTACAGTTTTTTGACTACGGGTTCATCAAAAAATCGTGACTTACCGGGTTTGAGAAATTTTGGAAGATTAAAATTTTGATACCGGATCCGAACCAGCCGACTTATCTCAACACCCTGCGATTCCCACAAGCGTCGAACTTCACGGTTTCTGCCTTCGCGTAACACTACATGATACCAATGATTAGTTCCCTCTCCACCGCTGTCGAGAATTTGATCAAAGTGCGCCATGCCGTCATTCAATTCAACGCCTGTCTTCAACTGCTGCAACATTTCATCGGTGACAGTACCATGGATGCGCACAGCATATTCACGCTCCACTTCGAATGAAGGATGCATCAATCGGTTTGCTAATTCACCGTGATTAGTAAAAAGCAGCAGACCACTGGTATTGATATCCAATCGTCCAATTCCTATCCAACGACCTTCACGTAATCCTGGCAGGTTTCGATATACCGTCGGACGACGTTGTGGATCAGATCGGGTACACACTTCACCGAGTGGTTTGTGGTACATAATGAGCTTGGGTTTGGCCTGATTGGGATTAAGTCGCAGACGCTTACCATCGATCTCGACTTTTTCACCGCCACCAATCTGATCACCCGGTTTGGCAGTTTTACCATTTACACTAATCCGCCCCTGCTCTAGCAGACTGTCAATTTCACGACGGGAACCGACGCCCTGGTGAGCGAGGGCTTTTTGAATTCTTTGCATTATTTATTCCAACGACCACAACTGGCCAATACCGGTAGAGGATTCCGACACCAGGGTTTTAGCATTTTTACCAAACTTTAAATCCAGAATGGTTGCAGAATCAGGCTGGACCAGGTGTTTGACTTTAGGACGCCAACCTTTGATTTTTTTTCCGGTTTTTACATCATAAATATTGATCGATTTAGCGGCTCTGCCAACTGCCAGTAATTTATTATTATCAGAAAAGTCAGCTGAAACTACGGTCATTCGTTTATCTTCTAAACTGGAAATCAAAGTTCCGGCTTTATTGGTTGAATAGATATTGGCATCTTTGATGTAAGCATTGACTAGCGCATATTCACCATTATCTGACAAGGTGACATTGGCAATTTTGTAGTTCATATTTTTTGACCAGATGTGCTTGCCGGTTTTCAGGTTCCACAGGCTGGCATTCCAGTCATCCGCACCAGTTAATGCAAATCGGCCATCTTTGGACAATGCCACCGCAGTCATTTTTTCGTGATGCGGGAAAACATAAATCATCTTACCAGCAACCATATCAAAATAAATTGCCTGCCTGACTTTCATACCAATAAGCGCATATCGACCGTCGGCTGATATGGCTACTTTTTTTAAATCCGGCCATTTCCAGTAACCTGTCAGGCGACCATCGCTCATATTCCAGCGAGCAATGGACTGGTGTTCGATGGTAACCAGGACCTTGCTGTCAGCTGAGAATGCCGCATCCAGCACGCCGCCTTCGTCACTTTCTTCATGCTGAATGCTGTACAGTACCTTGTTGTTTTTCAGGTCCCATACCCGCCCATATCCACCTATCGACCCGGTCATCAAAAAACGACCATCGGGGCTGATAGCGGATGCATAAGAACCGATATCTTCGTGTTGCCAGGTTTCAATCATATTGCCCTGGTCACTACAGGCCGTCAAAATCAGTGACAATAAAATGATATTTATGGAATAGGATTTCATGTTGGCAAACTTGATTCTTTGATGTCACTCAAGGCCAATTCCGGATGATACTGGTCCAGGTCTCGAATTTCTGCCAGTGTTGGTAAATCATTCAGCGATTTGAGGTTGAAATAATCAAGAAAGGCTTTAGTCGTGCCGAACAAGGCTGGTTTTCCAGGGACATCTTTATGCCCAAGCGTTTTCACCCACTCGCGTTCCTGCAGGGTTTTGATGATATTACTGCTAACACTCACGCCACGAATATCTTCTATTTCACCACGAGTAATTGGTTGGCGGTAAGCAATTAACGCCAGTGTTTCCAACATTGCCCGTGAATATCTGGGCGGCCTCTGGTCCCACAGGCGAGCCACCCATTGCTGATATTCTGGTTTAACCTGTAGACGAAAACCGCTGGCAACCTGTTGTAACTGCATGCCTCTATCCTGGTAACTTTCAGTTAGTTCGAGTATAGCCTTGCGGATTTCGTCTTTTCCTGGTTGTTCCAGATCGCCATTAAACAGGTCAAAAAGTTGATTTACCGAAAGCGGTTGATCACTGGCTGAGAATAATGCTTCGAGAATAGCTTTGAGTTGATTTAATTGCATGATCAGGCTTTGGCTTTCAGGTAAATTGGCGCATAAGGCTCATTTTGAGCCACTTCGATCAGGCTTTCTTTAAGCAACTCCAGTATTGCCAGTAAACTGACGACTACACCCATTCGACCCTCTTTTAAATCAAATACCTGATCAAAACTGATGTAGTCACCCGACTTGATTTTCCCCAGCACTATGATCATGCGATCACGTACAGAAAGTGGTTCTTTTTCAACATGATGGCTGGAAAACTGTTGTGCCCGATTGACCACATCTCGAAAGGCCAGCATCAAATCTTTTATTTTAACTTCTGCCAGCGGAATTTTTATATCCATTGGTGGTAACTCGATTGCAGTCGGGAAAATATCCCTCTCCCAGCGTTCAAGTTGATCCATATCTTCAGCCGCTTTTTTAAACTGCTCGTATTCCATTAATCGCCTAACCAGTTCTGCTCGCGGATCATCTTCTTGATCAACTTCGATTGGTCTGGGTAAAAGCATTCGAGATTTTATTTCTGCCAGCATCGATGCCATCAATAAATATTCTGCCGCCAGCTCAAATTCGAGCTTGTCCATTTGATCGATATATTCCATATATTGCTTGGTGATCGCTGCAATCGGTATATTGAGAATATCGATATTCTGTCGTTTGATCAGGTATAACAATAAATCCAGCGGCCCCTCAAAGGTTTCGAGAAAAACCAGCAGGGCTTCAGGCGGGATATACAAATCCTGCGGCATCACGGTTAGAGGTTCACCCTGCACCAGGGCGAATGGCATTTCGGCCTGGGGGGTTGCGTGGTTCTGGAATAAATCAGTCATATTTATTGATGATAACCGTCTATCGCACCAACCCCATAACTTTACGCACTTCTTCCATAGTATCTGACGCTTCATCACGCGCCACTTCGCAACCTTCGTTGATGATGGCTTCTACTGCTGACAGATCACTTTGATATTCTTTTGCTCTTTGCTGGATTGGCTTAAGCTCTTCCAACACCTTATCAATAACGTGTTTTTTACAATCGATGCAGCCAATACTCGCGCTGCGACAACCTTCTGCAAGCTCTTCTCTGAGCTTTTCCCCAGAATAGATTTGATGGAATTCCCACACCGGACATTTATCTGGATCACCTGGATCAGTTCGTCGAACCCGCGCCGGGTCGGTTTGCATGGTTTTGATTTTTTTTATGATTGTATCTTCGCTATCGCGCAATGAGAGGGTATTGCCGTAGGATTTCGACATCTTTTGTCCATCCAGCCCTGGCATTTTGGAAGTTACGGTTAATAACGATTGGGGTTCCGGTAAAATAATTCGACCACTTCCTTCGAGATAACCCAACAATCTCTCCTTGTCACCCAAACTAATATTTTGTTGCGATTCGAGTAACGCCTGGCCTACATCCAGCGCGTCCTGGTCACCTTTTTCCTGATAACGGCGACGAACATCGGCATAGATTTTGGCATTCTTTTTACCCATTTTTTTTATTGCTGCTTTTGCTTTTGATTCAAAATCCGGTTCTTTGCCGTATAGATGATTAAATCGTCGGGCGACTTCGCGAGTAAGTTCGACGTGTGCAACCTGATCTTCTCCCACGGGCACAAAACTGGCTTTATACATCAGAATATCCGCACTTTGCAGTAACGGATAGCCGAGAAATCCATAGGTGGCCAGATCCATTTCTTTCAGTTTTTCCTGCTGATCTTTATAACTCGGTACGCGTTCCAACCAACCAAGTGGCGTTATCATCGACAGCAGGGTATGCAGTTCGGCATGTTCCGGAACCCGAGATTGAATAAAGATGGTCGCATTACCTGGATTGACACCAGCTGCCAACCAGTCAATCACCATGTCAATTGTATTCTCGGCAATGATTTCGGGGTTTTCGTAATGCGTGGTTAATGCATGCCAATCCGCTACAAAATAGAAACATTCATAGCTGTGTTGCAATTCAATCCAGTTTTTAAGTACGCCATGATAATGGCCAAGATGCAGTAAACCAGTAGGACGCATACCAGATAGTACGCGCTGGTTCTGACCGTGTGTGGTGTTCAAGTAGCTTTTTCTCAGATAGTTGGGATCAGGTGATTATAATAGATATATTTGAATTGCACGAACTAGAATTTTCTATTTCTTGACTTAGTTGCATTACATATGCACAGAACACTAAGGCTAAATAAAAAATAAACCTGCGGATTATGAAAACTTTTGCCGATATTTCTAAAACTGGAATTAAAATCAGGCAATTAATGGCTCGGAAGAGCAAATAATCCCATCAACATCAGCATAACAAAACTCTCCAGATCGAAAAATTATGCCTCCAAAACGGACGTCGCCGCCAGATGCTCCAACGCCACGCTTTACACTCTTTATCGGGATCGTCCCAAGTGCTGCAACACCTATATCCATTTGAGCTATATCGGCTGAATCACGAATCAGGCCGTACAGAACGATGCCTGCCCAGTTATTTTTGCTCGCAGCTGCTGCTAGTTGATCTCCAAACATGGCACAGCGAATTGAACCACCTGCATCGACCACCAGCACTCTATTTTTCCCAGGTGAGTTTACCTGTTCGCGGACTAGCGAGTTATCTTCGAAACATTTGATCGAGAATATCTCTCCACAAAACTGATCGCGACCACCATACATTCGCAGCATTGGCTCGCATATTTGCACTTGACCTTCAAATTCATCGCATAGGTCGGCTGTTTTAAACTTTTTCATTCTGAATTTTCTACCTGTCACAATAATACTCGGGATAAATATTTCTAAATCGCTGCCTGCTTTTGTAAGGATAAAAATCCGGATAATAGCCGTGTTCGATTTTGCTTTGAATATTTTTCCAGTAATCCGCATCCAACAGGTCACTATGATGTTCCATGAAGGCTTCTCTAACCACGGGGTCACCAAATATAAAATAGGCAAATTCTTCCGGAAATACGTCGTGCGGTGCTATGGAGTACCAGGGCTCTGACGCCATTTCATCTTCCGGATATCTCGGTGGCGGAATGTAGCGGAAGTTACAATCGGTCATAAATTCAATTTCATCGTAATCATAAAAAATGACACGTCCATGGCTGGTGACACCAAAGTTTTTAAACAGTAGATCACCTGGAAATATATTAACGGCAGCCATATCTTTGATCGCATTGCCATAACCGAGAATGGCATCTGCTTTTTGGTCATCTGTTGCGTGCGCCAGGAAAAGGTTGAGTGGTTCCAGTCGCCGTTCAATATAAATATGTCGGATGACCACATTTTCTTCATCAAACTTAAGCATACTCGGAATCTCGCGTTTGAGCTCTTCAAGTAATTCATCGGAAAAACGATTGATGGGCAGAGCAACATAAGAAAATTCCAGCGTATCCGCCATGCGACCCACGCGATCATGCAACTTGACGATTTGGTATTTACCTCTGACTGTTTGACGATTTCCCGTTTTGGGCGCTTCAAATTTATCCTTGATAACTTTGAACACATAGGGATAGGAAGGTAGATTAAACACGGTCATTACCATGCCCTTGATACCCGGAGCAAGCTCGAGCAAATCGTCGCTATGTTGTAAGTGATGCAACAACTCCCGATAAAAATCTGTCTTTCCCTGTTTTTGTAATCCGATTGATGTGTACAGATCGGCCTTTGATTTGGTTGGCAGCATCTCATTGAGAAAGGTCACTACCGAAGCAGGCGTATCTGTATCAACCATAAAATAAGCTCGCGCCATACTAAATATATTGGCAATATCATTACTTTTGGTCAGCAGCGCATCGACCTCAATTTTATTCTGGTCATTGATTAATATAGGGATGATAAATGGTCTAATTTCTTCACCATTCACAGCACGACCAACAAGGTACATAGCCTTGTTGCGATAAAAAGGTGACTTGATCATCTGAATATGAAAATGCCGACGTAAAACAAGTTCCGGCCAGACCGAACGTTTAATATGACTCATCAGTAAGCGAATATCGCGTGACAGGTTAGCGAATGGCAATTTGATATCGATCGACTCCAGAAATGAACGAATGGCAGGCTTTAGTCCACCACGCGTTGGATAAAGACTGAAATAGACGGGGTTGTCTCCATCCAGGTATTCTGTTGATGCACCCGGGCGTACAAAAATATTGTCATTATGATAATAGCGCCGCTCAAATAACCAGGTGAAAACTGAATTGTAAAATGTTTCCGCCAGTTCTGGTTGTTTGTGGGTATAGAGTAACCCAAGGTATTTTCGTTTGACGTTGCGCCATAGCTGCACATCAGCATTGGGCAGATCATAATTATTTCGCAGGTGCTCTACCGTTTCTGAAACCCGCGTTTTATAGAGCTGTATTCGGTCGCGAATGATATCGCTTTCCGCTGCCCAGTCAGAATTTTCAAAACAGGTTTTTGCTGATCGAGTCAGTTTTAAAAAGTGGGTATAATGGAAATCAAAGCCGTGCAGGATTGAGACCGCAATATTTTCGGCGCTGACAGGATTTTCGCTGGCTACAACAGTATCCGTTTTACCATCCAGTGAAGATGGCCTGGATTTATCAGATTTGTCGTTTTTAAAAATCCCAACGACCTTACTTTCTTCTTCATCCATTCAATTAACTCTTCGTCAATACGATTATACAAAACTGTAACTAATAGTATCATCAAATAAAACCGCACCGTTTACCTTTTGATAGAGCGCTAATACTCTAAAAAACCAATATCACCTTTACCTTTTCTTAGCACTTCTGGTATCTGATCAATCAAGCTAATTACAGTTGTAGGGTCAACACCGCAAAACCCGCCATCGATAACCAGATCCACTTCATGTTCGTATTTCTCTCGAATTTCAAAAGCGTCGTCCATTGCCTCCTGTTTTCCTGCAGGAATCAGTGTGCTACTCATAATAGGTTGCCCGAGTTCAGTCAACATAGCCTGCACGATTGAATTATCTGGGACACGGACGCCAATGGTTTTACGCTTCGGGTTCATCAAACGTCGCGGGACTTCTGAAGTGGCTGGTAACAAAAAAGTATAAGCTCCGGGTGTCAACATTTTCATCAGTCGATAAGCAGAATTGCCTAACTTTGCATAGGTCCCTATCTCGGATAAATCATTACAGACCAGCGTGAAATGATGTTTTTTATCCAGCTTACGCAAACGCTGAATGCGCTCCATGGCGGCCTTGTCACCAATATGACAACCTAAGGCATAACTGGAATCAGTTGGATAAATCACCAGACCACCACGATCAATAATTTGCACCGCCTGTTGAATCAGGCGACCTTGTGGGTTATCGGGATGGATTTCGAAAAATTGCGCCATTTGTTAAAAAATCTTAATAATTGCCGTGAACAAAAAAGGTGCGAGAGATTAACCCGCGTTTATCCAATGAGCAATAAAATTCAGGAAATATTAGCTGTTAGTAGCCCAAAAATGATTTGATATATTAAATTCAATGCGTGATTTAATCGTTCAGGTAAGGTTGATTTTCAGCAATTCTGGCCGTTCTTGCATGAGTTTACAAAAGAGTTCTCGGCACCATCTGCGATAGGAAATTTGAACACAAACTCCTATAAGGAACTAAATCGTATCCGTTGATTCTATTAAACACCATTTAAATTGATATTTTGAATCAGTCTGACTCGCGTCAGAGAATGCCTGTGTTAACATCGCGGCTTTTCCGCTAGCGCTCTACTTTATGAAAGCTCTTTTTGATTTTTTCCCGATACTTCTTTTCTTTATTGTTTACAAATTTTTTGGCGATATCCCACCCGGCTTCATCGACTTTGTTAATAATATTTTCCCGTTTCTTAGTATTCAGGCCGGAGAAAGTAAAGATGCCATTTATTTAGCCACTTTGACCGCAATTGTGGCGACAATATTTCAGGTTGCTGTTACTGCTGTTATTGCCAGAAAAGTAGAAAAGATGCATTTGATTACACTCGTGCTGTTACTGGTTTTTGGTGGCGCAACCCTGTTTTTTAAAGATCCATTATTTATTAAGTGGAAACCAACCGCGATCAACTGGCTGTTTGCTCTGGTATTTCTGGGTAGTCACTTTATTGGTAAAAAACCATTGGTTCAACGCATGATGGGCGGTCAGATTGAAATAAGTGATCAAAGCGTATGGGCTCGACTTAACATGGCCTGGATTGGTTTTTTTATCTTTTCTGGCCTGGCCAACCTGTTCGTCGCATTCAATTTTAGCGAAGATACCTGGGTCAATTTCAAACTATTTGGACTCATGGGCATGACACTGGTTTTTGTTATTGCACAGGCTGTTTATATGTCCCGTTTTATCCAGGACTCAGATGCTAAAACCGAATAATATTCAGAGGAATTTTATGCTTTACAGCATTGTAGGAATTGATGCACCAAACAGTCTTGAACTTCGTATGGCCGCTCGACCCGACCATGTAGATCGATTGAAGAATTTATTACAACAAGGTCGTTTGGTACTGGCTGGGCCGAATCCAGCCATCGATAGCGAAGATCCGGGTAAAGCTGGATTCAGTGGCAGTATCATAATTGCTGAATTTAATAGTTTAGAAGATGCTCAGCACTGGGCAAATGATGATCCTTATATTAAATCCGGCGTATACCAATCAGCTACCGTCAAACCATTTATTCAGGCGTTACCCTGACATCTTTTTTCCAGACAGAGTCCCCAATGAAATCAAATTATATTTACACGTTAATTATTAGCAGCATATTCCTTTTTACCAGCGGCATAACACGAGCAGCAGAAAATATTGTTTTGGTTAATGGCAAGGCCATCAGCAAAAATCAAGTGCAGCATTTTATTAGTAAACAGCCAAAAAAGACGACCTTTCAGCAATCAATTCAGGAAATGATCAATGTTGAATTACTGGTTCAACAGGCTGAAAAGGAAAAGTTACTGGATGAAGATTCGCTCCAGTTGGAACTTGAACGTACTCGAAATGCTATTATTGCTTCCGAGTACCTCAAAAAAGTACTCTCAGATTTTAAAATCACAAACGATGATTTGAAAAAGCGTTATCAACAACAATACGTTAACGGCCCAGAGGAATTTGAATACAACGCCAATCACATCCTGCTCAAAACCGAAGACGAGGCCAAAGACTTAATTAAGCAACTTAACGATGGTAGTGAGTTTACCGAACTGGCAAAAAAACACTCTACTGGCCCATCGGGTAAAAACGGAGGCAGCCTGGGCTGGTTTAAAAGAACAACCATGGTCAAACCATTTGCTGATGCCACTGTAGCTATGGAAAAAGGCAAAATTAGTCAATCACCTGTTAAAACTCAATTCGGCTGGCACATCATACAACTTAACGATAAACGTAAAGTCGAAGCACTTAAGTTCAATACTGTAGAACGCAAAATCAGAACAGAACTATCTGCAGAAAAAATCAGCTCGATTATCAAAGGTTTACGAGATGCAGCGACCATAAAACTTGCTGAGTAAATGGACACGTGAGCTATCGCTCAGTATTGATTATTGCATTAATTAATGGCTTTCTTGCAGTATGCCTGGGGGCATTTGGTGCTCATGCACTAAAAACCCAACTTAATGCAGAAATGATGGGGGTATTTAAAACAGCCACCCAATATCACTTCTATCATACTTTTGCTTTAATTGGGTTGGCCTGGTGGCTAGAACGAAATCCTGACAACGCCATGGCGCGCTGGGCTTCAGTTTTCTTTATTGTAGGGATATTGTTATTTTCTGGAAGTCTTTATCTGATGTCAGTATTGCAATTACCAAAACTTGGAATGCTCACACCAATTGGTGGTTTATGCTTTTTGTCCGGATGGTTACTTTGGGCAGTAAGTGTCATAAAAAACAAACAGTTTCAATAGCTTCTCAATTAGTTCGCTTTAACACCTGATCAGACATTTCTCTCAATAATGTATCTTCTGCTTCAGTTCGAGCTGCCATTGCTTCTCCTATTGGAGACAGGTCATCGTGAAGATTCAAGATACTGTCCGCATCGTCCGCACCTACATATTTATCATTAAAATCAACAAACTGTTCGGTAGTGTCGGATATTAGTGGATAAACTTTATTGGCTACCTGTTTGACGCTCTCGCGTCGTTCTTTACCCGACATGATACGTTCGTATATTTCAAAATGCCCCAACGCCGTGTAATCCACCAGCGCCTGACCAAATTTATTGAGTTTTTCCAGTTCTTCCTGCACATCAGAACCATTCGACTCAAAAGCACCCAATTCACAGAACAGCACGAGTGCTGTCTGGCGTCTCACAATTAATTCATTAATAGTATGCGTCAATCGTTGGCGGCGATCATTTTCAGCCGATATCTTTTGCGCTATTTCTGCAATGGTTTCAATTTGAGTATTTGGCATATTTTAATACCTCTTCGCTGATGTTTTTTAATTCTTAAGGCGAACTGATTACGAATCGTGCTGACTGGAGTCTATATAGTTCTCAATATCAAGCAAGACATCTTCAAGCGTTTGTCCCCGTAATGTGACACAGCCCAGCAAACGAGCATTTCCATCCAGGGTAAAATCAAAACAGTAGATTCGACAAATCTTTATCCGACCATTCGCATTTCGGCACAACCATATCCTGCGCAATACTACAGTTTGATCCAGAAACTGCGCACCTATCTCCCGACACGCTTTTATTGCAATAGCAATAGCCGACTCTCTGCTGATCATGCTATCTCGCCAGAACCAGAGTAATAGAACGATTAGCAAAATAACAATCAATTCTTTCATCGACTTTTTACAACCAGTCCATTTTTCCATTCATTTGTTAGAATGATTTGATTTTCAAACAGAAAACGAATCATGACCAACAAACTGACTGATGCCCTAAACAAACTGGAAGTTCTGTACACCGAGCAAGAGTATACCATTGACAGTCTAAACGAAATAGTCAGTCGACAAAGTCTTGAGCTAGCACAAATTAAATCAGCTATAGAGATCCTGTCGCTAGAGATTAAACACATGAAGCAGCAATTACCCGAAGAAGGTACAGTCGATGAAAAACCACCACACTATTAATTATTTCCTGAATTCCCCTTGAACATATTTTACACCCAGCAAGACCTGTTCACTGAAGCCAAAGAGATGTCCATAAAACTGGGCTGCAGTTTATCGCCTCAGGTAGATGCGAACAGTACTGTAAATCTAAAGCTTGATTACAACGGGCTGGCATTAATCTATAAATCCAAATCTGAATTAATGGAAATGAAGCATGATTTTCAAGATAACCGTTTGCAGAAACGAACCCTGGAGAAAAATCAGGCATTATTTAAAGCCTGCAATAATCGCCAGAAATCGTTGAAAACGTTGCTCGATCTCACTGCAGGATGGGGACATGATAGTTATCTGCTTGCGTCTCAGGGACTACAGGTGACGATGCTGGAGATTAATCCAGTTATTTGTCTGTTGCTTCAAAACTCTCTTGAAAACTCCCGAAATAATCAGGATGAAACAACGAGGTGCCTGAATCTAATCAATATCAGCAGTCTGCAATACCTGCAGAGTCGCCCGGAAAAAGCAGATTGCATCTATCTCGACCCTATGTTTCCGATTCATAAATCCAGCGCAAAAGCAAAAAAACCACTGCAATTTTTACAATCTTTAACCCGCAATATCGATCTTGAACAAGCCTTTGAACTCAGTTTGCAACAAGCAGGTAATAGGGTTGTCGTTAAACGTCCCGCCCACGCTGAAGCATTTAATAATCACCAACCTGATATCGTCTACCAGGAAAAAACGATTCGATTTGACGTCTATCTGAGCAAACCCGAATCATAAAAAACCGCCAAAGATAAGCTAGTGCTCCAACTTGCTATATTATTCAATAGCAGTTTTAATCTTTTAAAAATAACGAAACCGACAGGTTGCTGTGTACTTACGAATCTTTTTCTGTTTTTTGATGTTAAGCAATCCGTGGTTGTTGGCACACGCACAAAACAGTACGGCAACTCGTGACCTGAACATACTCACCTCGTTTCCGCCAGATTTTTACGGCCCATTTAAAAAAGCCTTTGAAGCGCAAAATGCGGACATTAAAGTCAGTATTCGCAATAAAAAAACCACCGCTGGCATCGCTTATTTACAACGAGAAAGTGATCCCGACATTGATCTGTTCTGGGCGTCTGCCCCAGATGCATTTTCCATTTTGCATCAATCTCGGCTGCTGGCCGATATCCAGCATATAGAATTTTTATTCCCACCTTCGCTCCATGAATTCCCATTGAAATCTGATGCCTATTTAGGTTTTGCTCTGTCCGGCTACGGCATAATGCTGAATAAACAGTACCTCAAAAGCCATGGACTCAGCATGCCAAAGAGCTGGGCAGATCTGGCCAATGCTGAATACTATTCGCATCTGGCGCTTTCCTCACCCTCACGCTCGGGTACGACACATTTGATGATTGAAACCATATTGCAGTTTTATGGTTGGCAACAGGGGTGGAAGCTGCTATTGCAAATCGCCAGTAACGCCGCAACCATTACTGCACGAAGTTATGGCGTGCCTGAAGGAGTGGAACAGGGACGATTTGGGTTAGGTTTGGTGATCGACTTTTTGTCACAAAAGATTGATTCCGATAATATCCATTTCATCTATGCCAGTGAAACACAGTTTCTACCTGCCAGTATCGCCCTGTTGAAGAAATCCAGGCACAAGGATGCTGCTGAACTGTTTATTCAATTTGTACTGTCTCCAACCGGGCAGAAACTGCTACGTAAAAAAGGCATTGCCCGTTTACCGATCGATCCAGCTGCCTATGCTGATAAAAAACTACCGCTGAATCCCTATTCTCTTTCACCCGACAATAGCGCTAAAACATTTGATCCGGTTTT
>Ga0256847_1000736_pt1 | contig 19248 bp, 16 predicted proteins | sample TeddybearmetaG_FD_189099 | JGI IMG/M metagenome (GOLD analysis project Ga0256847, IMG submission 189099) | Hydrothermal vent microbial communities from East Pacific Rise, Pacific Ocean - Teddybear | ecosystem: Environmental > Aquatic > Marine > Hydrothermal vents | place: Pacific Ocean: East... | reverse complement strand
AAAAAACCTGCCTGCAGGCAGGCAGGCGTAGACAATGCAGCGCATTGGCGAGGCTTTTTAACGCCGTAGAAAGATAAAATAACAAGTAGAAAATGTTACTTTATTATTAAATCATTCCTAAGACAATTTAAAATCATAGCGTATGAAAAGGATATTGTACCTAAGTTTGCTACTTGTAATACCATTCATCCTCCAAGCAGATCATGGAAGAGATAAACTTAATGGTAAATGGATCAGTCCACATTTTGACACACAGATCAAAATCAAAGTCAAAAGACATGAGATAAAGGTTAAAGGGCTATCTCGAAATGGTTGGACTTATTTCACTCCTGTAAGAAGAAATGTATTCGAAGATTGTAGTGGAAATAGGATTAAAATCAAAAGTATCCATGATCTCGTTTATATCAATCGTTACAGAGGAGAGCGAATTAGATTTGTCAAAAAAGGACACAACCACAATAATCACACATGTAACTCTGGCTGTGCTATAGGAGATGACTACTTTGCAGGTTCTGGTTACAATGATGATTACAATGATAATTATTATAGCTATTACAATAATGATTGGCATAATGGTGATTACTATGGTGATAGAAACCGAAGAAAAAATAGGAATCGAAATAACAGTTATTCAAGCTCCAGATTCAATGGTCAATATCATGTCAGAGAAATCGATGAATATGTCATGCTGAATAGAACTCGATATGGGCTTAAAGCCAAAAGAGGGAACAAAGACTGGGTCGAATACACCCAAAATAGGAATCGTAAAAATGAATATGTAGATAGAAAAGGAAATAAATACCTCGTCAGATCTAATGGAGATATCACCTGGAAAAGTAAAGATGGCACCGTTTCCTTGAATTTAAATAAATAAGTAAAGGGTACAAATATCGGATCGCTTTGAGCGATCCGATATTTTGATCGTAAAACAAAAACACCAGAATGGTATGCTATTTGGTATATATAAATGCTAACTCATTTACCAAATAAGGAAATGCATATGAAAAATGTGAAAGTAACTTCTTCTTTTACCATCTATGATAATATCTCAGAACTGCCGGAAGTAGAGCAGGAGGTCATGCAAAAGGCAATAGAGATGTTGGATAATGTATATGCACCCTATTCTGGATTCTATGTAGGTTCTGGTGTAATGACAAATAGTGGAACTATCTACGGAGGCTGTAATCAAGAGAATGCTTCTTACCCCCTTTGTATTTGTGGAGAGAGAGTCGCATTGTTTAATGCAGGTGCAAATGAACCAAAAACACCAATCAAGCTTTTAGCTATTGTCTGTCATAATCCAAATAAAAGGGTTGAGAAGCCAGTTTCACCATGTGGAGCTTGTAGACAGGTAATCTCGGAATTTGAAAAAAGACATGATCAATCTTTTCCAATTTTACTTAAAGGGGACTCAGATATGATATATAGACATGAGTCAGGTAATGATCTACTTCCTTTTAGTTTTGATAATACCTACTTATAGTTCGCTCTTGCTTTATCAAGATCCTCTTGTGTATCTATTCCAAATGAATTAGATTTCACTTCTTTGCAATGAATAGAATATCCATTTTCTAACCATCTCAATTGTTCTAATTTCTCAGAAAGTTCTAATTCACTAGGTTTCAATTTCACTATTTCCAGAAGCGCTTTTCTCTTAAATCCATATAATCCCAAGTGTTGGTAATATGTAGACATCTTGTGCCATTCTCTATATGGTATCTCTCTATGACATGGAATAGCTTGACGAGAAAAGTAAAGGACTTTATCATTGATATCTCTTACAAGTTTCACAATATTATAATCAAATACTGATGTTTCATCTATTATTTTTTTGCATAATGTTCCTATCAAAACATTTTCCTTCTTGAGTAATGCAACAAGACTTTGAATACATTCAACTTCAATGAATGGCTCGTCACCTTGAATGTTTAAAAATATATCTGCATCAATCTTGATCCCTACTTCCGCTATTCTATCAGTCCCCGAAATATGCTCCGATGAGGTCATTTCAACATTCACATTATGAGAAGTGCAGTGATCAAAGATGACTTTGTGATCAGTGGCCACTATGATATCATCAAAAACATTGGCTTTAAGTGCTTGTTGAAATACACGATATAGAATAGATTGTCCTGCGATTTCTTTTAACATCTTCTCAGGTAATCGAGTACTTTCAAATCTAGCAGGAATTATGGCAACGACTTTCAAAAAGGAGGATTTATTATGAATAAACTGGATTTTGTCCTTAAATACAAATATGCCATCTATTAATTACTTTATTGTCGCTTGATAAAAGTATTTTTAACTTTATGAAATGATTTATAAACATATGGTTAAGTACTTTGCACGTCACCTGTCCGCCGTACAACTTTGGAAGGCGGGAACATGCAAATCAAATTAACATAAATTTATAAATCACTTCATTAACCAGAAGAATTACATTTTTAGATTTATTTTTAAAATATTTAACATTTTATTGTAACATTTGAAATTCACTTAACGTCAAGATACTGTATATGCAAATAAATGAGCTTATCGAGATTCTAAAGCCATATAAAAATAAAATGTTCCGCTATGCTTACAGCATTATTGGAAACAGATTTGAAGCTGAAGATATTGTCCAGGAAGCTGTGATAAAGATTTGGAAAAAGATGGATAAATTTTCTGTGATTGACAACAAGGAAGCTTGGGTCATTACAATAGTTAGGAATTTAGCGATAGATAAAGTAAGAGCTAGAAAGAAGAAACAAACTAGTGATATAAATGATTTCTTCCACATCTCTGACAATGCTCCTGGTCCAGATATAAAGTTGGAACAAAAGGACGCTGTGTTGAAGGTGACAGAAATCATGAATTCTCTGCAAGAAACACAAAGAGAAATCATAACGCTAAGAGATATCGAAGGATACACTTATCAAGAAATTGCAGATATAATGGATCTTAAAGTGGATCAAGTAAAAGTATATTTATTTAGAGCACGAAAGATTTTGAGAGAAAAACTTGCACCAATACGCAAGATGCTCTAAACCAAATTTTGAATAGAATTAAACTAATATAATGAATACTAACATCAATCAATTAATAGAGAAATACTGGAGTGCCGAGGCAAGTCTTCAAGAAGAGGCTGAGCTAAGAGCATATTTCTCTAGCGATGATGTCGCACCAGATCATGTGCAGTATAAAGACTTATTCACATTCTTTTCTATCAGCCGTTTGCAATCTACTGATTTAGATGTAGAAGACGTATTATCGAATCTTTCAAATATAGATTTGATATTTGATAAATACTGGAATGCTGAGGCTAGTCTTGAAGAGGAAGCACAATTGAGAGATTACTTCTCAAGTGAGTCTATTGCAACTGAGCATGAGCAATACAAAGACTTATTTAACTTTTATCAGGTCAGCAGATTACAAACTACAGATCTTGATCTTCAAAATGTGATCAATGCCAATATGGATATTGATTCTACACTTGAAAAGTACTGGAGTGCTGAGGCAAGTCTTGAGGAAGAAAATATATTGAAAGAATATTTTGCAAGTGACAATGTAGATGAAAAACACTTAGCTTTTAGTGGAATGTTTGAAATCTATTCAGCAAAATCCTTAGAGACAACTGACCTTGATTTTAGTGAAATTCTTGCAAATGCGGAGGTTGAAATCGGAAACAGACCTATAGGGTCAACGGAAATGCCTCGTGCAGCAAAGTCAAAAGTATTTCAACTTCAAAAATGGGCAGTAGGATTAGCAGCAGTATTTGTATTAGGATTTGCTGCGGTAACACTAATGGATCAGACTACTAAGACACAATATAAAGGTCATGCAACCATTTTGGATGAAGAGGCTGAAGCTCAAGAAGCATATGAAATCACAAAAGAAGCTCTTGCTTTTTTATCAAAGAATATGAATAAAGGCTCTAAAACAGTAGTAGAGTCTGTGTCAAAAGCTGAAAAAGTAAGCATATTTAAATATTAATAACAACATCTAAAAATAAATACTTGAAGAGACCTCATTACATAATCTTTTCAACATTAAAATTAAAAATATAAACACAATGAATAAATTATTTTCCCTCCTAGCTCTTCTATTTTTTAGTCTTTCTATGAATGCTCAAGTCGATGCTATAGACCGATTTTTTGAAGAATATCAAGACGATGAAGAATTCACAATGGTCTATGTAAGCCCAAAAATGTTTCAAATGTTTGCAAAAGTTGCAGGTGATGAACTCGATGTAGAATTACAAAGCCTCGTTAAGGATCTAAAAGGTCTTAAAGTATTGAAGACTGAGAAAAATGCACTTCAAGTCTATAAGGAGGCTGTAAAAAAAATACCTACTAATGAATATGAAGTACTAATGACTGCAAGAGATGATGGGCAGAACATTAAGATTTTGACAAAAACCAAAGGCGATGATATTATCGAAGAGCTTTTATTACTAGTCGGTGGAAAAGATGAATTTGTTCTCGTAAGTTTTGTTGGAAATATCAACCTTAATGATCTTGCCAAAGTCGCTGGGAAATTAAATATCGATGGTGTTAAACACCTTGAAAAACTAGGCCAAGACTAAGATTAACAACAATATATAAAGGCATCAATATTAGAAGTGATGCTTTTCATTCTACCCCATTCACTTCTTGAAACTTTTACAATGAAAAAGCTACTTTCTTTTTTTGTACTTGTCTTGCTTTGCACTAATTTATCGGGACAATCATCTGTCAACAATTTGATCGACAAGATGAAAGAACATAAACATGCTTATGCAGTTACTCTTCCCGGCTGGGTGATTAGAACAGGAGTAAATCTTATATCTGATGAGGAATTCAAATTTGAAAAAGGTTTTAAAGATATCGTAGGAGGAATAAAAAGACTGAGGGTATTACATATAGATGACAAAGTTCAAATAGAAAACACAAAGCTTAGATCAATCGTCTCTCAAATAAAAGAAAAAGATGGATATGTTGATTATGCAACTGTCAAAGAAGAAGGTAATTTAGTACACGTCATTGTAAAAGAAGATGGTACAAAAATCAAAAGTCTTGTCATAATAGCAAATAGTGAAGATGGATTCACAATCTTAAATCTCAAGACAGATATAGAAATGGAGGAACTAGAGAAGGCTAAACTTTCTTTCAATAAATCTAAAAAAACTCAGCTGTAGCGAAATTATGCTCTACAGATTCAAACCTAAAAAATAAAAAATGAAGAATTTACTAATTATATTAATATTTACGATTACTACAATAAGCCTTAATGCTCAATATGGAGTTGACAATATTTTCAGAAAATATAAAAATGATTCTGGAGTAATCGCTTGGCAATTTGAAGGTGACTTAAGCTCATTTTTGGATAGAAAAGACGGAGAATCTATCAAAAGTAGCATAGAGTCTGTAGAGTTTATTCTATTCAATGAGGGGAAAAACATTTCAGATGAAGATCAAGAGAAGCTGAAACTTAAAATTGAGAGTGACAATTATGAAACACTAATTCAAGCTAGGGACAAAGGTCAAAAAATCAAGATCTTAGGAATAGAAGATGGAGATGTCATTAAAAAAGTGTTTGCTCAAGTGAAAAGTAAAGATTACAATGTGTACTTTTTCTTGACAGGGAAAATTTATCTTGAAGATTTGACCGAACTGAATATTGAAGGACTGATGAAAGGTATAAACATTGATTGAACTACCTCGATGCAAGCATACGAGGTGTCACAATCTGTATTTCACAATGACAGTTTTTTTATAAATTGATAATCTTTATTTCAATCAGACTTCCGCCTCGCCGGCTTGGCGTTCTATTTTTTTCTTGATAAAAAAACAGAACCAAAAAAAATCAAGACTGGCTAATGCAGCCCTACAATGGGACTGAGCGATCATCAAAGATGTGGTAGTGATAGCTAACAAGTGAGGGAACGCGATAGCGAGGGGCAGCCACCCACCACTTACGTGTTCCTTCCTTTGACGACTATCGTCGCCACTCTGCGAGATCAGTCAGTCCCCCACGTACCCAGTCATGGCTATGCTTCTTTTAAGTTTAGTATTAATCCCATTCAGTTCATTTTAAAACAAATAAAAAAAATTCAAGTACGACATTTTTGAAGTGTTTCCGTATCTTTTCCATACAGGCTTCAGTTAAAGTTAATTTTCGATGCAAACATCGGGGAATTAAACCCCAAGAGATTAAAAAGTCTGTCTGTCAATTCTTATAATGCCAAGAAAAGATTTCTAATTTTGGCACCATGGAAAATGACAGGTACAAACAATTATTAGTCGCGATTGAAAAAGAACGCCTGGCAGAAGAGATCTACTACTCAAATATAGCCAAGCAGAAATCAGATAAAGAAAAAATTGAAGCTGGCATTTTGCTGGCTTCTTTAGTTTTGAATAAAAAATATTATACGGTAGGCGAATATGTAGAAGTACAGCTAGAAAAGACTAAAAATTTCGATAAACCAAATAAATTTAAAGTCGGAGCTGGTGTACATTTAATTCATCAAGGAGAAGAGACACAACATTTTAGAGGGACGCTATCCCATAAAAGAAAAAAGGAAATAGGCGTTATTATCCAATTTGATGTGATATCAAGAGATATGCTTCCAGATTCTGGCACGTATAAATTGGAACTTGTCTATGACGAACGTCCATACAAAGTAATGAAGAGTGCGGTTGCTGAAGTGATTCAATCTAAAGATCCGTATATAGTTGACTTAAGAGAAGGAATAAGAAAAAAGGGAAAGCTAGATTATTCATCTCAAGAGAATCCAGATCAATGGAAAATTCCTCAATATCTCAACACAGACCAAACACAAGCGATATCTGGTATTCTCAAAGCAGGACAAATGGGAATTATTCATGGTCCTCCAGGAACAGGTAAAACCACAACGTTAGCTGCATTAACTAAAACCATTCTTCAAACGGAGAATAAAATATTAGTCTGTGCCCCAAGTAATAACGCTGTTGACCTACTAGCTCAAAAGATCAGTGAGCTGGGAATAAATGTTGTCAGGATTGGTAATGTGACTAGAATTAATGAGAAGGTTGTTGCTTTGACATTGGACGAGAAGGCTAGAAATCACCCAGATTGGTCATATATAAAAGAAATTAGAATTGAAGCCGAAGCTGCTAGAAAAATGGCGACTACCCGAAAGAGAAAATTTGGCACAAATGAACGACGCAATCGGACTGACATGTACAAGGAATCAAGAGAGCTAAAAAAGTGGGCCAGAGACATGCAGAAGAAATTACTTTCTAGTATTATCGGTAATTGTCAGGTTGTGGCTACTACTTTGGTTGGTGTAAGCCACTCATATATGGAAGGGATCAAATTCGAAACTGTAATTATTGATGAAGCAAGTCAATGTATGGAACCAGAATGTTGGAATGCAATTCTAAAGGCGAAACGAGTAATCTTTGCTGGTGATCATCATCAATTGCCTCCAACTGTAAAGAGCAAGGAGGCACGAGAATTAGGTTTGGCTCATACCCTACTCGATAGGATGACTGATAGTATAAAACATCACTATTTGCTAAAAACGCAGTATAGAATGAATGATGCCATTTTAAAATTTTCGAATAATAAATTTTATGATGGCTTACTTGAGTCTGCCTTACCAAATAAAAATCACACGCTCAAAGAAGATACTGCCCCAATAGTATTCATAGATACAAGTGGCTGTGGATATGATGAAAATTTTGATCCTAAAACTAGAAGCTTATACAATGAAGGAGAGTATTTCATTCTTAGAGAACATGTATTGCAGAATATTGAAAAGTATTCTAACATTGAAATAGGCATAATTTGTCCCTATGCTGAACAAGTAAGATACATCAGAGGAAAAGTTCTTGACGACAAAGAGCTCTTATCTTTGAATATCGAAATCAACTCAATCGATGGATTTCAAGGCCAGGAAAAGGATTTGATTATCATTACTTTGACCAGATCAAATGAGATGGGGATAATTGGTTTTTTATCTGATTACAGAAGGCTCAATGTTGCCATGACAAGAGCTAAGAAGAAGTTAGTGATTATTGGAGATGGAGCTACTTTGAGTTCTAATGAACTGTATCTTGATTTGATTAATCATGTGGAGAAGGAAGGGTTATTGCAATCTGCTTGGGAGTATATGATGTGATTTTTTTTAGTTATTGAGTGATTAAGTTATAGAGTTACTGAGTGTTTGAGTGATTGATTGGGTCTTGAGTGAGTTTTTAATTTAAATGGCTTGGGAATTGAAAATGGTCGGAGTAATAATTATGTTTATGTCTTTCTTCAAGTAAATAAATGAAATCGCTATGTCAATGTTTGGAAAATTAAAATCTCTATTCATATTAGAGGATGAAAATGAATCAAAGAAAGCAGCGGCTAAAGCTGTGGAAAATGAAGAGAAAAGTGGTACTCCTACTGTAAGTGCAAAGGATATTACAGTAAATATAGAACCTTCTAATATTCCACAATCTGGTAAGCCTGACTCTAAGTTTGTAGATATATTGCTAAAAGCTGTTGAAAAAAATAACTTGGATGGGTTTGACTATTTGGAATATAAGTCATCTCTCCAATCTCTATCTGGAATGGATATGGATGAAGAGACTCGATACAAAAGCTCGCTTGCAATGGCTAAAACCATGGGGGCTACTCCTGCAAAATTGATAGAAACGGCAAAACACTATATTACCACTCTTAATAGTGAAAGAAGTAAATTTCAAGATGCCTTGAAGTCACAAAAAGCGAAGCAAGTAACAGGCAAAGAAGCCAATATCAAAGAGATGGAAAAAGGCATTGCCGGCAAGGAGAAAAAAATTGCAGAATTACAAAAAGAAATTGAAGCTGATAATGCCAAAATGGAACAAATGAAGGCTGAAATTAATAAGGCAGCAGCAAAAGTTCAAAAAACCAGTGATAGCTTCCACTATGCATACAATGTGGTTACTGGACAGATCCTCGCAGATATTGAAAAGATGCAGAAGTATTTGAAGTAAACATTAATTATAGGAAAGCTAAGCAAATGCGTAGATTTCTCCACTTCGGTCGAAATTTTGACCGTATTAACATAGCCATCCTTTCACTCGCTGCGCTCGGTCAGTAAGATAAAAACAATAATAATAGACAGTAAAATTCCTTGGAATTTGAAGTAAGAATCAATTAAGTCAACCTTATCTCTCATGACTATATGCCATATTAGAGCAAGATTTCTCTCCAAGGTCGAAATTGAAGGGTGGTATGCATCTCGATCCCTACACTTCGATCGGGATGACAATGCAAAAAATGAACAATTGAAACGCCTCTTTTAGAAATGCTTATCTACAAACTCTTCCATTTTCTTAAAGAAGTTCATTAAATCTTTTTCAGAATTCCCTGCATTAACGGTTACCATTCTGATGAATTCTTGTTCTCTAAATTTCCCATAGCCCACCATTATTTCACCGGCTTCGTAAAGTTTATTACAGATTTCTTTAGGATCTAGGCCTTTATAATTAAAACAAATAGATACTGAATCTCCTGAATTGTATAAGGTATAATCTGGATTATCAGCTACATAGTCTCTTCCTTTTTGTGCCAAATCGAATTCGTGTTCTACCATCTCACCGATCCCTTTGGTACCTATTGACTTCCACAATGTCCAAAATTTCAATGTATCATTCCTTCTACCACAATGCAAAGAGATCTTTCCTGGATTAAAATCATCCTCAGAAGTCTGGTATAAATAGCTCGCTTCATTGGAAAATGATTCATGCAAACACTTCTTATGTCTTGTCACTATCAGGCTGCACGCCAAAGGTGTGGATAGCATCTTATGCGCGTTGAGTGTAAATGAATCTGCTAACTCGGAGCCATCTATATGGTGCTTGTATTTATCAGTAAACATTACTGAACCGCAAAATGCTCCATCCACATGAAACCAAATATCATATTTTTTACAAATTGCCCCAATTTCTCTGAGTGGATCGAATGCCCCTAGAACTGTCGTTCCTGCTGTAGCGTTAACCATGCAAGGGACAAATCCATCTTCAATATCTTTTTGAATAGCCACTTCTAATGCATCTACAGACATCCTTCCATAATCATCGGTATCAACCTTTCTTATATTATTTCGACCCAAGCCAGCAAAAGCCATGTTCTTAGGCGTAGAATAGTGGGATTCTTTTGAAGTATATACAGACATTTTTTTTGAGACGCCATCAAGTCTGGCATTAGGGTCTTTCAAATCTCTGGCCATTAGTAAGCCCATCAAATTAGTCAATGAACCGCCAGCCGCGAGTGTTCCTTCTGATGACGCAGGATCAAATCCAACAAAACTTGATATCTTTGAAATAATCTCTTTTTCGACTCCGATCTGAGGACCTCCTACCTTGTAAGTGTACATACTATTATTCAAGATTACAGAAAGTAACTCGCCTAATACTGCTCTACCATTTCTACCTCCAAATAATTGGTTGAAGAACATTTTTGTAGCGGTACGAGGAGTATTTAATATCAACTTTCTTAAAATGGGAACAAAATCCTCATCAGAAATTCCATCTTCATTTAGTCTAATATCTATCTCGTCAAACAGCTGTTCAACAGGAATAGGCTTAATCACGGGAGAAGTTTTTTCGTCCGCCATTAGTTCCTTAGATAATTGAATAAATAGATCTAGATTTTTTTCCATATTCATAAAACTCAAATTTGGCACAATGATACAGACAAAAGAATTTAAAATAGAGTCATTTTAATAAAAATAAATATTCTCAAAATTTAAGAACGATTATGTATATTTTATAGTTGTATATATGTGGTGACCGATGTACATATTGTATATCCTAGTAATGTTATTCATTCTATAAGAAATAAACATACGAGACCGATATCTAAATAAAGTGTAGGTTGACCACGGGAAAAAGTGTTTATGCATAGTGAAATATCGAGTTTAACTCAATTAATAAATCAATTAAAAAGTGTTTCAAAAGAAAAATACAAGTCCATCGGTGTCCAATTAGACATTCCCCTTCAAGAGTTTTTGCCATATACAAATTGGTGTGATGATCATTATACCAGAAATTGTATAATAAGAGAAGAGAAATTCGAACTCATACTTTTGTGCTGGGAACCTGGGCAAACTACACCTGTACATTGTCATGGTGGTGAAGAATGCTGGGTATATATTATGGATGGAAGAATAGATGAATCTCACTACCAATTTTCAGATGATATACTCATAAAAGAAAATACAGTTAAATTACTTGAAGGAGAAAAGTCATTTATGTCTGATGAACTGGGTTATCACAAGTTGGAAAATAATTATCCTCAACGTGCTGTTAGTTTGCATCTCTACATGGACCCTATTGATGATTGTACTGTATATGATAAGCAATTAGAAGAATTCATGCCAATGTCTTTGTCCTACTATTCCTATAAAGGAGTTCTTGAGGACATTGAAGTCTAACCACCATCTTTTGGTTTAAATCTGTGTAGGTGTATACTGAAATCAGCAAATATTGTTCGAACAAAAACATCGATCTAGTTGCAGTTACTAAGACTCGATCAATAGATACAATCCAAAATCTATATAATCAAGGGCAACACGTTTTTGGAGAAAACAGAGTCCAAGAAATTCAGGAAAAATACGAGGCTTTACCAAAAGACATCGAATGGCATATGATTGGTCACCTTCAATCAAATAAGGTGAAATATATTGCCTCTTTCGTTTCTATGATTCATTCTGGTGCCAATCTTTCACTCTTGAAAGAAATCAATAAACGAGCATCTCAACATAACAGGATTATAGATGTCCTGCTTCAAATCAAAATTGGCAAAGAAGAAGCTAAATCTGGCTGGAATAAAGAAGAACTAATTGATCAATTGACTAAAAAAGAAATTCAGTCGTTCCAGAACATTAGGATTAGAGGTGTAATGGGAATGGCAACTTTTACTGACGATAAAGACATGGTAAGGTCAGAATTCGCTGAATTAAAATCAATATTTGATCAAGTTCAAAATTTTTATTTCTCGGATCAAACTGACTTTGACACCGTTAGTATGGGAATGTCTGGAGACTATAAAATCGCTATTGAAGAAGGAGCAACAATGGTTCGGATTGGTTCTCTATTGTTTTAATAAGCTTCTTTAACAATGGTTCGGACTGTGACTGGGTAGTTATTACACAGAGATTCACGGAGTTATATATATAAGGACTGATTCAATAATAAAGTATCATTCCTAACTTAATATTTAACAAACTTCTCTACGATTGATCCATTACTTGTTTCTAGTGAAAGTATATATATTCCAGAATTCAGATCACTTATATTAATTCCAGATTTTAATTTTTGACTATCTCCTTTCTTCACTGACTTACCATCAATATTTAATATCGTAAAACGTTGGCTTTCGATTCCTTCTAGATTTACTTTTATGTACTGAGACGCGGGATTAGGTTTGATAATAAATGAGGTGGTTTCTTTCTCTTCCACCTTTAATGGTTCTCCTTTTTTAATCGAAGTATTGAATGCCATAAGTCCACCACTGTCATTACCAACTATAATTTCATGATACCCATCATTATCAATGTCATCTAAAGCCACGGATGTTCTACGGCCTGCATTAAGTATCGGTAACTTTGAATATACTTCGTTGAAAGCACCATATAAATTTCCAGGAATGTCATCGTATACATAAATATTTCCGCCTCTACTCCCTACTGCCAACATCAACACTCCTTCACTATAGAAAAAATACGGTGCGCTTTCACCACTTGTATCAGAAATAGTTTTTGTAAAAACCTGACCTAGGATGTTAGTATTAGGAAATGTGGTTTCTTCTTCAATAAAATCTGGGAACCCAATAGATCCAATATTTTTAAAATAATTCAAGCCTCCTTTTTCATCAGAATTTGGAACTCCATTATCATTTCTTTCACCAACTACAATATCACTCAAGCCGTCGCCATCTAAATCAATTATTGCTGGATTCCCGTTGGTACCTACTCTTAAATCTTTGTACTCGTATATATATCCATCAAAAGAGTAAGGCAAATCGGCACCCGCTTCATTCTCAAAATAAAATAAATAAGATCTATTATCAGCCACAATAATATCAGTATCACCATCTCCGTCCAAATCACCAGATGTTGGAGCTAAAAAGCTGTTAAATTCTGTAAGGTCACTTTTAAGCCCTAAATAATCATCGTCCACTAATCTATAACTGGGTTGTCCAATACTCCCTACATTTTCATATAGAAAGAGTGAGATAGATTGTGTTTGCCCTCCACTTAAAATATAATTCATTCCAACTAATAAATCTTGTAGTCCATCCATATTATAATCAATAAAGCAAGGATGTGAACTATGTCCCATCTGTAAGGTGGTTTCATGCAAGAAATCCTTTTGCACCAATTCAAAAACAGGAGCATCGTCCTCTCCAATATTCTTGTAATACCAGATATGATTAATATTGTCTGAGCCCAATTCATTATTAGGAGAGATTATAAGATCACGTTTTCCATCATTATCAATATCTAAAAAGAAAGATCCCAAGAAAATATTAATGTTGGCCTCAACATTATACGCTGGATAATGTATATCCTGATCTATTATAAATGCATCTCCATCCACTTGATCGTTTTCTAAAAAGACAATCCCATTATTTGAAATATCACCGAGAAGCATATCAAGGTCATTGTCTCCATCACTATCAAATACTGTAACAGTAGATCCAGCGTGACGATCAGAGCTAGATTCTGTACTGCCTTGCAAACTGGTTGCACATTTGTCTCTATCATTACTCAAAGAAATAGCCTCATCTACCCCACTTTCAAGGAAGTTTCCCCAACATAAATCTGAAGATCTATAAACTAATGTATCATCGGGCAAATTCATTTCTTTTACCATATTTTTATACAAATACATATAACTTCCTCCAGGTTCGAAGGTCAATATGTCGAGATCTCCATCATTGTCAGTATCAATTATTGCAGGGATATCTATGTTGCTTACAAACAGATTCGTAAAGTTGCCTCCAGACTCAATCTGCAAAAAATCTCCTATTCCAAAATTGAATTTCATGAACTCGAATGAGATATCATCACCTTGAGAAGTGTTCCTCCAAACTTCAATCGCTGATGCTTTTCTTGACAAAGCAAAAATATCTTTCTTGCCATCGTTGTTAAAATCAATAAATTTGACAAACTTGATTATAGCAGGAAATGAAGAGGTATATTCTGGAGCATATTGGTAATTAGGATTACCTGGAGTCGATAGATTGATAAATGGTAAAATAACATTTCCATTACGCTCAAAAACGATAAGGTCTTCAGCGCCTTGACCATCTAGATCAAAACTCGAAAATTGAGGCGCAATAAGTCCGCCAATTAATGGATTCTGAAGGTCTACTCCATCAACTTCAAATGGAATAGAAATAGGGTCAAAATTTTGACCGTTTAGTAATCCAATAAAAGTCAAAACAAAAAAAAGTATCTTAATAAATCTGCTATTTACCATCATATTAAGTAATTGTGTATATTTTCAACTTTGAATAATTCAACTTAGTAACGGCGAAAAAATAAATTGTTCATTTCAGGCTAAAGGTTTTGTTCTTAGTCGAGGTACAAAAACCAGAGTTATGCAGAGCATAATGAGGATTTTTGAAACGAAGAATAAGGATAAAAGATTAGTATCAAATGTATAAGTTATTCTTTCAACGTTACTTAAGGAATGATTCAATAATAAAGTAACATTTTCTACTTGTTATTTTATCTTTCTACAGCGTTAAAAAGCCTCGCCAATGCCCTGCATTGTCTACGTTTTTTGCCTTGTTGAAATATAAAATACCCGCGTATAAAAGCGAACTTTATTAATGTATCATTCCTAATTCACTTTCTTTAAATTGTATTTAATTTGCTTTACTACCTACAAAACTATAAAAACCAATCAATGGTTGACTTAACCTTAAAGACATTTGTCATTATTTTTTGCTTATTTCTATTCATTCCAAATATCAATGCCCAAAATTCACCTCAAGAAGTATCAATTTCAAACTTTGATGTGAGAGGTGATCAAAGTGGCATTTATCTTTTTAATGATAATACGAATGGGTCTATTAATGTCTCATTAGATGGCAATGATACTATATTAGAATTCATCGATAATAAAGCTAAACTGGGTCTCAGTCCAAATCGAAAAGGTGAATTATTATTCTTACAAGGTTCAAATGCTTCGATGAAAATGGTCCATGTTTCCAAGAAAAGCAATGGACAGTTGCGAATTAGAAATATTCCTTTGTGGCTTTCTTTAATTCCGCCGTTAGTTGCCATCATATTGGCACTTATGTTTAAAGAGGTAGTGGTTTCATTATTCATAGGAATATGGTCTGGTGCCTTCATTGCAGGTGGCTTAAGAATAGAATCTTTTTATTTTTTCATTATGTCATTTCTGGAAGTCATTCAGACTTATATCATTGGAGCTTTGAATAATAATGGCCACTTGTCCGTCATAGTATTCTCCTTATTAATCGGTGGCATGGTCGCCATAATATCGAAAAACGGAGGGATGGCTGGCGTCGTAAAATCCCTCGCCAAGTATGCTAAAGATGCTAAAAGCACACAATTCATAACTTGGCTGTTAGGAGTTGCTATCTTTTTTGATGACTATGCCAATACGCTTATTGTTGGAAATACAATGCGCTCTGTCACTGACAAATTTAAAATATCAAGGGAAAAATTAGCCTATATCGTTGATAGTACTGCTGCTCCTGTTTCAGCTATAGCTTTTATTACTACTTGGATTGGTGCGGAATTAGGTTATATCGATGATGGTATGTCTAAGATTGCTTTAGAAACTGATGCCACTGCTTATGCCATTTTTCTAAGTTCTTTAAAATATAGCTTTTATCCAATTTTTACTTTGATCTTCATATTGATACTTATCAAGACTCAAAAAGATTATGGGCCAATGCTTAAGGCTGAGATCCGCGCAAGAACTACAGGAAGAGTATCAAGTGCTAAAACTAAAAGCGAAGACGAACCAAATATGGAAGATTTAAGCCCTGTTGCAGGCAGTCCTATGAAGTGGCAGTATGCTGTAATTCCTGTTGCTACAGTAATATTTATGACTATTTTTGGATTGATAGATACAGGTTTTGACAGTGTTCATCAGAGCTTATACCCCGATGGAAATGGAAGTACTAGTTATGGATCCATATGGGCAAATATGGGAACGTTGTTTAATGAAACTCCATCTTTCTTTACTAAGCTAGGCAAAATTATAGGTGCAGCTGACTCCTATGTCGCACTTCTATGGGCAAGTTTATCTGGTGTAGTTGTGGCATTATTCATGACACTCTTCGGAAAAGTAATGAAACTATTTGATGCTATGCATTGGATGGCTACTGGTTTCAAAACCATGTTGCCAGCTCTTATCATTCTGACTTTAGCGTGGGCATTAGCTATTACTACTGAGGAATTGCATACTGCAGATTTCTTAAGTAATATGCTATCAGGAAACATAAGTCCATATTTACTGTCGGTAATTATTTTCATTCTTGCAGCATTTATAGCGTTTTCTACAGGATCTAGCTGGAGTACTATGGCAATACTATACCCAATTGCCATTCCTACTTCTTATGCAGTTTGCACGGCAGCCGGATTGAGTCCAGAATTATCGATGGAGATATTATTGAGTGTTATCGCTACTGTTTTGGCAGCTTCGGTGCTAGGTGATCATTGTTCTCCTATCTCAGATACTACTATTTTAAGTTCCTTGGCCTCTGATTGCAATCATATTGATCACGTAAAAACACAACTGCCTTATGCTTTGACCGTTGGTGGAGTGAGTATTGTATGTGTATTCCTTGCTACTCTTTTCGGTGGGAATAGTTTTGTCAATCTACTGTTGTTTATAGGAGGTATAGCTGTGATGTATTTCATCGTTTCTAAAATTGGTAAAAGAGCTGAGGCATGATATTTTAATCAATCTCAAGTAATATAAAAATCTTAAAAAGTATCATCTTTGCATTTTACAATTCTTATACATGAAGATATTAAGTAATACTCAGATAAATCAGAAGATAAATAGGCTTGCTATTGAAATCTTAGAGAATAACTATACTGAAAAGAAAATACTTCTTGCAGGCATAAATAATAATGGATTAGGCTTTGCAAAATTGTTGATGAAGGCCATCCAAAAGATATCTGATGTTGAGATTATCTTGGCCAACATTTCACTTAATCCTGCGAAGCCGACGAGCGATGAAGTCTCTATTGATATCGATGAAGGATTATTTAAGAATAGAGTTGTGGTTATTGTAGATGATGTCGCAAATACTGGAAGGACTATATTTTTTGCTTTTAAGCCATTTTTGGATATTTTGACTAAGAAGGTTGAGGTGGCGGTTTTAGTGGATAGGAAGCATAAGTCATTTCCTATTAAAGTAGATTATGTAGGGCTATCTCTAGCTACTACTTTGAAAGAGAATATTAAGGTGAAGTTGGGAGCGTCTAAGGAAAGAGAGGTGAGATTGGAATAAATTAAAAGTGCCTCTTTATTTTAAGTTAAAAAGGCACTTTGGTAAATATTTAGGATTAAGCATATTTATGATATATTTTCAATACAAAAACTGCTGTTTATTGACCTTCAATTGGTTAGATATACAAAGGTACAAATAGGGTACAATTTTTCTTATTTATCCCTTAATTATATATCAATATTTAATTTCAATGGCAAAACTCTTCCCTTCATTTTGAACATACTAAAACGGATCTTATCTGACAAAGAGTAAGAAAATATATGGGTTATGACAAACTATAACGATTTGATAAAACGGTCATTTTGCGAATCTCGCTTTCAGATAAATCAGCCAGTTTATTAGTAGCATCCATTTGAATCCCGTTGGAAGCAATCCCTGGCTGTTCTTTCCTATTTATCTTTTTAAAGTAACTGAATTCCCAAAGTATAATACCCCTATTTTGTGATGGACTTTATCCATGATCAAAGTTTCATAGTTGGGCAAATTCAATCCGTAAAAGAGTATAAGGCGTAGGATGATAACTTCCATAATTGTTTGTTTTAGAGGCTAACCCATCCGCTTTGCGGTTCTCTCGCTCAAATGTCCACAGGACTTTTGGTTTCCTCCTTTCGTCGAAAACTTCGTTCGTTCATTGCAAAACGATTTTTTGATCCAAGATTAGACTAGCTGATACTACTCGCAAGTAGTAAATACCCTTTGGCAGATGACTGACATGAAGCTGTTCACGATCTGAGCCTTCGGAGACCTTATGGTTCAGGATCATTTTGCCAGTCTGATCGATCAGGAAAAAGTTTCTTTCGCCTATAGAACTGTTAAACTCAATATTGACAAAGTCTGAAGCCGGATTTGGATAAACGGACAGTTGCATTCCCTCTCCTTCAAATTCCGCTATCCGTATTTCGGAAAAATCGAAAGAGCCAGAAAAATCGATTTGTTTAAGCCGGTAATAATTGAAACCTAAAAATGGTTTGCTATCGATGAAATCGTATTCATTAATCTCAGTAGAAGTACCCCTTCCTTCCACAAATCCTATAATTTCCCATTTTCTACCATCTATTGATTTTTGAATTTGATAGCCGGAATTATTTATTTCTGTAACTGTTTGCCAGTCCAGTTTTACAACCTTATTTTCAATGAGATTCGCATTAAACGCGATCATTTCAACGGGTAACGGAGCGCAACCTATCTCTATACCTCCATCTGTTATTGACCAGCCATCATTGTTTATCATATTTGCTCTGGCATTTGCTCCGTCACAGTATTTACTATTTCCTGCGCTAAAATTAACCCCATTTTGTAAATTTAGAGCGTTCCATCCGATCAGTAAGGCATCGTAGTTGGCAGTAGAGAGGGTTACACTAAAAAACATGTTGAACATATTAGTCACATTGGCTACATTCCAGGTTCCGATATCCTGGTTGAAGGAATTGGCATCTTTAAACATAGAGGCCATGCCAGCTACATTAGCAACATTCCAGGATCCAATATTTTGATTGAAAGAACTGGCACCATTAAACATAGCACCCATAGCAGTCACAATATCAACATTCCATATCCCGATATTCTGGTTGAAGGAACTGGCTCCATCAAACATATTACTCATATTAGTCACATTTGATACATTCCAGGACCCGATATCCTGATTGAAGGTACTGGCTCCATCAAACATATTACTCATATTAGTCACATTTGATACATTCCAGGACCCGATATCCTGGTTGAAAGAACTGGCTCCTAACATTCCAGACATATTAGCTACACTGG
>Ga0256847_1000735_pt1 | contig 19277 bp, 20 predicted proteins | sample TeddybearmetaG_FD_189099 | JGI IMG/M metagenome (GOLD analysis project Ga0256847, IMG submission 189099) | Hydrothermal vent microbial communities from East Pacific Rise, Pacific Ocean - Teddybear | ecosystem: Environmental > Aquatic > Marine > Hydrothermal vents | place: Pacific Ocean: East... | reverse complement strand
GAGCCAGCTTTCACATTGCGAGCAACGAGATCGACGCCGCCCGCTTCCGTTCTGGTTACGAAGGTAAGGGTACGGCCATTGCGTTCCCGCACAACCACGACAACCCGGCGTGTACCAGTTTGGAAACGCTTACGGCGGCGGTCTACGCGGTCCTCACGCTTGTTAGCGGGCCGAATGTGACCACCGACATACATGCCATCAATCTCGACTTCGCCTGATACCTTGCGGCCCTCGTATTCATCCTGCATGGACTCGCGCAGCTTGTGACAGATCACCCAAGCTGTTTTGTATTGCACGTCTAGCTCACGGCTCATTTGAACCGCAGACTTGCCTTTAGAGGCATTCACGAAAAGAAAGATTGCAGCGAGCAGGTCCATGAAGGACAGCTTGCGGCTGGCGAAGATTGTACCAGAAGTCACTGAGAATTGACGATAGCAAGCCTTACACTTGAACTTGCGGCGCGTGGTGATCTTGTAAGTCTCCATGCAGCCACAGTCAGGGCATACAGCCTCTCCATCCGTCTCCGGCCAGCGGAGGCGGCAGAACGTCTCGTAGGCCATATCTTCACCAGCCCTGTAAATCGCTTTGAGCGATAAGGTCCGTGAAGCGGCAGAGAGGAGAAAATGTTGAGTCATATCATCATATACAGTGCTTATGCATTATATATAGTGACGCTTTGCCTCTATTGCAAGTGCTATTGTCATCATTTATAGTGCGAAAGCACTATGGAGAGTGATATGCCTGTTAGAAACACTTATGAAGAACGCGCCGCAAACTTGCTCAAAGCCGAGTTGAAACGTAAGGGTCTAACCTACGCACAGTTGGTGGATCGGTTGGCTGAGAATGGGATTGTCGAGTACGAACGTAACCTTAGAAACAAGCTATCGCGTGGTAAGTTCACCGCTGCGTTTATGCTACAATGCCTAGAGGCGGCTGGCGTCTTTACGCTGCGGTTGGAGCCGCAATTGGATTAGTAATATCAATATGGATTGTAGTGGACTATCGTAAAGGCCAAGCCTCCGAACGCCAAGAGGCTACCAGCTACAATCAAGAGGATGCCGAGAGTAGCCGCGAAGAATGCGTCGGTATCACGGGCACCCGGCAACTTATTTGCCTGATTCAAGCAACTAAGACCACACAACAAGAGAAGCGCTCCGAATATGACTTGCAAGCCCAGCAAGATATGTCTGCGTGGGCGTTGGGTCTTCTGATTGCTGGCGTTTGGGGACTGGCTATGAGCGGCGTTGGCCTGTGGGCTTTGTTTCGGACTTTGCGAGAAACCCGCAATATGACTATTGCTACTCAGACCGTTGGCGAGCGATCCACAAAAGCCTATCTGTCGGTCGAGAAGTGTGCGGTGATCTGGCCACAAGATCGCGAGCCCCATCAGGCTGTGTTCACGTTTAAGAACTCTGGTCAAACTCCTGCACTCAATATCAGAGTGGCTGTTCATGAAATAGGCAAGCATGAGAGAAGCACTCAATGGCATCTGGCCAATAGGCACCCTTTTGGGGCTGTCCCAGGAAATGATAGCATCAATTTTGCTTTTACTATGAGTTCTGACGCCACAAATTATATGCTCGTTTCTTGGGAGGATGGCGCCTCCATTGGTCCGGCGATCATTGGTACGGTGTTTTACGAGGATATTTACGGACGACTTTACAGGAGCAATTTCTACTTTCTTCTCAAATGTACTGCTGGTGGTGGTGGTGATCCAAGGCGAGACATTCAATCCCATTTCCCTCCGTTCGGCACTGCTGACTTGTTGTACGAGGAAGCCCCAGAAGAATACCAACCCAACCCCCGCCCTCAATAGTAGTTTCATTTCCGCCCCCTCCTTTGGGGATCGAACCTGCAACTAGCGCTTGGTGCGCTTGCTACATAAGTCCGCATTTCCGCAAGCAGGACCTGCTCAGGGCGGGAGGATGGGACGCGTGGAACGTCACCGAAGACGCCGATCTCGGGCTGCGCCTCGCGCGGATGGGTTGCCGTATTGGCATCCTGAACCTGCCGACTTTTGAAGATGCGCCGACAGATTTTTCTGTCTGGACGGCCCAGCGCAGCCGCTGGATCAAGGGCTTCATGCAGACGTGGCTCGTGCTGATGCGGCAACCGCGAGTGTTGTTGAAACAGCTCGGTGTGCAACGGTTTGTGGCGTTGCAGATGACACTTGGCGGGGCGATCATAGCCCCGATATTCCATGCACCAATGCTGGCGCTGATCATTGTGGCGGGCCTGTTCAGTGAATTGTCGATCGGTATATTTGGGGCAGCGCTGCTCGGGCTCGGACTAGCGGTTGGTTTTCTCAGCGATGTACTGGCACCGGGACGGTGGTCATGGTCGCGGGCAGCGGCGGTGCTCACACGGCCATTATACTGGCCTCTGCACTCGATTTCTGCAGTGCGAGCGATTTGGGAGCTTGTCGAAGCGCCGCATTTCTGGGCAAAGACACCGCACACCCCGCATGTCTGTGCAAAGGAAAAAGCGTGCTTGAATGGATCATCAGCTTGAGCATCGCTGCCGGTTTTGCGGCGCTGGGCGTGCACGCCAATTCAAAACTGGGCACGATTCGCAAGGATGAGCGCCCGCACCTCGTGCCGTGGGGACTAGTCATGGTCGGCTGCGTGTTCGCAGTCTTTCTGGTTGTCGTGCACCTGTTCAATATTGTCGGCATAGAAACCGGCCCGGAACATGGGCCATTTGGTCGTTTCTAAACAAGATAATAGCTTGCTCAATGGTTAATGTTGTGCTTTTGTTCCGATATCGAAACGGAGGATGAAATGGCGACACCACAAGAATTGATGCAGATCGGAAACACTCTGGTTGAGTGCTGTAATAATGGCCGCGAAGCTGAGCTGATGCAGAACCATTATTCGCAAGACGCCGTGTCGGTTGAAGCGATGGCAATGCCCGATGGCAGCGTAGAAGCAACCGGGCTTGAGGCGATTCAAGCCAAGAGCCAGTGGTGGTTCAATGCGCATGAAGTGCACAAGATGAATGCCGAAGGGCCATTCGTGCATGGGGATCATTTCAGCGTGATTTTCGACATGGACGTGACCAATAAGGAAAGCGGTCAGCGCATGCAGATGCGCGAGGTTGGCACCTATCACGTCAATGATGGCAAAATCACTCGCGAGGAATTTGCCTACGCGCTTGGTGAATAATTTCCCCGCTCACCCAGCGTCACACTTGGCGCGGGTCGGTGCGCAGGTCTATGCTGGATGCTGTAGATGATGAACGCCCTTAGCCGGGTGGATGGGAGATATTGCGATGGCGTTTGATGCCCCCGAAGAGCTTGAAACGTTCCGTACGCAGGTGCGCGACTGGCTTGAGGAAAATTGCCCGGCCTCGATGCGCACCCCGATGAAGGATGATGAAATTGTCTGGGGCGGCAGTACCGAAAAGTTCAAGAACCCGGACTCGAAACTCTGGTTAGAGAAGATGGGCGAGAAGGGCTGGACCTCGCCGGAATGGCCAGCCGAATATGGCGGCGGCGGTTTGGACAAGGCGCAAGCGCGGGTGCTGCAACAGGAATTGCGGCGTATAAAAGCCCGTCCGGCTCTGTTCTCGTTCGGGCTGTGGATGTTTGGTCCGGCTTTGCTCGAATTTGGTAATGAGGAACAGAAGAAGCGCTTCATTCCGGATATCCTGAAAGGCAAGACACGCTGGTGTCAGGGCTATTCTGAGCCGGGCGCAGGTTCAGATCTCGCCGCTCTGCAGACCAAATGTGAGGACAAGGGCGACCATTGGTTGATCAATGGCCAGAAAGTCTGGACCTCTTATGCCGATCAGGCGGACTGGATTTTCTGCCTCGTGCGCACCGATACCAGCGTCAAACATGATGGCATCAGTTTTCTTGTCTTCGATATGAAAACCTCCGGCATTGAGGCGCGGCCGATCAAGCTGATCTCTGGCTCCTCACCCTTCTGTGAGACTTTCTTTTCCGATGTGAAGGTGCCGAAAGACCAATTGGTCGGCGAGCTGAATGCTGGCTGGACGATTGCCAAACGGCTCTTGCAATTTGAACGCTCGTCAATCTCGGCTGGCGGTTTTGGCGGCACCGGCGGCTCGGGTATCTTGTCACCTCAGGAATATGCCAAACAATTTGTTGGGGTGGATGAGAGCGGACGAATTGCGGACGGCGACCTGCGCGGCCGCATCACTGAGCATTTGATGCACGCCAAGGCGTTCAGCCTGACCGTGCAACGCGCCACCGAAGAAGCCAAAGCTGGCGGCGAGGTCGGCCATACGGCTTCGATCATGAAATATGCGGCGGCAAAAATGAATCAGGACAAGTGCGAGCTGTTGGTTGAGGCGCTCGGGACGGACGGTCTCGGATGGGAGGGCGACGGCATGTCGCCAGATGCACAGAAGGCGACGCGCGGCTGGCTGCGCTCGAAAGGCAACTCGATTGAGGGCGGCACCAGCGAGATCAATCTCAATGTCATCGCCAAACGCGTCCTCGGCTTGCGGGAGCATAAATAGTTGATTGTTCAAGTGATCATCATTGTGGCGCTTCTGATTATACCTGCCGGGGCAGGGTTTGCAGTGCCATTCTTTCGGCGCAGCAAGCAGACTCAGCGGCTGATTTGTATATTTTCGCTAGGCTGGATGCCGCTAATTATCATCGGCCTTCAGATATATGGCGGTCGTGGATTGTCCCTAAGCGATGCCGTGGTTTTATTGGCTGCGCTCCTGTTTGCCGTCGTCCTCTTTTATATCGGTCTCTCGATTGGCCGCCCGTTTGCCAGCATTTGGATTGAGCGGAAAAACAATTCTCTCGGAAGGACATTCGAATGACTTTTATCCTGTCTGAAGACCAGCAGATGTTGCGCGATACGGCGCTGTCTTTTGCCCGCGATGAATTGCCGGTGAGCCATTTACGCTCTTTGCGCGATAGCGGCGCGAACGGTGTCGATCAGGCCTCGCGCCAGAAGCTGGCTGAGCTCGGCTTCTTTGGCGTTCTGGTGCCGGAAGAATATGACGGTGTCGGCATGGGCATGGTCGCGATGGGTCAGGTGATGGAGGCGCAGGGGCGCACGATTGCGGTGACGCCGTTGCTGCAAACCGCTGTGCTGGGCGCTAGCCTGATTGATCTCGGCGGCTCTGAGGCGCTGAAGGCGGAATGGTTGCCGAAGATTGCTTCGGGCGAGGTGTCTACTGCTTTGGCGGTCGATGAGGGCCGCCACCATGCGCCGCTTAATGTCGCGACTGAGGCGGAACGTAATGGCCAAGGCTACACGCTGAACGGCGCCAAACGCTATGTCAGTGATGGCCACCACGCCGATATGTTCATTGTCGCGGCGCGCAGTTTTGGCGAGCCGGGACAGACCCACGGCCTGACCCTGTTCCTAGTACCCAAAGGCGCGGCTGGCCTGACGGTTCAGGCGCTAAGCACAGTCGATGCGCACGGCGCAGCGCACCTGACGCTTGAAGATGTCGCAGTGACGGACGCGCATGTCATTGGCGCGGTTGATGCTGGCTGGGACATTCTCGAACCGGCGCTTGATCGGGCGCGGATTGCACTGGCAGCAGAGATGCTCGGCTCGGCAGAAGCGGCGTTCGAGATGACACTGGATTATTTGCAAACCCGCAAACAGTTTGGCCAATTGATCGGCTCGTACCAGTCGCTGCAACACCGCGCGGCGCAGATGTACACCGATCTGGAGCTGACCCGGTCTTGCGTCGCAGCGGCGCTATCGGCGGTCGATGACGGGCGCGGCGATGTTGCGGAACTGGCCAGTTTGGCCAAGGCCAAGGCATCTGAATTGATCCACCTCGTCTCCAACGAAACGGTGCAGATGCATGGCGGTATCGGCATGACCGACGAGCATGATAGCGGCCTCTATATGAAGCGCGCACGGGTGCAGGAAGCCCTATTTGGCGGCGCGTCCTATCACCGCGACCGCTACGCGCGGCTGAACGGATTCTAGTTCGTCACCCAATGTACATCAGTTGTGAACTGCCCATCTGGTCGCAAATCTAGTATCCGATATCCGTGGCGCGTGGGGTCTGTGCCATGCGTCGCTTTGAAACCATCATAGACGGCGGTCTGGCCGTTTCTCTTGTTCCAAGTTTGCTCGTCTACCTTAGGCGTCAGATCATGCCGAAATTGGATGCAGGTTGCTGGCGTTGTCATGATTTCAATATGTTTGAATGGGTGCTGATTTTCCACATGAGCGTGACCAGATATGACCGCTTTGACATTTGGGTGCTTACTAAGCGCGGACAGAAATCGATCTGCATCTTCAAGCCGGCAGGACTGATATGAGCATGGGGCTATGGGTGGGTGATGTAATGCTATGAGACAAGGTGTTTCAGGATCGGCCTCAAGCTCACATTGCAACTCTCTAAGATTATCTTTTGTTACCCGACCACAACTTTCACCCGGAATTTGCGAGTTGAGAAATGCAAACTTCCAACCGCCCATTGCATGCATTGGCTGCATCTGGATTGATCCGCCGACCAGCGCCTCTTGCATGTTTTCGACTGTGTCATGATTGCCCGGTAGGACAAAAACTGGAACGCCAGTGGCTATAAGTAGCCCGCGTAAGCGGCGATAGGATGCAAGTGAACCGTCTTCAACAAGGTCGCCAGATGCAATGATGGCTTCAGGCGTTACATCGAGTTCAAACGCAGATTTCAAGACACGTTGAAGTGAACAATATGTGTCGACGCGGAACAGGTGTGCACCCGGTTCGGGAAGAATATGCAGATCGGTAATTTGCAGAATACGAATGATATTTCTCCTTATGGACACTGCGCTGAACCCTTTGTCCCGTGCGTGCCATAGAGTGTCAATTGACGGCAGCCGAGTGAAGATTAGGGTCTGAAACAGAATGCTGGAAGTAGATCAAAGGGGCTGACAATGCTGCGTTTTTTACCGCTTTTTGGGACGTTGGTTCTGACTAGCCTGTGCGGTTGGGCCTTTCAGGCGGCAGGGCATTGGTGGGCGCTACCGGGCATTGTGTTTGGCGCACTGTCACTGATCGGGCTGTACGATCTGGTGCAGACCAAGCATGCATTGTGGCGCAATTTCCCAATTGTCGCCCGGGGGCGCTGGATTGCCGAGGAGCTTCGCCCGTTCTTTCGCGCCTATATTGTCGAGAGTGAAACCGAGGGCCGCCCGTTCAATCATGAAGAGCGCGCGATGGTCTATCGCCGCGCCAAGAATGTCTCGTCAGTCGAACCGTTTGGTAGTCATCTCGATATTGATGAGCCGCCATATGAATGGCTGTCGCACTCAATCGCGGCGTTGCATCCGGAAGATAAAAGCCCGCGTGTTCTGGTTGGCGCGCCGGGGACGGCGAAACCCTATTCGGCGAGCATTCTGAACATTTCTGCGATGAGCTTTGGTTCGCTTGGCGCGCACGCGATTGAGGCGCTGAACCGCGGCGCGGCGAAAGGCGGATTCTACCATGATACGGGCGAGGGCGGGGCGTCGCGTTATCACAAGGCTGGCGGCGGTGATCTGGTTTGGGAGCTGGGCTCTGGCTATTTCGGGTGCCGCGCTAAGGATGGCGGATTTGACCCGGCACAGTTTGCCGACACGGCTGCAAATGACCAAATCAAGATGATCGAGATCAAACTGAGCCAAGGCGCCAAGCCGGGCCATGGCGGGGTCTTGCCGGGCGCGAAAGTGACGCCGGAAATTGCTGAAGCGCGCGGTATTCCAGTCGGGCAGACGTGTTATTCGCCGCCCGCCCATACCGCGTTCTCTACCCCGACCGGGCTGCTCGAATATATTGCGCAATTGCGCGATCTGTCGGGCGGCAAGCCGGTCGGGTTCAAGCTGTGCATTGGTAATCGCTGGGAGTTTTTGGCGATCTGCAAAGCGATGCTGGAGACCGGGATCAGGCCTGATTTCGTGGTTGTGGACGGCGCCGAGGGCGGAACCGGCGCGGCGCCAGCTGAATTCCTCGATCATGTCGGATCGCCGCTGCGGCAAGGACTGGTCTTTGCTCGCAATGCACTGGTTGGGTGCGGGTTGAAGGACGAGGTACGTCTCGCAGCCAGTGGCAAGCAAGTGTCGGCCTTTGCCATGGCGGCGTCGCTGGCGCTGGGCGCAGATTGGATAAATGCCGGGCGTGGGTTCATGTTTTCGCTAGGCTGTATCCAGTCGCTGAATTGCCACAAGAACACTTGCCCAACCGGGATTGCGACGACCGATCAGAGTCGCCAGCGCGGTCTGGTCGTCGCCGACAAGGCTGAGCGTGTCTATCATTTCCACAAAAATACGGTCGCGGCCCTGATGGAAGTGGTTGGCGCGGCGGGGTGCCAGCATCCCTCAGAGCTGACCCCGCGCCATATCATGCACCGCGTCACCACCGATATCGTCAAGCCGGGCCACCGTGCTTACAAGCTGCTTGAGCCCGGCGCTCTGCTAGAAACGGCGAGCGCGACGCATCTGGCAAATGAGTGGGCGATGGCGCAGGCGGGCAGTTTTACACCTGCTAGCTGAGTGGCGTTTTCTCGCTCACGGCTGTTCCTCGCTGGCGCGAGGGCCTGCGCGGACGCGGCGCATTAGCGCCGGGTCGCGCTTGCGACCGGATGTCAGTGCCGAGGATCTTTAGGATGCTTTGACGTCCGGAATATCTTCAAACTCGTGCGGATTGATCTTGCCAGCATCTTCACGGTTGCGGATGATCCGCGAGACAATTACTGCGCCGATCATCTTGGCGATGATGAAAACCGTCCAATTGGCGAGATGGAAGGTGTTGCCAGCCTCAAGCCCATATTTCATCTGTTTGGCGAGATCGGCGCCGTACAGAAACACCGTCGTATCAATCGGCGCGGCGACGGCGCTGGACAAGACGATCCGGGTCGAGAGGCGGTATTTGGTGAAGGTGAAGATCAGCCAGTCGAAGAATTCCGAGATCGCGAAAGCGAGGCCCGAAGCGATTGCGATAACAATCCACGCATAATAGATCGACCAACCGATCGCCATCACCATGACGACAAGTACAAGATGCTTCATCTCGCGCTGAACGAAGTCTCGAATGACGAAGACCAGCCCGGTCACGACGGCGAGTGGGTGTAACAGGATGTCGGAGGGCGAGGTATCTTGCCCGGCCGGAATCACAGCCCATTCCGGAACGATCTGAAGATTTGGCACAACCCCGAACGACCAGTTCAGGAATGGAATCAGGATCACATATAGAAAAGCCCAGCTGCGCCCGCCCAATTTGTAGATCAGGACAAAAGTGGCGGTCAGGCCGAGACAAACCGGCAAAAGATATTGGGGACGGTAATTGGTCAGGATGTCGAGAAAGCCGCTGAATATGTCTGCTATCATGGAATTTTCGTCTCTAGCTGTAGAAAGTACGGGCTTTTCGTTCTTAAGTTGCTTGTGCGCGATGCGCGAACAGCCCTAGCACTAAATCTTGAGGGGTGGGAATGTCTGGTAGGAGTCGATTGCGTGAAATCGTCGATAAAACTCTCTTTGATTGCGGCGCGCGCCAGTAATGGTGCGATCGGCAAAGCGGGCAAACTGCCGTGGCGGTTGGCCGATGATCTCGCTTTCTTCAAGTCAGCAACTCTGGATCATCCGATCATTATGGGGCGCAAGACCTGGGATAGCTTGCCGAAGAAACCTCTGCCGGGACGCGAGAACATTATTCTGACCCGCGATTGGCGATTTGAGGCACCGGGCGCGCGGGTGTTCACCGCGCTTGGGCCTGCGATTGAGGCGGGTAAGGCTCTGGCGCGCGCCGCGGGCAAGCGCGAAGTTTTCATCGTCGGCGGCGAAGCGCTCTATTCAGCGACGATTAGCCGGGCCGATATTCTTTACATAACTGAGGTTGATACAAGTGTTGACGGCGACGCATTTTTTCCCAGCTTTGACGAAAATGAGTTCGAAACCGTGTCGGCAAAGCGGGTTGCGGCGGATGACCGGAATGATCACGCTTTTCAGATTCGGATACTGAAGCGCAAGACCTGATCACAAATTCAGGCCGCCGCCATGAAACCGCCACGAGTTCAGCTTTGTGTTGAGGGATGAACATTCTTCGCGTGTTTGGGCTGGCGCTCGCTCTATCCATCTCAATGGCTTTTGTTGTCGAAGGTCCGCGCGGCGGCGGCGTTGATGCGAAGGATCATCTTGAGCGCTCACCGCGTTGGGGGCTGACCTCTGGCAGCATGCTGGCCACTGGCGAGCGCGGGCTTGGCGGCGGTTTGGAATATGCCATCGATGCCAGTATCTGCGAGATGACCTTCATTGACGGTGCAGACTGCTCATCCATTCATACCGCGATTGATGACGCGTTGAGCGAATGGGCTTCAGGCCATCCGGCTTTGATGTTTACAAATGTGTCCGGCCGGGTGGGTCCCGCTGCCCCGCGCGGCACTGCGCAAAGCGTCGGGCAGGGCGCCGAAATTGATTTTTTCGGCGCGTCAGGACGAGAGTTTCCGCCCTTCCTAAACCCGAGCACAACCGGCTACACAATCTTCTACGAAGGCGATCCGGCCCCCTTGGTTCTGACCAATGGTCAATTGTTACAGTCGGTTGGGCGCATACAAAGCGCAGATGTTCGGCTCAATGCAGAGCTTTGCTATTATGTCGACACCGCCAAGGGGCGTCCCAATTGCCTGCACTTTCCCTCAATTGTCCTGCACGAAATTGGCCATGCACTGGGGCTCGGTCATCCTGATGATCAGACCCGATTTAATCTGGACCGTGACAGTAACCCTTCAAATGAACTCGAAATTGATTGTCGCCAGCCCTCGCAGGGGCTGCGCACGTCAGCGCGTTTCGAAGGCGCGGCGGTTCTGGTTGGCCGCGATGTTCAGGGCCCCGGTCGCTGGCGGCGCGGCCTGACCTGGGATGATGTTGCTGCGCGCAACGCCCTGTATCCCCATTGCGGTATCCAGCGCCGTGAACGGTTTTCGCAGCAATGGGGCGCTTACGCCGTTTCCGATGGGCAACTTGAAGGCCGCGCGCGGTTTGCGTCCGAGCGACAGGACGCGGTACAGGCGGCCGTAACCCAATGCGACGCGGCCAGCGGCGAGCCGTGCAGGTTCATTGCCGCGTTCAGCGGGTGTTTCGCCTATGCAAAGGGCGCGGCAGGTCAGAGCGGATACTCGACCGCGCCGCGATCCGATCAGGCGCGGGTCAAAGCGGTTCTGGCTTGTCAGGCAACCGGCGATACATGCCGGGTCACCGCTGACTTCTGTGCCTTCGAGTAAGGCTTGCCGGTTTGATCCTGCCAGCGCAGTGTGCTGCGAACAGATGCTGGGAGGACGATATGGATTTTGAGATAGTCGCTGAGGGCCTGCGCTTCCCGGAAGGGCCAGTGTGGATGGAGGACGGCTCAATCGTACTGGTTGAGATTGAAAGCGGCGCGATCACCCGGATCTGGGGCGACGGCAAAACAGAAGTGATTGCGACCCCGGGCGGGGGACCAAATGGCGCTGCAATCGGCCCGGATGGGGCGTTGTGGATCTGCAATAATGGCGGCTTCAAATACACCGACATGGACGGACTGCTCGTGCCGGGGAATTGCCCCGACGATTATTCTGGCGGGCGGATCGAGCGGATTGATTTGGCCACCGGCAAGGTTGAGCGGGTGCTTGATACGGTTGAAGGCAAGCCCTTGAAGGGGCCAAATGATCTCGTCTTTGATCGGCACGGTAATCTCTACTTCACCGATCATGGCAAGACCTATGACCGTCACCGCGACTTTGGTGGCCTGTTCTATCTCGCCAATGGGGCCAGCGAAGCGGCCGAGCTGGAGCATCATCACACCTCGCCAAATGGTGTCGGCCTGTCTCCGGACGAGAAGACGGTCTACATGGCCGATACGATGACGGGGCGGCTATGGGCGTTTGATCTGGCTGAGCCGGGCGTGGTGATCCCTGCTGCGCCGCCGTTCAACAAGGGCCGCGTCGTGGCCACCATGCCGGGCCTGCAATATTTTGACAGTCTGGCGGTGACGGCGGCTGGGAACGTCGCCGTGGCAACCATCCTGAATGGCGGGATTACCACAATCACCCCGGATGGCGCGCATAGCCATGTCGCGTTCCCGGACCCGTTTGTCACCAATATCTGCTATGGCGGAAATGATATGCAGGACGCTTGGGTGACCCTGTCTGGGACCGGCAAACTGGCCAAGTGCCGATGGCATGAGCCCGGCTTGAAACTGAACTATTACGCTTAAGCGGCTTCTACTTTTGGCGCTGCTGCTGCACTCGCTGGGAAGGCAACGACTTTGTTGCGTCCCAGTGTCTTGGCTTGGCGCAAGCAGAGGTCGGCGCGCGCCACCGCGTTCTTTAGCGTTTCACCCTTGTTGCAAACCACGATGCCGAAGCTGGCGGTCAGATGGATCTGCTTTTCGTCGAAGCGAATGTCGAGCGACTCTACTTTCTGGCGATAGCGCAAGGCGGCGCGAATAGCTGTTTCGCGGCCGGTATCTGTCAATATAATTGCGAATTCTTCACCGCCCCAACGCGCAACCTCGTCGCTGCCAAAGCGTACAGACTTGCGTAGACAGTCTGACAAAGCGCATAAAGCGACATCGCCGCCAGCATGTCCGTGGCGGTTATTGACGTTCTTGAAATAGTCGAGATCCAGCACGAGCAATGAAATCGGCTGATTTTTGCGCGCGCTGCGGGCGCTTTCGCGATTATAGAAATCCTCAAAGGCGCGGCGGTTGAGCAGGCCCGTCAGCGGGTCTGTCGTGGCCAAGCCATGCAGTCTTTCCTGCACGCGGATCAGCTTGTGCGAATAGATCGCCAGCAAGAAAGATGTCGGCGGGGCCAGTATCGCCGTGACTATAGCGGATAAAACAACCAAATTGGACGAGCCCGAAAGGTCAAATTGTGAGGCAACGAACGCAGACAATTGAACGCTGCCGCAAATCACCACGATTGAGAGCAAACATGCATAGACGATTGTGTGTAACCGAGATGATGTTTCTAACATCGGATGACCTTTCTGTTGCGCCAATCTCGCACAGAAGTTGAAATATGCCGTATCGTGAATACTTGAAATTTGATGCAGTTACTGAATTCGTTCAGCAAGTTGCCTCACTAGAAACTCAAATCATTTCAGTTAGTTAGTCTTCAAATACGATTTTTGGAGCTGGTTTAGTCTGTAAGGCGTCGAGACTAAGTGCAACTTCGCGGGCTAAATCCGTGAATTGTTCGGCCACTTTATCATCTGCTAGCGCGGCAGGTTTTCCGGCATCGCCCGCTTCGCGAATGGCTTGAAGAATCGGTAATTGGCCAATTAGAGGCAGGCCTAAAGCCGCGGCCATGCGCGCCCCGCCGCCTTCACCCATCAAGTGATGGCGCTCACCTGCGGGGTCTTCAAACCAGCTCATGGTTTCGACAATACCAAGAACTGGAATGTGGGTCTTGGCAAACATTGCAGCGCCGCGCCGCACGTCCGCCAAGGCAACTTCTTGCGGTGTGGTGACGATCAGTGCGGCGGTGACCGGGACTTTCTGAGCCAGTGTCAGCTGCGCTTCGCCGGTGCCGGGCGGTGTGTCGATGATCAGCAGGTCCAGCGGATCCTCGGCTGTACCCCATGCGACGTCATTCAGCATTTGCATAATCGCCGACTGTACCATCGGGCCGCGCCAGATCATCGGCGCGTCTGAATCGGTCAGATAGCCGATTGAGAGCGTGTGAATGCCGTGCGCTTCAACCGGGATCAGCTTCTTGTCAGCATTTGTGGCTGGGCTGGATTCGGTGGTGCCAAGCATGGTCGGCACTGACGGGCCGTAGACATCTGCGTCGAGCAGGCCAACCCGCAAGCCTTGTTTGGCGAAGGCGGCAGCGAGATTGACCGCGATTGTTGATTTGCCAACCCCGCCTTTGGCGCTGGCAACCACGAGAATCCGGGAGATGTAGGGAATTGGCGCAATGGCGGACGTTTTATCGGGATTATTCTGTGACAAGGCTTCGTCTGACAGACGCGCGCCTTTGCGGACGCGTCTGGTTGAGGGGCCGCCAGCTGTCGTCGGTATGGCTGCCGGCTGTGGCGGCGGCGCTGTGCCGGGCGCGCGTTCCGCCGTCAGGACGGCTTTGACCTCGGTGACGCCGCCTAATGTGAGCAGCCGCGTCTCGACCTCGATACGCCGTGTTTCGCTGGCTTCCAGATTATCTGGATCGGCTTCCAGAATGACGGTCACTTCGCCATCTTCGGTCAAAATGACCCCAGATAGCCAGTCTGGATTGCCCAAACTTGCGCGAATTGTCGCTTCTGAAAGCGGATTAGGCTGTTTCTTATCCCAAAACATGAGCTATGATCCTTGATGTAGGGACTGAGAGGACGCAGATAGCGTCTAAGCAGTAAAAAAACCAGATGACTGGTGTGACCTGAAAAGGAGGGGCGATGCCCTGGAACGACGATAGCGGTAATGGCGACGCGCCAAAAGCCAATGGCGGCCCTTGGGGCGGCGGTGGCTCTGGCAATGGAAATGGCGACGGCGATGGCGGCTCGCCTTGGAACCGTCCCGGCGGTGGACAAGGCGGCGGTGGCCGTGGTCCCGACTTGGAAGATCAGATGCGCAAGATGCAGGAACGCTTTTCCAGACGTGGCGGCGGTGGCCGTAAAGGCCCGACCTTCGGACCCGGCGGGTTTCTCTTGCTCGGTGTTGTCGCGCTGGTGGCCTGGCTGGCAACCGGTGTGGTTGTCGTCGACGAGGGCGAACGCGCAGCTGTGTTCCGCTTTGGTGAGTACCAGAAGAATTTCACCCCGGGCTTCCATGTCCATCTGCCTGCGCCGATTGAGACGCATGAAATTCTACCGTCTGAACGCCAACAGGAAACACAGATCGGTGCGAATGAAGGCGAGAGCCTGATGCTGACCGGCGACGAGAATATCGTTGATGTGCGCTACCGGGTGTTCTGGTATTATGATGGTGAGAAGCCTGAAAACTTCATTCTGAAAGTTGATCACGAAGCGCGCGGAGACGAAGGCAGCCGACTGATCAAGGCGGCGGCTGAAAGCGTGATGCGCGAAGTGGTTGGCAAGTCGACCCTCGATGCGGTCATCACCACAGGTCGCGGCGAGATTGCTTCGATTGTCAAAGCCCAGCTTCAGGAATTGATGTCTGACTATAATGCTGGCGTGAATATCGAGAATGTCGAGATTCAGGATGCCAGTGTCCCGGGTCCGGTTCGTGATGACTTCCTAGACGTGATCAATGCCGGGCAAGATGCCGAGAAGGCGATTCAGGTTGCGGCGCGTTATCGCAACGACATCGTCAACCGCGCGGATGGTCAAGCTCAACAGGTGCTTGAAGATGCACGCGCTTACCGCGATCAAGTGATTGCTGATTCAACTGGTCAAGCAAATCGCTTCACCCAGATTTTGACCGAGTATCGCAAGGCGCCACAAGTGACCCGCGAACGGATGTATCTTGAAACCATGGAACGGGTTCTGGCGAATACCGAGAAACTTATTCTCGACAGCGATTCCGGAGCCGTCCCTTACTTGCCGCTAGACCGCCTTAGTCGCGGCACTCAGGAGCGATAGATCATGAAACCGTTTGGTATTCTAACCATAGTTGTTATCGTCGCGGCGGTTGTCGCGGTGCTCAACTCATTCTTCATTGTCGATCAACGCGAGCAGGCTCTGGTCCTGCAAGTTGGCCGCTCGGTTGAAACCTATAATGAACCTGGCCAAGACGAGGCGGGCTTGAAATTCAAGATCCCGTTCATTCAGTCTGTCGTCACATATGATCGGCGTAATCTTGGCCTCGACGTTGAACAGATCGAAATCTTCGCGTCGAACCAAGAGCAGCTGATTGTTGACGCCTTCGTGCGTTGGCAAATCTCCAATCCCTTGCAATTCTACCAACGTTTGGGCACGGAACAGGAAGCTCGAAACCAGCTTAATCGTTTTACCAATACGGCGATCCGGAATGCGTTGGGTAACCAGCTACCGGACGAGATTATTTCCGGGCAGCGGTCTGAACTGATGGATGAGATTCGAACCAATTTGAGAGCCTCGATTGCGGGGCGCGGTATCGAGATTATCGATGTCCGGATCAAGCGCGTGGACTTGCCGGTTGAGGTTTCGCAGCGTGTGTTTGAACGTATGGCGGCGGCCCGAAACCAACAGGCCGAAGAAATTCGCGCCAAGGGTGACCGGGATGCGCAGGCCATTCGTGCCTTGGCTGATCGTGACAAGACGGTGCTTCTGGCTGAAGCCCGCCGTGATGCCGAAATACTTCGAGGTGAAGGCGATGCTAAGCGGAATGAGATTTACGCTTCAGCCTATCAGAAGGATGCTGAATTCTTCCGGTTCCAGCGGGCTTTGATCGCCTGTGAAACGGCGTTTACCAAAGGTACACGCTTGGTGGTTGGCCCGGATAATCTCGGCATTTGTGACGAGTTTATCGAGCAAGCCCGCCGCAATGGGCAACCACGTCGTTAGGGCGAGGCTAGCTTAAACAATTTAGCCCCGCCCCAGCATCTGCTGTGGGCGGGGTTTTTGTTTGGAGACATAAGATGTGGACGATATTATTGGCCGGTATTGGTCTTTGGTTCTTGCTTGAGGGCGCGATGTACGCGGCGGCGCCAGATGCAATGCAGCGGTTTGGTGAGTGGCTCTCGAACATGCCAGAGTCTGCGATCCGGCAGGCGGGACTGCTTTCAATGGCCATCGGGGCGCTGTTTTTATATGTGATGCTGCGATTTGGCGGCGCTTAGACATTGCGCCTTGCCCGCGAAACGCCATACTTGTTCTTGATACTATCACCAAGATGAAGCTGGAGCCGATCATATGCGTCCTGTCCTGACAGCACTTGCCCTTTGCGTTTTTGCAGGCCTGCCCATCGCGGCACAGGCGCAAGTTTCCTTGTCGGACGTCCTCACCCGCACCGATCAACAGCAGACACCGGGCAGTTTTGCAGCGCTGTCTAAACGCCTGATGCCGGCCGTGGTGAATATTACCACCCAACAGACGATTGCGCCGCAAGGCCTGCCGCAATTTCCGGGCGGCGACCCGCTCGAACAGTTCAATGACTTCTTTGGGCGCGACCCGGAAGGGTTCAGCCAGCAAGGCTCGCTCGGCTCTGGCTTTGTAATCTCAGCTGACGGCCTGATCGTGACGAATAATCACGTGATTGCTGGCGCCGATGAAATCAACGCGATATTTTCGGACGGCCGCACCTTGCGCGCCACTTTGATTGGCACCGACGAGGCGACCGATGTTGCGGTGCTGAAAGTCGAGCAGGAAGACCCGCTGCCCTTCGTGGAATTTGCCGATAGTGATGCGGCGGAAGTTGGTGACTGGGTGATGGCCATCGGTAACCCGTTCGGCTTCGGCGGCTCGGTCTCGGTCGGCATCGTCTCGGCCCGTAACCGCGACATCCAATCAGGCAATTATGACGATTATATCCAGACAGATGCGGCGATTAACCGGGGTAATTCCGGTGGTCCGCTGTTTAATCTGAACGGCGAAGTTCTGGGCGTGAATACCGCCATCATCTCGCCAACCGGCGGGTCTGTTGGTCTCGGCTTCTCGATCCCGTCCAATCTGGTCAATCAGATCAGCGCGCAATTGATTGAGTTCGGCACCGCCCGCCGCGGCTGGTTCGGCGTGAATGTTCAGGCGGTGGACGCCGATATTGCTCGCGCTTACGGCGTAAACGGCGATGACGGCGTCTTGATCACGCGGATTGATCCAGATGGCCCAGCCGCAAAAGCGGACTTTGAAGTCGGCGATCTGGTGCTGGAATTTGATGACAAGACCGTTGACGGGGTACGCGGCCTGAGCCGGGTCGTGGCCGAAACCGAGATTGGTAAAGAGGTGACGGTCAACCTGATCCGTGATGGTCGCCGCAAAGCTGTGGCGCTGACTCTGGGCGAATTGGAAGCCAATGAGCCGGATGAAGAGAAGACGCCTGCGATCACTGAAAGTTCGCTGACGGACAATCCGATGGGAGTTGATTTCACTGAACTGAACGAGACAGATCGCCGTCGCTACGGCATTGCCAGCGACGTTTCCGGCGTTCTGGTCCGCTCCGTTTCGCCCAAGGGGCCGAGCTTTGGGAAATTGCAAAAAGGTGATGTCGTGATTGAGATGGCGTTTGCGTCTGTCACCTCGCCAACCGATGCTTTGGTGGCGATGGATAAAGCTGCCAAACAGGCTGGAACGCCTTTACTGGTGAGGGTTTACCGTGAAAGTCAGACCATGTTCTTCCCGATCGATTTGGCGGCGAGTAGCTAGGGTTGAGACCCTAGTCTTTCCAGATAATTTCGCTGTCTGTATAGCCTTGAAAATATAGCGCTGCAATCAGATCGGTGCGGTTGATCGCAGCGTCTGCCGCTGCCGCAACCACTGGCTTTGCGTGGACCGCGAGGCCTAACCCAGCCGCTTCAATCATCGCCAAATCATTAGCGCCGTCGCCCATGGCTATGGTGTTTTCCAAGGTTATATTTTTGGCTTTGGCGACTTGATTCAGGGCGTCGAGTTTGGCTTGGCGGCCTAGAATTGGTTCGCCCACCTCTCCGGTGAGGGTTTTTCCGTTATCTATCAATGTGTTGCCGCGATGGGCGTGGAAGCCTACAGCTTCCGCCACGCGCTGCGTGAAATAGGTGAAGCCGCCGGAGACGAGCAGGCAGTGTGCGCCGTGCGCGGTCATGGTCGCGGTCAGGGTTCTGGCCCCCGGCATCAGCGTGATCCGCTCAGCGCAGCATTGCTCAAGCGCTTGTAATGACAAGCCTTTCAAGCGCCCTACGCGCTCGATCAGGGCTGCTTCAAAGTCCAATTCTCCGGCCATGGCGCGGGCTGTGATCGCTGCGATCTCGTCTTTCAGGCCAGCATAGGAGGCCAATTCATCAAGGCATTCCTGCTCGATTATGGTCGAATCCATGTCCGAGATTAGAAGGTGTTTGCGGCGGTGCGCGGCCGGTATCAAAGCGATATCAAACCGGTGCGAAACAGTTGCGGAAAGGTGCGTACGTGTGCGGGTAAGATCAGCGCTATCAAGCTCGACATTCAGCTCCACCGCCGTCCATTTATTCTCGCTGCCGAGCAAGCGAACCGGGCTTGCCTGCTTCAAACCCGCTTCGGCGCATATCGCTTCAAGCTCTGCCCCGAGGCGCATGAAGCCGACATTGTCCGGGGCGACAGCGACGATGACATGCGAAGATGAAACGGATTTTTTCGCCATTGAAGCATTCCTTGCTTTACGCCGTGTGACGTCCTTCCTACGACTGGAAGCATGGCACCTGCAATCCTTATTCATGGCCCGACGGCCAGCGGCAAGACCGCCCTGTCTGTGGCGCTGGCCAAGCGCTTGAACGGCGAAGTGATCAATGCC
>Ga0256847_1000734_pt1 | contig 19279 bp, 22 predicted proteins | sample TeddybearmetaG_FD_189099 | JGI IMG/M metagenome (GOLD analysis project Ga0256847, IMG submission 189099) | Hydrothermal vent microbial communities from East Pacific Rise, Pacific Ocean - Teddybear | ecosystem: Environmental > Aquatic > Marine > Hydrothermal vents | place: Pacific Ocean: East... | reverse complement strand
GGCTGTGGCGTCGAATCCTATATAGGCAACGGGTGTCCCGGCGCAGTAAGCGTAAAGCTCAGTCGTATGCGTCACTTGCTTGATATAGCCGCGCGTCTCTAGGGTAGACAGGAAGTCGGATTTGTAATCGCTCATCAGGTCGTCTCTCTTAAGTAGCGGCGCGGGTAGCACGGGTTGGAAAGGGTTTGAAGCAGGATGAGTGACGAATTTCAGCCAGTGTGGGTTGCAGGCTTCATGTCGGGGACGTCTCTGGACGCGGTTGATGGCGCGCTGATCAAGACCGATGGCGAGACGGTATTCGAGTTTGGCCCAGCGATTGAGCGCAAATATTTACCGGATGAGCGCGCCATATTGCAAGGGGCGACCAAGGCGGCGCGCGGCTGGAACTGGGATGGACGGCGGCCTGAAGCGGTGTTTGCACAGGCGCGCGAGATCGTGGTTGAGACCCATTTCGAGGCGTGGAAAATACTTGAAGAGGCTTGGAACGCGAGCCGAACAGGTGCGGGAGGCCATCCGGCGCAGGATGCGATTGCATTGGCCGGGGTGCATGGGCAGACGGTCTTGCATCGCAGGCCGCGCGGTGAGGTGCGCGGGGCAACTTTGCAGCTGATGGACGGCGCGGCTTTGGCACCGCAGATTGGCTTACCGGTGGTGCACGATTTTCGCAGCGCAGATGTTGAAGCGGGCGGTGAGGGCGCGCCTCTGGCACCGGCCTATCATGGCGCACTGCTGGAGAAGTTGGGCGGCGGGCCTTCGGTGGTGCTCAACCTTGGCGGGGTGGCGAATATTACCGCGCGGCTCGGCGATGGGACGCTGATGGCGTTTGATACCGGACCGGCAAATGGACCGCTTGATGAATGGGTGGTGCAGCATGATCGCGGGCTGTGCGATGTTGGTGGGCGGTTTGCGGGAGCTGGGCATGTGAATGAGGGATTGCTGGCGCATCTGGTGCAGCATCGCTGGTTCAGGGAGACACCGCCAAAATCGCTGGATCGTTACGATTTCAGCGCGAGCATGGTCGCGGATTTGTCGTTTGAGGACGGGGCAGCGACACTGACGGCGTTCAGCGCGCGGGCGGTGGCGCTCGGTGTGGCGCAACTGCCGGAGGTGCCTGAGCGGGTGATTGTGTGCGGCGGAGGGCGGCATAATCCGGTGCTGATGGCGATGTTGGATGAGGCGTTGCCGTGCCGGGTGCTGAGCGCTGAAGTGGCCGGGTGGCGCGGCGATTCAATTGAAGCTGAAGCGTTTGCGTATCTGGCGGTGCGGACCTTGAGGGGGCTGCCGATCAGCTGGCCGAGCACAACGGGGGTAAGCGCGGCGATGACGGGTGGGCGTGTGACCCACCCGGTCAAGGTTTAGCTGGGCAGACCCTGTCTGTTACTTCGCCGGCCCGTTATCTTCCAAGTTGAGCGGTAGGGCGCGCGGGATTGGTGGTTTGCGGCTGCCAGCTTTAGCGGCGGCGGCTTCGGCTTCGCGGCGGAGTTTGTCTTCGTCTTCGATCAAGCGGCGATCAACATAAGCTTCGCAAATGTCGATCAGTTCGTCATGCTTGCCGGCGAAGAAGTGGTTGGCGTCTTCGATGCTGACCCGCTCGATGTGCTCGCCTTTTTGAACGCGGACCTTGGTCAGGGCGCGCTCAACGTCGGCAGGTTTTGAGATCGCATCAGCTTCGCCCGAGATGATCAGGCCGGAAGCCGGACATGGGGCGAGGAAGCTGAGGTCGTAGTGATTGGCTGGCGGCGCAATGGCGAGGAAGCCGTCAATTTCCGGGCGACGCATCAAGAGTTGCAGCGTGATCCAGGCGCCAAAGCTGTAGCCTGCACACCAGACATAGCGCGGGCTTTCGACCATGCGCTCCATATAGTCGAGGATGAAAGCGGCGTCTTCAAGCTCGCCAATGCCTTGATCATAGACACCTTGGCTGCGGCCAACGCCGCGCGTGTTGAAGCGCAGAACGCCAAAGCCCTTGGACTCGAACATCTGGAACAGGCGAATAGTGATCGGGTCCTGCATACTGCCGCCCGCGCGTGGGTGCGGGTGTAGGATGAGCGCTATTGAGGCGCCTTCATGTGGCGGCGGGGTGTAGCGGGCTTCGACCCGGCCTTCAGGGCCGGAAATGAGGAGTTCGGCCATGCGTATAGGTCTCGCTGTCGGCTATTATTCGGGTGTAAAAAGCGGTCTTAGGCGATGTGGGGGGCAAAATGCAAATTTTTCTGCATATAGAAAAGCGTGCAGGTCTTTTTACACGAAATAGCTATTAAGATAGAAGGTAAAAAGCGGCGCTAGTTTTCCTGAAGCTTGTGGAATTCCCAGCGTAGTTCGGCTTCCTCGTCGGTTACGATGGTCTCAACCGCTTCGAGGCGGGTTTTCAGTGCATCAATTTGTGATTGTGATGCCGTAAGTTCCGCTTTGAGACGGGAGATTTCTTCAGAACGGTGTGATGAGCGATGGCGGCGCCTTCTGCTATAGTGCCGGTCTGAACGCCTGCCTGTGCACATGAAGAATGCCGGGATAAGCAGCCAAATCATCCATGAATAGTCCATCTTCTCGTCTCCTTCTCTCTAATCGTTTATCGATAAATCGGTGATTTGTCAATGCTGGGTAAAACCGAGCGCAGCTTCAATCGATTGTTGATCGCAGCAGGCAAGGCTATATCAGGCAGATGATGATCTATGCTGATTACAATGCCACGGCGCCTTTGCGGCCGGAAGCGCGTGAGGCGATGCTGGCGGCGATGCAGGCTGGCGCGAACCCGTCTTCGATCCACGGGCCGGGGCGCGGGGCGCGTAAACTGATCGAAACGGCGCGCGGGCAGGTGGCCACGGCAATTGGCGCACGGGCGCAGGACGTGGTGTTTACCAGCGGCGGGACCGAGGCGAGCGCACTAGCGCTAATGGGCATTGTCGCACAACTTGAAAGCAAGTGTACTTTGTTGATCTCGGCGATTGAGCATGAGGCGGTGATCAAGAATGCGGGTCATGCCGGGGTGGCGGTTGAGACGGCGTATGTGACGGCGCAGGGCGTGCTGGATCTGGGTCGGTTGCGGGATCGGTTGGCGGGCTGGGATATGGTGCAGAGCGGTATGCCAGTGCTGGCGATCATGTTGGCGAATAATGAAACCGGAGTGATTCAGCCGGTGGCCGAAGCGGCAGCGATGGTGCGCGAGGCGGGCGGTCTGACGCATTGTGACGCGGTGCAGGGGCTCGGCAAGATACAAGTCAATGTTGGGCTGCTCGGCGTCGATTATCTCGCGCTATCGGCGCACAAGGTTGGTGGGCCAGCGGGCTGCGGCGCACTGTGGCTGCGCGCAGGTGCGCCGCTGAAGCCGGTTTTGTTTGGCGGTGGGCAGGAGCGGTCCTTGCGCTCTGGCACCGAGAACCTGATCGGAATTGCTGGCTTCGGCGCGGCGGCAGAGGCGGGCGTGCGGGATATATTGAAATTGCAGGGCCTCAGCGCAGCGCGTGATGCGATGGAGGCTCGGCTGAAATCGGAAGCCGGGGTGACGGTGTTTGGCGAGGGCGTGGAACGTCTGGCGCAGACCTCGAACTTTGCAATCGCCGGCTTTGCCGCCGAGACGCAGGTGATGGCGATGGACCTTGGCGGGGTGGCGGTGTCGTCCGGTTCGGCTTGCTCGAGCGGCAAGGTGAAAAGATCGCTGGTGCTGTCGGCAATGGGGGTAGATGATGGGCTTGCACAATCGGCGATCCGCACCAGCTATGGATGGAACACCGATCTATCGGATTTTGACCGAACAGCGGATGTGTGGCTGGAAGCTGCACGCCGGACGGTTTTGAAGGAAAAAGTGTAATGGATTGCTGCGGCGGTATTGAAGATCATGACGAGGACTGCGCCGAGGTGAAGGTGAAGGACTCGATCGACGAGGGCACGGTTGCGGCGGCGAAAGCGCTGGAGTCAGAGAATTACTCGGCTGGGTTTAGCACCGATATTGAGACCGAATATGCGCCGATTGGCCTGAACGAAGATATTGTCCGGTTCATATCCGCCAAGAAGGAAGAGCCGGAATGGCTGCTTGCGTGGCGGCTGAAAGCCTATGAACGCTGGCTGACCATGGAAGAGCCGGACTGGGCGATGGTGCGCTATACCAAGATTGACTACCAGAAAATCTATTTCTACGCCGCGCCGAAAGCGGGCGCCAATTACGAGTCGATTGACGACGTACCGCAGGAAATTCTCGACACGTACAAGAAGCTCGGCATCCCTCTGCGTGAGGCGGAAGTCTTGCTCGGGGTTGAGGGTGCAGCCGAGACGGCGGCAACAGCGCGCGAGACGCCGCGTGTGGCGGTCGATGCGGTATTTGATAGCGTTTCGGTGGCGACGACGTTCCGGGCCGAACTGGCCAAGGCGGGCGTGATCTTCATGTCGATCTCTGAGGCGGTGCATGAATACCCGGACCTGATCAAGAAATATCTCGGGACCGTGGTGCCGCAATCGGACAATTATTTCGCGACGCTGAACAGCGCCGTTTTTTCTGATGGCACATTTGTTTACATCCCGCCGGGCGTGCGTTGCCCGATGGAGCTGTCGACGTATTTCCGCATGAACGCCGAGAATACCGGGCAGTTTGAGCGCACGTTGATCATTGCCGACAAGGGTAGCTATGTCAGCTATCTTGAGGGCTGTACTGCGCCGATGCGCGACGAGAACCAGTTGCATGCAGCGGTGGTGGAGCTGGTTGCGCTGGAAGATGCCGAGATCAAATATTCGACCGTGCAGAACTGGTGGCCGGGCGATGCGAATGGCAAAGGCGGGATCTATAATTTCGTCACCAAGCGCGGCGATTGCCGGGGCGACCGCTCGAAAATCTCATGGACGCAGGTCGAGACTGGCTCGGCGATCACCTGGAAATATCCGTCCTGTATCCTGCGCGGCGACGATAGCGTCGGTGAGTTCTATTCCATAGCGGTGACCAATGGCCGGCAAATGGCCGATACCGGGACCAAGATGATCCATCTCGGCAAGCGGACAAAATCGCGGATCATTTCCAAGGGCATCTCGGCGGGCAAGTCGGATAATACCTATCGCGGGCTGGTGTCGATTCACAAAAAGGCGGAAGGCGCGCGTAACTTTACCCAGTGCGACAGTCTGCTGATTGGCGGCGATTGCGGCGCGCATACGGTGCCTTATGTCGAGAACCGCCGCATGGACGCGCAGCTCGAACATGAAGCGACAACGACGAAACTGTCTGAGGATCAGCTGTTCTACGCCCGCCAGCGCGGGATTGGTGAGGAAGAAGCGGTGGCGCTGCTGGTCAACGGCTTCGTGCGCGACGTGTTGCAGCACTTGCCGATGGAATTTGCGGTCGAAGCGCAGAGCCTGCTGAAGGTGAGTTTGGAGGGGAGTGTTGGGTAAACTCTCGGCCGAAGATTTATTTCAAGGCCCTCACGGCGACATCAACGGTCATCCGTTACGGCGCTATGATGACGTTCGGCTTATCGACGAGACCCAAATTCGGTTAAGCAACGGATTAATAGCAATGGCGCCAGCTGGGGCCTTGGCGACGATTCTGTTTTTTCTTAAAGAAGGCGACGCTATCAAAGCTGATCTTGAAGTATATCCGAACGGTACGGACTTTGGCTTTGTAGAGTGCGATGTCTGTCGACTCTTATTTGCCGTGAGTGCCGAGAGCAAGAAGGCTGAATAACTGCGATTAACCCTTGTCCTACCAATGCGGCATAGGATTTGCTCTAATAGACTTGTAGAGTTCGTGTCAGAGGCGAAAAGGGAGAAAAATGTCCCGTTTTTGGCTGGTTTTAGTGTTGGCACTCGCGTCTTGCGTGAGTAATGGCGCAATCTATGACGCCTCACAGGCGAATTCCGATGTTGCGGTTGTTGAAGATGTGGACGCGCCGGAAACAGCCACGAGTGATAAATCAAGCCCGCCGCCCGTACAGGTCGCCGATATTTCCGCTGCCCTGACCAATTTCATGTCGCCGGAAGGGGACGCGCTGATCCTGCTGCCGAACCGTCTCGACAAATCGAAACTTGATTTCTCGGTTGAGAGTTTGAAGACCATCGACAAATGGCTGGCGAATATCCACACCATCAACAAATTGCAGGCCGGCGAAGGCAAGGCTGGCGAGCTGCTGATGATGGATGGGCGCGGCGACAATTCGGTGACCTTTGCCGGACTGTACCTTGGCGAAGTTATTCGCGCCAATTCCGAACTTGATTGGAAATGGGAGCGGTTTGACATCTTCCTCAAGGCCAATCCGTTCTTTGCTGAACATTATGGCACTGTGGCAGGGCTGGATACATTTGTGCTGGCCGGGCCGCAGGGCGTTGCGACGCCGATCAATACGGCGCTGAAACGCGTCGTCAGCGGCAGGGAAGAGAGCGTGTATTATATCGGTCAATTGTTGCTTGAAGAGATCGATATGGACAAGGCGCTAAACGGTCAAAGCATGCACGGCTTGGACAAGCGCGACGCAGCGAGCTGATTTTCGTGGCGCAGCGGCGTTTAGCCCTTTGAAATTACACGTTTCGCCCCTACATCGCCTGCATGTTGAAATTACACAATCTGAGCGCCCAAGTTGGCGAGGGTGACACGGCCAAAACGCTGCTTGATGGCTTGTCACTGGAAGTGCCTGCGGGCGAGGTTCATGCGATCATGGGGCCGAACGGGGCGGGTAAATCGACCTTGTCTTATGTCCTAACCGGGAAGCCGGGCTATGAGGTGCTCGGTGGCACGGCGACACTGGACGGCGAAGACTTGTTGGACATGGACCCGGAAGCGCGCGCTGCCAAAGGCCTGTTTCTGTCATTCCAATATCCGGTTGAGATTCCCGGCGTGCCAGTGATGACGTTCGTGCGCACGGCGATGAATGCCCAGCGCAAGACGCGCGGCGAGGAAGAGATTTCCGCGCCTGCTTTTATCAAACTATCGCGCGAGATTGCCGCGAAGCTTAAACTGACACCAGACATGCTGAAGCGCCCGGTGAATGTCGGATTTTCGGGTGGCGAAAAGAAGCGGCTGGAAATCTATCAAATGATGATGTTGGAGCCGCGCTTTGCAATCCTCGACGAGACCGATAGCGGGCTGGACATTGATGCTTTGAAAACGGTTGCGGACGGTGTGAACGCGCTGCGGTCGCCAGATCGCGGCATGTTGGTCATCACGCACTATCAGCGCCTGCTCGACTATATCAAGCCGGACAAGGTGCACGTCTTGGCGGCTGGCAAAATCATCAAGACGGGTGGGCCGGAATTGGCCCTGCGGCTTGAGGGTGAGGGCTATGACGGAGTGATCGGCGAGGCGGCGTAATGAGCGCCACAGTTGCTGACCTGCGCGCCAAGTTTCGCGATCCGACGGCTGCAGAACTGGAGCTGATCGCACGCTATGCGATGCTGCCCGAAGATGGGCGGCGTGAGCGCGCGTTTGAGGCTTTCGCGCTGACCGGCCTGCCACACCGGCGCATGGAAGCGTGGAAATGGAGCGATTTCCGTAGTGCTTTGAGCGCGGTTGAGGGCGCTAAAAGCACTGGCCATGGTGAGGCGCTACCGACGGGGGAGGACGCTGTCGTGGTGCGGTTCTCGGCCCATGGCGCGGACTTGCCGAAGAAGCTGCCGAAAGGATTGGTGTTTCACGAGCGTATTGAGGCGCAAGCGCTAAGCGATGCTGAGCAAGTGCCGCTAGGCGCGATGACGGCGTCGCTGTCAGGCCGGATAGGTGGCATGGATACGCTAGTGATTGAGGTCACGGGTAAGGTGAAAGCGCCGCTGCATTTTGTCTGCGCGGGCGACCGAGATGAGACGAATTTTGCGCGGGTGGCGTTTGTTGTGCGTCCCGGCGCGTCGATTGAGATTATCGAGAGCCATCTTGGCGGGGCGGGGTTCTCATCCTTCCTGATCGAGATCGCGATGCATGAGGGCGGCGCCGTGCGGCGCACGGTTCTGCAACGCGGCGGCAAGGATGAGGCGCAAGCCATCACGGCGCTGGTGGAGTTGGGTGAAGGGTCTGAATACACGCAGACCGTGCTGGCCTTCGGCGCAAAAGTGGCGCGGATCGAAACACGCGTTACGCATCAGGAAAGCGATAGCCGGGTAAAGCTGAATGCGGCCTATCTGTGCGGCAAAGGCTTCCATGCCGACATCACCACGCATGTGCGCCACGGCGCGCCGTCTTGCACAACGCGGCAAGTGACCAAGGGCGCGGTGCTGGACGGTGGCACGGGCGTATTTCAGGGCAAGTTCCATGTGCCGCGATTTATTGGCCAGCATACCGACGCCGATATGCAGCATCATGCGTTGCTGCTTGAAGACGGCGCACAAGTGTTTGCGAAACCAGAGCTTGAAATCTATGCCGATGATGTTGAGTGCGCGCATGGCAACACGTCCGGGGCGCTGGATCTCGAGCAGCTATTCTATCTGAGGCAGCGCGGAATACCGCTGGTACAGGCGCGGGCGATGCTGACGCAGGCGTTTATCGCTGAGGCACTGGAAACGGCGAATGACGACGCGCGCGAGGCCATGCTTGATGCTGCGCGCGTGTTCTTGGAATCTGCACGCTGATGGCGCGCCAGTTCGATATTGATGCGATCCGCGCCGAGTTCCCGATTCTTGGCCGCGAGGTCAATGGCTACCCGCTGGTCTATCTTGATAATGCCGCGAGTGCGCAGAAGCCGGATGCGGTGATTGATGCGATGGGAACCCAAGCCCGCACGGCCTACGCCAACGTGCATCGCGGCCTGCATACGCTGGCGAACGAGACCACGGATGCGTTCGAAGCGTCGCGCGAGGCGGTTCGTAATTTTATCAATGCCGGATCGGTCAACGAGGTGATCTTCACCAAGGGCGGTACTGAGGCGATCAATCTGGTGGCCAACGGGATCGCGGCTGAGATCAAGCCGGGCGACGAGATTGTCCTGTCGGTGATGGAGCATCATTCGAATATTGTGCCGTGGCATTTCCTGCGTGAGCGTCATGGCGCGGTGCTGAAATGGGTTGATACTGATGCGAGCGGCGCGCTGGATATGGCGGCGCTGAAAGCGGCGGTGGGGCCGAAGACGCGGCTGGTTGCGATGACGCATATGTCAAACGTGCTCGGCACGGTGACAGATGCGGTTGAGATCACGGCGATTGCGCATGCGGCGGGGGCGGAAGTGCTGTTCGATGGCTGTCAGGCCGGGGTGCATCTGTCTGTCGATGTGCAGGCGATTGATTGCGATTATTATGTCCTGACCGGCCACAAAATTTACGGGCCAACCGGAATTGGCGCGCTGTATGGCAAGGCGGCGTCGCTGGCGCGCTTGCGACCTTATCAGGGCGGCGGTGAGATGATTGAGGTCGTCGAAAAAGAACGGGTGACTTATAATCAAGCGCCACACAAGTTTGAGGCCGGGACGCCGCCAATCCTCGAAGCGATCGGGTTCGGCGCGGCGATCAATTGGCTGGCGCAATTCGATATGGCTGAGGTGCAGGCGCACGAGCATATGTTGTATGAGCGCGCAGTTGAAGGCCTTCGCGGTGTGAATGGTCTGACAGTTCACGGTACTGCAGCGGGTAAGGGCTCGGTTTTGGCGTTTTCTCTGCAGGGCGTGCATCCGCACGATATTGCGCAGTTGCTGGATCGCTACGGCGTCGCTGTACGGGCTGGGCATCATTGCGCGCAGCCTTTGATGAAGCATCTTGGCGTTTCGGCGACAGCGCGGGCGAGTTTCGGGATTTACAATAGCGCTGAAGAAGTGGACGTCTTCATAGAAGCGCTACACAAAGCGCGCGGCATGCTTATATAGGAATGTAATGGCAGATGATTTGACCCCTCGCGACGTGATAGACGTCTCTGCGCCCGCCGCAGAGGAGACGCCTTCGGCGATCCCGCAAAAAGAATTGAACCGGATCACGGATGACCTGATCACGGCGTTCAAATCTGTCTATGACCCTGAAATTCCAGTTGATATTTATGAGCTCGGCCTGATCTACAAGGTCGATATTGATGATGATCGCAAGGTCGACATCGATATGACGCTTACCGCGCCGGGCTGTCCGGTGGCTGGCGATATGCCGGGCTGGATCGAGAATGCAGCGCGTACAGTTGAGGGTGTCACCGATGTTGAAGTGCGCTTGACCTTTGATCCGCCGTGGGATCCTTCGCGGATGTCGGATGAAGCGCGCTTGGCGCTGAATATGCTTTAGGCCATTCTGGCCAAGCCATTCCAGACCGCGCGAATGGCGTGGCGGACGGCGAGCTGGGCCTCTTTGCTGTCCCATAAGCCATCCAGAACAGCGCGGTCATAAGCTCCGCTCATCATTGAGGTCAGGGCTGTTGCAGGAATATCTGGCAGTCGGCCTGCTTTCTGCGCCGCGACGATGCCATGAAACAGGCTTTTGGTCGTCGTCTTGCGGTCGAGACTGTTCATCGCCTCGCTACCTAGAACGCTGTGACCGTCGATCAAGAGTATCCGTTTTGATATGGGATTGGCCATGGCATCGAAAAACATGTCGCCGCCTTCGATCAGGGCTTCGAGCGTGTCGGATGGTGCGTCAGCAGCGGCGTCAATCTGATCTTCGACGCGCTTATATTCCAGTTCAACAACACCGCGTAGCAGGGCCTTCTTGTCTTTGAAATGGTGATATAGCGCGCCGCGTGAGACACCCGCTCGTTGGCAGATCATACCTGTGCTGATTTCGGCGTAACCATGCGTGCCAAATAAATGTCTGCCGGCTTCGAGTAGGGCGGTGCGTGATTTTTCTGTGCGTTCTTGATTGCTTGCCATGAGGGTTCCAGTGACTTGACTGTAAAGAAACATACAGTATGTCTGTTAGTTATTCAAGGAGGCAGTCATGGCTAATAAAAGTGAAGCAAGACAAAGTGGTGGGTGCCAATGCGGCGCGGTGCGGTTCAGCGTATCAAAGCCACCCGAGTCCGCCGCTGCTGTGTGTCACTGTTTATCATGCCGGAAATCTGTCGGTGCACCCTTGGTGGGTTGGGCAATGTTTACGCAAGACGCCGTGCAGGTAAGCGGCGTGCTCCCAACCGTGTATGTTTCTTCGGAAGGCGTGAAACGCTCATTCTGTGGCACGTGTGGCACAAGCCTGTTCTTTGAGGCGGACTATATTTCTGGCTTGATCGATATCACGACTGAGAGCTTCGATGATCCGGATGCAATGACCCCAACAGCCCAAATTTGGGTCTCACAGGAGGGCGCATGCATGAAAACGCTCAAAGATATGGTGCGATTTGATGCACTTCCACCGAATGCTGGCTGATCTTGAGGGTTGATTAAGCGGTAGAACCTACCAAATATACGCCATGGCCAGACGACCGAGACCAAAACTTGTATCCTTGACCGATGCCGCCGCGACGCGTGTGGCGGAAATCATGACTGAAAAAGGCGCAGGCTTCCTGCGCGTTGGCGTGACCAATGGCGGCTGCGCCGGTATGGAATATGTCATGGACTATGTTGAAGCGCCGGAACCGTTTGACGAGATGGTCGAAGATAATGGCGTCAAGATCGTTGTCGATGCCAAGGCCGTGCTGTTCCTGCTCGGCTCAACCGTCGACTATGAGACGACATTGCTGTCTGAGCGGTTCACATTCGGCAATCCGAACCAGACCGACGCATGTGGCTGCGGCGAGAGCGTGACGATTGTTCCCGTTTCGGCGGAGTAGCCGTTACTTCTTTTTGGGCTGTACCGCTGGGCAGAGTTTTACGAAATCCCGGAAATCCTGATTGATCTCTGGTAGCTCGATATCAACTTGCCATTCTCCCAAAGCTTTCAGCGCGATCCGGTCACCGCGTACGGCCGCATTGAAAACGCGGCGAGGTACATTGCGACTGTGCGGCACGACGCGCATGGTTTCTGGGTTCCAGATCCAGCGTTCCACTTTTGATGTGTCTGCGATTTTCAAGTGACCTGAAATATGTCGCAAACGCATGCGGGAGCGCGCTCGATCTTTGGTCTTATCAAAATCAAATGCAACATTCAGGCGGGAGGGCGCGCTGTCATCGCCCATGATTGTTTGGCAAGTCAGCATAATGCCGACATCACCAACGCCTTTTAGGGCGAGTTTTTGAATCTCGGCGACGAAGTCAGTCTGTGAACCGGCATCGGAGCTATCCACACTCATGGTCTGCAAGCGCTCAAGCACCCATGTTGGCGAGGTAATCTCCTCGCCGCGGAAATTGGTTTCCACAGTTAGATTGCTTGCTTCGTCAGTTTGCGCGGGAGCCTCCACCTGCGCTTCAGCCAAGCTGAGCAGGCAGGTGAAGGTCGAGGTCGCGATCCATAGAGCTTTGTTTCTCAAGTCTGAACAATCCTTGTGTTTCACAACACAAATGTGTTCTGATTATTCAAACAGATCAAGCTCTATTAGCCTTGCTCTTAGGAAGGCTTCTTCGCGTTACAGGTTCTTGCGAAAGCCTTGAAGGTCGAATCCACGGCTGGAAGCACCATTGTGGTGTAGGAATCACCATCTAGAAACACAGTGATTTCATCACCTCGAACCGTTGCATTATAGAGTTTCGCAGCTTGAGAGTGCTGGGATGAATAGATCGAATCAATCGCTGGCATATAGCGCCATCTCGTTTCGTCACCAACCGTATCGCCAACCGTCAAAGCGACGTCAACGCCGCGCCGATATCTGGCAATTTTGTTAACCCGGTTGCCGAAATCATCGCCATTGTTACTCAAAATGGTCTTGAGTTTCCCATTCCGTGAACATGAGAGCAAAGCAGCTCCTGTTTCAGTTTCTGCGTAGATGATTCGCGGTGCTTCGGCGGTCTGTCCTTTACCCGGAAGCCAATCGGCTGCAGATGCGGCTGGTGTGATGAAAGCTGCAGCAATGGCAGCGGCGAGAATCGTTTTCGTTCTTGCGTTCATGGTCTTCTCCTCAATCGCCCCCGACTGAGCTATTTACTGTTTAGCATAGATTAATTATTGTTCAACGATAAAATTATGAACTTTTCGTGGAGAATCAACCGCAGGGCGATAAGGTGCTGACGAATATGGAGGAATGGGCATGGCATTATTGATTTCGGGCATGGTGATATTTTTTAGCGTGCATGTGTATAGCGCAATTCGGTCTCGAGAGCCGGGCAAGGATATCCGTGAGCGAATGGGCCGTGGCCCGTATATGGGGCTGTATAGCCTCGTTTCTTTGGTTGGTTTTGTCCTGATCATCTATGGCTATGGGGCCACGCGTGGCGCAGGCGTGATCTATGAGGCGCCGTCCTGGGGCGCACATGTCAATTTGGCGCTGATGATACCGGCTTTGATTCTGCTGGTCGCTGCGCAAGTTCCAGTCGGCCATATCAAGCGCGTGACCAAGCATCCAATGCTGTTGGCGTTCAAGCTTTGGGCAATCGGCCATTTATTGGCGAATGGCGAGCTTAACTCGGTTATTCTGTTCGGGGGATTTCTTGTCTACAGCATATTTGACCGGATCATGGTCAAGCGCAGAGGCGACAATGGCCTTGCCGCAGACGCGCCTGTGTCGCCGATGATGGATATTGTATCAGTCGTCATTGGACTAGGTGTATGGGCCGCCATCGCCTTCTGGCTGCATCCAATCTTGTTTGGTGTGGCTGCGATGGGCTGATATCTTCGACTTGCACTTTGTCGATTGGCAACGCACCTGCTAGGGGCGCCTGTATTACTGTTGAGGATCATTGCCCATGTCGGCTCAAACCAGAGTGCGTCGCAAGACGGTCAAGGATATTGCCAAAGCCAAGGGCGGGCAGCCGCTGGTCTGTTTGACCGCCTATGATGCGCCGATGGCGGCGCTGCTTGACCCATATGCGGACGTTTTGCTGGTCGGTGATAGTGTTGGGATGGTCGTGCATGGCCTGCCGTCTACGGTCGGTGTGACCATGGAGATGATGATCTTGCACGGGCAGGCCGTGATGCGTGGCTCAACTGAGGCGTTCGTTGTCGTCGATATGCCATTTGGTTCGTATGAGACGAATGCGGATCAAGCTTTCCTGAACGCCGCACGGATCATGAAAGAAACCGGCTGTCAGGCCGTCAAGATTGAAAGCGGAACATATGCGGCGACCCAGATCGCCCATATGGTTGCACGCGGGATTCCAGTCATGGGCCATGTCGGATTGCGCCCGCAAGCGGTGAATGTTGATGGCGGCTTTCGAGCCAAAGGCCGTACGCAAGAGGAATGGGCAGAGGCGCTGGCCGAGGCGGTCGCAGCTGATCAAGCTGGCGCTTTCGCAATCGTGATCGAAGGCGTCGCCCCAGAGCTGGCCGACGAGATTACCAAAGCGGTGAAATGCCCAACCATTGGCATCGGCGCATCAGCAAATTGTGATGGGCAAATCCTGGTGACGGACGACATGCTGGGGGTGTTTGAATGGGTGCCGAAATTTGTAAAGAAGTATGGAGACCTGCGCGGCGAAATTACAAAAGCAGCAAAATCTTATGCAGAAGACGTGCGGGCACGGCGCTTTCCGGGCGAAGATCAAACCTACAAACTGCCTAAACCACCTGCCAACTAACTTCCCGCGTTGCGGGCGAGCGCAGGCGCGTCTAGGGTGCGCGACTATAGACGAAACATACGCGTGGAGTGATCTTTAGTGGCCGATATTTTCGAGGAAGTCGAAGACAGCCTGCGTCAGGACAAACTGACGGTTGCTTGGAAGAAATACGGGATTCTTGCTTATCTCGCTGCTGGTCTGTTGATCGGCGGTGTGGCGTTGAATCAATATTTGCAGGACAAATCCAAAGAGACGATTACTGCCGATACAATTGCGCTGGAAGCAGCGTTAAGTGATCTGGATGCTAGTGAATATAAGGCATCTGGTGATGCATTGGCCGAGCTGACGGCGTCAGATGCGCGGTTGGCACCAATTGCAGCGCATTATCTTGCCAAGGTTCGTCTCGATGGAAATGGCGATGCGCTGGCCGCAGCAGATGTTTTGACTACAGCCGCGGCCAACTCGGTAGGCCCGGCGGCAAAGCTGGCTTTGCTGAAATCAGCGTATCTGATGGCTGACACGATGAGCCGGACTGAGCTTGAGGCGAAACTGAGTGATCTGCGCCGGGATGAAGCAGCATTTACGGCATTTGATGCGTTGGCTTTGGAGCTAATCGCGGCCAAGGCTTTGGAAGAGGGCGACGTCAAATTTGCGCGCGACGAATTTAACTATCTGCGTCTGGCGCCCAATGCTCCGAGCGGTGTTGTGACACGCGCAAGCCGTGCGCTGGCAACCCTGCCGCCGCTTTCTGCAAACGAATTGAATGTGGTTGACCCACTTGAGACTGAACCCGAGGCCGAGCCGGCCCCCGCTGAGGAGACAGGCGAATGACCATTGGTAAAGCCATAAAATATGCTGTGATCGTTTTGGGCGTTAGTGCGCTCGCATCTTGCTCCATTCTTGATCGTAACAAGACCGCACGAGACGAAGCGACCGCTGAAGAGAAAGCTGGCCGCATTACCATGGTGCTGGGCGATGAAGAGCTCGTCGCAGACCCTAGTCTGGCCGACGTGGAGATCATTCTTCCAGAGGCGCGCACGGTTGAGAGTTGGCCTCAGGCCGGTAGCAAAGCGAGCAAAGCCATCGGCCATATTGCGGCGGGCGCAGAGTTTAAGATTGCTTGGCGGGCCAATGCTGGAAATGGTTCGAGCAAGAAGTCAGCCCTTACCACGCCGCCAGTTGCCTCCAATGATACGATTTACACAATTGATGCCAGCCAGGCTGTCAGCGCGTTTGATGTGAATACGGGGTCGCGCCGTTGGTCGGTAAAGCTGAAGTCTGACAATCGCCGCGATGGTATCGGGATCGGGTCTGGGATCGCGCTTGAGGATGATATGTTGGTTGTTGCAAGCGGATACGGCTTTGTTGTTGCTCTTGATGCCTCGAATGGGGCTGAACGTTGGCGCACCATCACCGAAGCCCCAATGACGGGCTCGCCTACCATCAAGGATGGTCGGATATTCGTATCCTCGAACAATAATGAAGTGCTCGCGCTAAGCTTGGTAGATGGCCGTATTATCTGGTCAGATCAAGCGATTTCGGAGTCGGCACGCGTGCTTGGATCACCAAGCGCAGCAGCGGTCGAGGATATTGTTGTCGCGCCGTATTCGTCGGGCGAGATTATCGCTTATCTGGCCGCCAATGGGCGTCGGTTATGGACTGAAGCTTTGGTTAGCCCCGGTCAGTTTACCCCGATATCCGCGATCAATGACATTGGCGCTCGCCCAGTCCTCGGCGGCGGTATGGTCTTTGCCGCTAGCCAATCAGGGGTTCTGGCGGCGATTGATGGCCGGACCGGAAACCGTGTCTGGCAGCAACCGATCGGTTCAACACAAGCCCCTGCATTGGCTGGTCAATATTTGTTCGTGATGGGCGTTGAGGCCGAGATTGCTTGTATCAATGCTGGTACAGGGCAAGTGGTTTGGGTTCAGCAGTTGGCGAAATATCGTAAAGTCGAGAAAAAGAAGGGGCGGATTACCTATGCCGGTCCTCTGGTTGCTTCGGGCAAAATCGTGGTTGCGTCCTCGACGGGAGACCTGATTTCCTTTGATCCGCAGACGGGAACGGAAACTGGGCGGTTGAAACTTGGCGGCGCAGTCTATATCGAGCCGATTGCAGTTCAGGACAAACTGATTGTCCTGACCGATGAAGGCCGCCTGATCGCCATACGCTAAGTCACAGCGCGAGCCAAAAGTAATAGACTGGAACGCGCTGATGCCGCTCAAAATTGCTATTGTTGGTCGTCCGAATGTCGGCAAGTCGACGCTGTTCAACCGTTTGGCTGGCAAACAGCTTGCACTGGTTGATGACCAGCCGGGTGTGACGCGTGACCGTAAGGAAGCACCGGGGCGGCTTGCTGACTTGCCGCTCATTCTGATCGACACAGCCGGGTTTGAAGACGTCAATGATGGGTCGTTGGAAGCGCGGATGCGGGCGCAGACTGAGATCGCTATTCGTGAAGCGGAACTGGCGCTGTTCCTGATTGATGCGCGGGTTGGCATAACCAGTGTGGACCAGCGTTTCGCGCAAATCCTGCGCCGCGCCGATATGCCGATTGTTCTGGCGGCGAACAAGGCCGAAGGCAGGGCTGGCGATGACGGCATGTTAGAGGCTTGGAACCTTGGTTTGGGCGAACCTGTGGGCCTGTCGGGCGCGCATGGTGAGGGCATGGGCGATCTTTATGCTGCGATCCGGTCTGCCTTGGGTGAAGAGGCCTTCGAAGAAGCGCTCAAGGAAGAAGAAGCCGAGGCCAGTGACAGTTTCAATCACGGCATCCTCGACGCGCTAGACGGCCTCGATATGGACAATCCAAAACTGACTGATGATCAGTTGTCGAAGGCGCTGGAAAAAGCTGGCATCGACGACGAGGAAGAGACCGAGGCGATTGAAGAGGCGAAAGCCGCTGCCAAGGTCAAACCGATCAGGCTGGCAATTATCGGACGTCCGAACGCGGGTAAATCAACATTGATAAACCAGATATTGGGCGAAGAGCGGATGCTGGTCGGGCCAGAGGCCGGGATCACCCGCGATAGCGTAACCCTGTCTTGGCAGTGGGAAGGCCGTGAGGTTCGGCTGGTGGATACGGCAGGCTTACGGCGCAAATCCAAAGTGCAGGACCGACTTGAGAAAATGTCTACTGGCGAGACTGTGCGCTCGCTGAAGTATGCCGATGTAATCGCGCTGGTGATGGACCCGGAAGATGCGTTCGAGAAACAGGATTTGCAAATTGCCGATCTGGCTATGCGTGAGGGTCGCGCCGTCGTGTTTGTTGTTTCGAAATGGGATACAATTAAAAATCACGGCATGGCGATGAAAGAGTTGGAGCGGCGGTTAAAGACGCTGCTGCCGCAGTGCAAGGGCGCGCAGCTGGTGACGTTGTCCGGGCTGACGGGGAAGCGGGTTGAGCGACTGATGCCCGCTGTCGCCAAGACTTATGATGACTGGTGCGCGCGGATCAAGACCGGCGACCTGAACCGCTGGCTGAAATATGTCACCGAGCGCAATCCGCCACCAAGCGTCAATGGTAAGCGAATCAAGCCGCGCTATATGGCGCAGATCAAGGCGCGGCCACCGACAGTTGTGCTGATGGCCTCACGCGGTGAACAGATGCCGGAGCATTATCGGCGCTATCTGGTCAATTCGATGCGTGAGGCGTTTGATTTGCCGGGTGTGCCAATCCGTTTGATCATCAAGCAGGGGGCGAACCCCTATGCCGACAAGGCACGCCGCAAGCACTGATTAGAGCAAATCGCTGACATTGATCCGGGCATTGTTGCGGGTCTCGCTGACCTCAACCATTGTTGCGAGGTGTGCGGCGATCGCTTCCGGAGTTGGCAAGGTCATCGGATCTTCGCCGGGGACGGCATCGGCGCGCATCGCGGTACGCACGGCGCCGGGGTCGAACAGATTGATGCGTAGATCGGTCTTTTCGTTCTCGTCAGCCCAAGCATAGATCAGAGCTTCGAGGCCCGCCTTGGAGGCTTGATAAGGCCCCCAGAACGCGCGCGGACGTGGCACAACGCCGGAGGTGATGAATACGGCGCGTGGGCTATCGGAGTGTCGCAGCAGCGGGTCCATGACACGGATTAAGCGCCAATTGGCTGACAGGTTGACGTCAATCACCTCATCGAACTGGCGCTCCCCGCCTGCTTGCAGGGGCCCGATATTACCAAGGACACCAGCATTGCCAATGAGGCCATCAAGTCGGCCAAATTTCTCGGCTATAGCTAGCCCAAGCGGTTCGAACGCCGCGGCATCCTTGAGATCAAACGGGATCAGCGTCATCGATCCACCTGCGGCGCGGACCTCATCATCGAGAGCTTCGAGGGCTTTTTTGGACCGCGCCAATGCGATGATATGATGGCCCTTCACCGCGAGTGCGAGACAGGTCGCGCGGCCAATGCCTTGCGACGCGCCAGTGACGAGCGTGATGCGTTTATCCATGTCTGCGAGATGCTCCGAGTGTGCCGCGCTAGTCCAGCAACGACAATTGCCGTTCTTTGCCGCTTTCGTTCTGGTCGTGGTCGATCAGGCGGGTTGGGTAGTTGCCCGTAAAGCAATGATCGGCAAATTGCGGATGCTCGCTGTCGCGCTCCATGCCAATCGCGCGGTACAGGCCTTCGACCGAGAGGAAGCCGAGACTATCGACTTTCATAAACTCTTGCATTTCTTCGAGCGTATTATTGGCCGCAAACAGTTCGCTGCGGTTCGCCATGTCGATGCCGTAGAAATCCTGATGCGTGATCGGCGGACTGGCCGAGCGGAAATGAATTTCCTTGGCACCGGCGTCGCGAACCATCTGAACGATTTTGCGCGAGGTGTTACCGCGCACAATC
>Ga0256847_1000733_pt1 | contig 19280 bp, 14 predicted proteins | sample TeddybearmetaG_FD_189099 | JGI IMG/M metagenome (GOLD analysis project Ga0256847, IMG submission 189099) | Hydrothermal vent microbial communities from East Pacific Rise, Pacific Ocean - Teddybear | ecosystem: Environmental > Aquatic > Marine > Hydrothermal vents | place: Pacific Ocean: East... | reverse complement strand
GGAACACCTGATTGGAGAGCCGTAACCCAAATACTGGTTACTTTTGATGATTTCTCCGTTGCTTATACAGGTCGATACATAGCTGAAACAGAACGATTTATTCGTGACCCGGCTAACCCAACTACAGCAGAGAACCGATGTATAGCGGGTAATGCTGCCGCATCTACTCGTATCACTGGAGCTCCATTGGTATATCTAGATTGTACAGCTGAATCAGCCTACACATCTGATATATCGTTAACATGGGCTCCCGAGGACGCTGATTTTTCTGCAACTATTGGTGTGAGTAACTTTACCGATGAAGCACCAGCGCAAGTTTCAAGCGGTCAAGGAAACGATCGCGGTGGCAGAATGACTGGGTCGGGCTACGATCAAGTTGGAAGAAGTATATTCGCATTTGCTTCTTATAAGTTCTAAGACTACATCTAAGGACTTCAGGCTTTTAATTTAAATAAAAGGCCTGTAAAAAACTCACTTTCTTGATAGGAAGTGGGTTTTTTTATTGCTTGAGTATTTTGTTTAATCGATTATTTTATACTGAGACGTATAATTTGAATGGCATTAATTGATGAGCTTTCTTAAATATTATTTTGGTCAACTGAAGTGATCGCGGTTCAAGCTTTCAGCTAAATCTGGATACAGTTGCCTCCTAAAGCCAACTAAACCAAAAACATAATCAAACCAAGTTACTTTCTTGTAATATTTTAAGCATCGGTTGTAGTTGCTTTTCATATTTTAACCAGCGGCCTATCGAACGAGTGTGAGTGGGTTCTCTTACCTGTACTGAGCTAGCGGTAGATACAGCGGTATCTAATTTGTGAAAATTAAGGCAATCTTCTTGCCAAGGCAGTTCAAGATAATCAATTAACCGTCTTGCATTTATCTCTAAATCTCTGGCGGTATCCTCATAACTAATATCAAAGAAACGGTCTTGAAATTGCTCTCTCCAGTTTTGCATAAGCTTTTTATATCTAACATGGTGACGTGCCATCTCCCCCTGATCGTAGGAATGTTTATAAGTATTGACAAAGAATTGTTTAAAACTAGAAAAGCAAGCGTCCATTGGATCTCTAACTAGGTGCACAATTTTGGCGTTGGGCAATGCCTTCAAAATGAGCGGTAAATATAAATAGTTGGGCGGGAATTTATCTACAAATCTTGGCTTGTCACCAATCAAACGATGAGCCGATTTAATGTATAGTGAACCTAATTGAGCTCCGTCCACTCGAAGGGCGTTTTCAAATAACTTCATTGAAAACTGTTCACTATTGGTATTATTAGTAAGTTTTTGAATGGCCATGGGGAATTGTTGTAACTCTCCCGCTGAATATACATCTGAGTGACTCGTAATAATTCTCTCGATTAGCGTTGTTCCTGTTCTAGGTTGTCCGAGCACAAAAATCGGTGATGAATCTTCGAAACCTCCACCTGATTTTGCTAGCCACTCATTAGTGAAATTTCTTGTAAGAAACTCGAAAACTTCAATCTCAGTATCCTCATCATAGCTTTGAATAGATCTTTTTGCTTTGGCTCCAGCATTATATTCGCGAAAGGCATCATTCCATTGTTCTAGATCCTCGTATTCCTTACCCATTGCATAGCGATAGAAACCTTCTGATACGGGATCACTACTGTTGATACAGTGTTTCTTCATCTCGTCAATATGAGTGGTATCTTTGGCTTTTACCGCGAAAGCAATTGACCAATGTGGATGTGGCGAATCGGGTTGTTGCTCTATTATCGATTGAAATAAATCAACTGCGTCATCTGTCTCGCCAAGATAAATAAGGTTGGTCGCTAAATTATGTGCAAATTCAATATTGCCTGGCATCAGGGTATAAGCTCGCCCAAAAAATTGCTTGGCTTGTTCATGCTCACCCATTAAGGTCAATGTTTTGCCAATTAAATCTAAAACAAGGGGCTCATCAGTTCTAATTTGTAAAGTATTTTGAAGTGCTTTATCTGCTTGGTCTACTTCATTGTTGGTCATATAAATAAAGGCCAAATGCGCCCATGATGCAACATGATGGCTATCAATTTCCACTGCGTTTAAGAATGCGTTCAATGCCGCATTGTGATCGTTCGAAGCTAAAGCAACTAAACCCACCAGAAAATGAGCAGGAGCTACGTTAGGGTTATGTTCTAGGATTTGTTTACAACATCTAGTTGCTTCGTCTAATTTATGTTGCTCATGGGCTTTAAAACCTCTGATAAGTAATTCATATATTTGCTTATTAATATTGGAGGTTTCTCCGTTCATAAAATTCCCCTTATTTACATGCCTTTTGTATGCAACGTTCTAACACCTTTTTATGCGAATGTATGGATATAACGACTTATTTCTATACTAATTTGTTTAAAGCTTCTAAATGATGAGGATAGTTTGAACCACATCGCTTAATAAAATCGGCTAGTTCTTTCATATCGGTAGAATTAATATTCTGGCTAGAAATTTTTGGTTTTTTCTCCTGTGGAAAAACGCCATAGCCTGCGAATAGGATTTGCCAAGAAGCAACAGGAAAGTATATTCCTACATCCAATCGTTTGATTTCTTCTGCTAAACTGACGTCGGAAGACCCTAACCAACTTTGGACAATCGATACAAAGGAAGATGATACATTTTGGTTGTTAGCATTATCACGCCAATACTCTGTGCCACGTCTAGAATTCATTCTGTAATGTGCAACAATATAATCTATAACTGCATCGAATCCACGGTTGATAATTGCATTGTATTGTTGTTGATTTTGATTGGAAAAACCACCTTTTTCAAACTCAGAAATAAAATGGCCTACACCGGTATAAACAAGATGGAGTGACATGGCCTCGATTGGTTCCATAAACCCTTGTGATAAACCTATCGCTAAGCAGTTTTTATTCCAATGCTGTTCAACCCTGCCCTGTTTCCATTTTACAGTTCTACATTCAACATCGGAATCAAGTAACCCCAAATGTTCTCTAAATTCAGTTTCAGCATCATTTTCAGAACAATATTTCGAACTGAACACATAGCCATTGCCCGTTCTGTTAATCAGAGGTATATCCCACGCCCAACCATGTTTTAATGCCGTGCTTCTGGTTTGTGAACTTAAGTTGTCTCTGTTACTTGGCGTTGGAGCCACAATAGCGCGATCGTTAAATAGTACTTTATCAAGATTAATAAAAGGAGTTTTTAGTGTTTTTTGTAGAAGCAGACCTGCAAATCCGGTGCAGTCAACAAAAAAATCGGCTTCTAAAAAACCGCTGTCTTTGCAATTAAGACTTAAAATATCGCCTTGCTCATTTTGATTGACATTTACAACATGACGTTGCAAATATTCCACACCACGCTCTATCGCCTTTTTGCTCAAAAATTCACCTAATAAATTCGAATCAAAATGATAACCGTTAGCGTGATCGAACGGAAAATTATCATTTGCTTTTGGACTTCGTTTATTTTGAGAAAGAAAAGAGCCGAGAAAAAACCTATCAGGATGCGCCTCTACGTCAAAGTTATGCCGTCTAAGATGACAATTATTCTCGAACTTAGGTAATGTAAATACATCCATTTGCGAAGGAAAAGGATGGCAATATTTATCAAATCCGGCAATCGAAGACCATCCTTCAAAGGTAATTCCATTTTTATAAGTCGCGTTACACTCAGGCATCCATTCTGAATCTGTCACACCAATTTCTTGAAAAAAATTCTGCAATGATGGCGTCGAGCCTTCACCAACACCGACAATTCCTACATCAGGCGATTCAACTACAGTGAGTTGTATGTTTTTGTCTTTCCACCTAGCAGCCATCAGATTAGCAGTCATCCAACCTGCAGTCCCACCACCCAGAATCACAATTTTTAACTTATCTTGAATCATTATAAAACCCTTAAAATGAGTTACCGCTCAAGCTTAAATGACAGATATCATACAATCTCAGAATAACTCATAATTCTCAAGTAAATAGGATCTAAATTCTCAGTTTTTCTTCAATATTCTCATTTTTATCGTTGTCATCATATTTTGATTTGCCGAGAACCGATATAGTTCAAATATTGTACGAATAAAACAGTTCTTAAATGCTTCTTACAAATTCTAACTGAAAACCTATTGAAATGAAAACAGTGACTTTTGGGTCGCCGTTTTTTTATACCCAGTTGAGTCCATACTAATCATTTATAAGATGCGCTACCAAATTGTACATACTTTCCAGAATGTAATACATAATCTGTAACATTCATATTTTCAGAAGACTGCAAACGATAAATAGTTCTCCCTTGTTCTGTATCCTTAATCCCCCAGTCAATAACAAGCTCATTTGTATTAAAGGTTCCCACTAAAGGAAAATAGATCCCTCTTGAATCAAACCACATTCCTTCAACTTTTTTTTCATCGATAATTTTATAATAGGCATGCGCACTAAAAATTAGTTCGTGTCCTTCAACTACCCTCTCATTTTGGAATCTAAGAATAAAAAACTTATCATCCAGCCCTTTTACCCATTCCATATTATAGGTTGCACTCGCTCCTAATAATTTTCCAGTGCCTTGCCATTTTTTTTCCGTTAACCGATCAAAAATCCCGTCTGCTATCACTTGTTGTAAACCAAATATTAAAAGCAATGTAATCAAACTAATTTTTTTCATATGTAAACTCCGTTGCGATATTACGGCTTATTTTGGGCATAAAATTTAGCAATAATCAAGGTCTTCATATCGAATCATAGCGAAATAGGAGGCTCATCACACAGACATAGAAACTCAAGAAACGAAAGGATTTATCGGTACAAAAAATTTCAAACATCAGTATTTTATATACTGCAATAAAAAAACCGCGATAAATCGCGGTTTTTTTAATAGAGATTTTACTCTCTTAAAGCAAAAACTAGTCTTCGCTTTTGTTCCCTTCAGCTTCAGCCGCTTCCACAGGAGCTTCCTCCTTAGGAGTCTCTTGTTCCGCCGGTGCCGGCGCATCAAGCAACACTTTACGACTTAAACGAATTCGACCTTGGCGATCAACTTCCAAAACCTTTACGTCTAAATCCTGACCCACTTTTAAGTAGTCTGCAACCTTGTTAACACGCTCATGTGCGATTTGCGAAATGTGCAATAAACCAGTCTTATTACCCATAAACTCAACAAAAGCACCAAAGTCTGCAATTTTAACGACTTTACCGTTATAAACTTTACCGGCTTCAACATCTTCGGTTAATTCTTTGATTCGTTGAATCGCTAAATCACCAGAAGTTTTTTCAACCGCCGCGATCTTTACCGTGCCATCTTCTTCAATCTCGATAGTTGCGCCAGTTTCTTCAGTTAGTGCGCGAATAGTTGAACCGCCTTTACCAATAACGTCACCGATTTTTTGAGGATCAATTTTTATGAGGGTAATTCTAGGTGCGTACTGTGAGATATCATCATTTGGCTTAGCAATTGCCTCATTCATTGTCTTAAGAATGTGTAAACGTCCACCTTTTGCCTGGTGAAGTGCTTTTTCCATGATCTCTTGATTAATGCCCTCGATCTTAATATCCATTTGAAGTGCGGTAATACCTGCTTCAGTTCCCGCTACTTTAAAGTCCATGTCGCCTAAGTGATCTTCATCACCTAAAATATCAGAAAGAACAACGTACTTGTCGCCTTCTTTAACAAGACCCATTGCGATACCGGCAACTGCAGATTTTGTTGGAACACCCGCGTCCATCAATGCCAAGCTGGTTCCACAAACAGAAGCCATGGAACTTGAACCATTTGATTCAGTAATTTCTGAAACCACACGAATAGTGTATGGAAAGTCTTCTTTTGCAGGGATAACGGCTTGCATACCACGCTTAGCCAATTTTCCGTGACCAATTTCACGACGCTTTGGTGCGCCCATAAAACCCGCCTCGCCTACACAATAAGGAGGGAAATTATAATGAAGCATAAATGTTTCTTTAGATTCACCAAATAAACCATCAACAATTTGTCCGTCTCTTTCTGTTCCAAGAGTAACAACAACTAATGCTTGAGTTTCACCACGAGTGAACAATGCGCTACCGTGAGTTCTTGGTAGAACGCCAGTGCGAACATATAGTGCACGAACCATGTCATTTTCACGACCGTCGATTCTATTTTCGCCAGCAATGATTCGATTTCTTACAACTGATTTTTCTGTTTTAGAAATTGCAGATTTGACATCATCCCTGGAAGGAGAGTCTTCAGCATCAGTAACTAATGCAGCAACGGTTGCATCTTTAATTTCAGATAATTTATCTTGACGAGCCATCTTGTCAGCGATTGCGTAGGCTTCGGTAATTGACGTTTTTGCGCTTTCTTCAACCTGAGCAATAACCGCAGTATTTTCTACCGGCGCAGCCCAGTCCCATTTAGGTGTATTTACCTCTGCTGCAAACTCATTAATGGCCTTAACAACAACTTGCATTTCGTTAAAACCAAACATTACCGCACCTAACATGACGGATTCAGATAGCTCTTTTGCTTCTGATTCAACCATAAGTACCGCATTTGCAGTCCCCGCAACGGTTAAATCCAACTCAGAATCGAGCATGTCATCAACACCACCATTAAGAATGTATTCACCATTCTTATAGCCAACGCGCGCCGCTCCGACGGGACCTGCAAAAGGCAGTCCAGAAACCGCTAACGATGCAGACGCACCAATTAACGCAACTAACTGAGGTTCTATTTGTGGATTAATAGAAATGACCGTACAGACGATTTGAACTTCGTTCATAAAGCCTTTTGGAAATAAAGGTCTTAATGGCCTGTCGATTAAACGAGCAGTTAATGTTTCACCATCAGAAGGACGGTTTTCGCGCTTAATAAATCCACTTGGAATTTTACCGGCAGCATATCGCTTTTCTGAATAGTTAACTGTTAATGGAAAGAAAGCTTGGCCTTCTCTCATTTCTTTTTTACCAACCGTCGAAACTAAAACAGTGGTTCCTTCAACATCAATAATGACGCATCCAGATGATTGACGAGCAATTTCGCCAGTTTCTAAAGTGACAGTACGGCTACCGTACTGGAATGATTTTTTTATAGGATTCATAGGTTTTCCTTTTATTTAAATGACCGATAATCAATTCGGTCTTTTTCTTTTATATGGTGCCCAGACTATTCAGTTGATGTCTTGATCAAAACCTCAATAGAATAACCTAGACTTGTGGGTGCTATTTTGTTTACTCGAATAGCTCCGAGGCTTTAAGCAAAAAAGGGCCCGTCAAGGCCCTTTTCATATTCTTTCTATTCTAACGACGTAAACCGAGTTGACCAATTAGGCTTGTATATCGAGTGACATCTTTACCTTTTAAGTAATCCAGTAATTTTCGACGTTGAGCGACCATTCTCAGTAAACCGCGACGCGAATGATGGTCATGGATGTGTTCTTTAAAATGGCCTTGTAAATGATTGATCTGGTGGCTAAGTAAGGCTACCTGTACTTCAGGTGAACCGGTATCGCCTTCCTCACGACCGTATTCAGTGACGATTTCTGCTTTTGCTAGTGCACTTAGTGACATTGATATTCTCCAATAATTTGAATAGATTAAAAACAAACACAGCCAATCACTAATTCAGCCATGCTAAGACGGGCGGGATTGTACATGAGGCTTGGCGTTCAGGCAAGTTAGACTGGCTTTATTTGTGCTATTTTCAGTTAATAAAGCCAAACGTTTAGAAAACTGGAAATAAATCCCATTATTTCAACAAGTTATTTCCTAAATAGTGATGATATTTTGCCGTCAGGGAGATTTTACTCAAGAGGCCTTTTATCAATGATAAACCATGCTTCCAACAAGATAAAATCAACAGTTTATCGTCTAGAATTTGATTTCATTCAATCATAGTTATACAATATACGTATTTCCTTATGTGCGATTTTAACTATGACCCTAAACGAATTAAAATACGTCCTAACTGTTGCTCAAACTCAGCATTTTAGCCGCGCCGCTAGCATTTGCAGTATTAGTCAGCCGAGTTTGAGTATCGCCATTAAAAAACTTGAATCAGAACTTGGAATTACCATCTTTCAACGTGGAAAAGGTAGGGTTCTGATTACCCCGGAAGGAATGGAGGTAATTCAGCAAGCACAAAAAATCATGGACGAAGCCCACAAATTAGAGAACCTTAATCGAGAGCCTAACAATCCGCTGGATGGCGAACTAAAAGTCGGCGCCATCTTTACTATCGGTCCTTACTTATATCCCTCATTAATTCCTGAAATCAGAAAACAACATCCCAACATGCCGCTTCGTATTGATGAAGACTACACTGAAAATTTAAGAAAAAAACTGCTGCAAGCCGAGTTGGATGTGGCTGTTTTGGCACAACCTTTTTCTGATCCTGCACTAAAAACTATGGAGGTTTATACTGAAGACTTTATTACTGTATTTTATGACAGCCATCCTTTTTCTAAACGTGCGGAGGTTGCCATTGAAGATATTTCTCCGGGCGAATTACTAATGCTAGGTAAGGGTAATTGTTTTAGAGATCAAGTTATCGCCGCTTGCCCGCAATGTTTATCTCCTCAAGCAGGGCAGGAAGGCTGGGTAGTGGGGAGTTCGCTGGAAACGATCCGTCACATGGTTGCAATGGAGTTAGGCATCACGGTTATGCCAATAACCGCGTTAGCCAAACAAACCGACTATCCCGGGCTTGACTCCCGTCCGTTCAGTTCGCCCGTTCCCAAAAGAAGAATCGTCCTTGCCTGGCGTTCTAGCTTTTCAAGAGAAAGAGCAATAATGGCTTTAGCAAGATGCTTACAGGATTCACTAAAAGGTCAGGTTGATTTATTAAGGCTAGATAATAGTTAACCAGTGGGAATGAAACTCTCACAGATTTCGGTCGAATCGCTCAAAGGCGTTGGCGTAAAAATCGCTGAAAAGCTGGCGGCACTATCAATCTACAATTTAGAAGAGCTGCTTTTTCATCTTCCTTCAAAATACCAAGATCGTAGCCGAATTCATCCCATAGGCAGCTTGCGACACGGCCAAGTGGCACAGGTCTGCGGAATTATCGAAGGAGCTGATATTGTTTTCGGAAAACGCCGCTCTTTGATTTGTAAAATGTCTGATTCAACTGGTATTTTAGACATCAGGCTTTTTTATTTTTCCATGGCGCAAAAAAAGCAATTTGTTCGCGGCGACTATGTTCAAATTTATGGCACGGTTTCTCATGGTGGTCGAAGTCTATCCATGATCCATCCTGAAATAAAATTTCTACATTCTAATTCCAAGCCCATCCTTTCAGAAGGTCTTCAAGCCGTTTATCCAACCACTCAAGGGTTGCAACAAAGAACCTTCCAATCGCTAGTAAAGCAAGCACTAGAACATTTAACATCCTCTAACGTGAAAGAACTCTTACCACATTCAATGCTCACAGAAATGGATTTTCCCCCACTCGCGGATGCGCTAAAGCTACTGCATAATCCGCCCTTGAATATTTCTTTAAAAGATCTTCAAAGTGGAGAACATCCCTTGGTTCAAAGGTTAGCCTTTGAAGAACTGGTAGCACAGCAGCTGGCACTCAAAAAAATAAAGAGTCATCATCAATCGTTCAATAGTTTTGCCATAACTATTAATCAAAAATTACAACAACGATTTCTGCGTAAGCTACCTTTTACTCTCACTTCTGCGCAGCTAAGAGTTATCAAGGAAATTCTCGCTGACGTCATTATTCCGAGACCAATGATGCGATTGGTGCAAGGTGATGTCGGTTGCGGAAAAACGCTTGTCGCGGCATTTGTTATGTTGCAGTTTGCCGACAACCAAAAACAATCAGTATTAATGGCTCCTACAGAACTCTTGGCAGAACAGCATTACACCGCGTTTTTGCAATGGTTTACGCCGCTGAATATTGGAGTAGTTTTATTAACCGGAAGAATGAGCACCAAACAAAAACGGCAAGCGCTAGATTCCATTCAATCTGGAGATGCGCTAATAATTATCGGGACTCATGCTGTGTTCCAACAGCAAGTAGTATTTGATGATTTAAGTCTTGTAGTGATCGATGAGCAACATCGTTTTGGAGTAGAACAAAGAAAACAGTTATTGGAAAAAGGTAGTAACGAAAACAACAATGCGTCTCTTCCACACCAGCTAATTATGTCTGCTACTCCAATTCCAAGAACTTTAGCTCAAACAACCTTCGCCGATCTCGACTTATCTGTTATTGATGAATTACCACCGGGTAGAAAACCGATTGAAACTACAGTCATTAGCGATCTTAATCGACAACGAATTTTCGATCGCGTTGAACAAGCCTGCCGCGCGGACAAACGTCAAGTTTATTGGGTCTGCACACTCATTGAGGAGTCAGAAGACATTCCTTCACAAGCAGCTGAGGCGACCTACGAGAAACTTGTAGAGCAGTTTACTAGTTTAAGAATTGGATTAGTCCATGGTCGATTAAATGCTAAACAAAAACATCAAGTTATGGCTGATTTTAAATCAGGAAAGTTAGATGTTTTAGTAGCAACCACCGTGATTGAAGTAGGAGTAGATGTACCTAACGCTAGCCTTATGATTATTGAAAATCCCGAACGGTTAGGGTTATCACAGCTTCACCAACTGCGTGGTCGCGTTGGTCGAGGCGATAAAAAAAGCTATTGTTTGTTAATGTATACTGCGCCACTTTCTCAAAATGCGAAACAACGGCTAAATGTGATGCGCGAAACCAATGACGGTTTTAAGATTGCACAAAAAGATCTGGAGATCCGAGGCGCTGGCGAAGTTCTAGGGACTCGCCAAACAGGTGACATGATCTACCGATTCGCCGATCTAATTAGAGATCAACATTTACTTGCTCAGGTTCAAAAATATACAGATATCATTATTAGAGAACACCCCGAGCTATGCCAGCCACTCTGTGAACGCTGGGTTCAGCAAGATGAGCAACTAAGTCGCGTCTAAATTTTGCTTTGGGTAATTGCTACTGATCCTGTGTTTTGACTAGTTCATCTTAACCTCACGATTTCTTAGCTTTTTTTGGCATTATCGGTGCTCTTAAACTAGACTCAATAGAATAATAAATACTCGGATATAGTTTATGTGGTGGTCAAAAGAACCCAAGGTCGATCTTCAAGCTGAAGTCGCTACTGCGCAGTCACGCATTAAAAATCTCGAAAACGAACTAGAAGTCCTTAACAAAGTCGCAGAAGTTGCCGAAATACACCGTTTGAAAGCGTTGGAACAAATGGAAGAGCAGAATAACCTCTACAAATTGTGGATGGATGGTGCTGACACCATAGGGACCATTCGCGATGCCGTTGCCAACTCTTTCGCGAGTCTAAAAGATCAACGTTTAACTCTACAGGGTTCTATTGGCAGCTTTAGTGAGATAAATGATCTGGTTCTAGGAATAGCGAGCAGTCTGACCAAAATGAACAAGCAATCTCATCAGGCTGGACAATCGGTGCAAACACTCAGCAAGCAAGGTCAAGCTATCGAACAGTTTGTTAGCCAAATACAAACCATCTCAGATCAAACCAACCTTTTGGCACTTAATGCAGCGATTGAAGCCGCGCGCGCCGGTGATCAAGGTCGTGGATTTGCGGTGGTGGCAGACGAAGTGAGAACTTTAGCTCAAAAATCTGCACTAGCTTCAAAAGAAATTACCAGCATAGTGAGTGATATTATTGAACACACCAACGAAGCACTGGAACAAATCAAAGACACAGAGGAAACTGCTGATTTACTTAATGCTCAGACTGATAGCGTCGGCAATGTCATTCAGGACATCACCGATGTATCGAAAACCATGTTCTCAGTCATAGATAGTTCAACTAATTCCAGTTTTCTGCAAACCGTTAAGCTCGATCATGTAACTTGGAAATCTGAGGTTTATAGACTTGTTTGGGGAATGTCCGATAAAAGCGTGGGTGATTTTGCAGACCACACCAAGTGTCGATTGGGTAAATGGTATTATCAAGGAGATGGCACTAAATATAGAGGCCTACCAGCATTTAACCAATTAGAATCTCCACACGCAGCAGTTCATCGAGGAGGTATTGTCGCTATAGAAGCATACCTAAAAAATGATCATGATAAAGTTCGTGAAGGTATTTTAGCGATGGAGAGTGCAAGTGACCAAGTAATTGATATATTGAGTCAACTTGAAGACGAGATCCCTACTGAACATTTTGTTAGTACTACTTCGTAGGCTACCATTTTCAATCGTCTAATACCCAATAGCGATTAAGTTCATCACAGTTCGGCGGTCGCAATCATTAGTCATACTTGATATGATATTCGTCTACTAATAACAATAAAGAGACCGACCAATGGATCAGCCTTGGCACAAGAATTATCCCACTAACATGGCTCAAGAGATAACTATTGAAAAACATCGATCGGTCGTCGAAATTTTCGATCAATCGACAAAACTCTATCCCGAGCACCTTGCCTACACTAGTTTTGGAAAATCAATAACATATAAGGAAACTGCCGAACTGTCAGCAAACTTTGGCGCCTACCTACAAAATGAGTTAGGCGTGAAAAAGGGCGACAGAGTTGCCGTGATGTGTCCCAACACGTTAGCATTTGCTATATCAATGTGGGGGATTATTCGAATAGGCGCGGTGCAAGTTAGCGTAAACCCTCTTTATTCACCTCACGAATTACAACATCAACTAAACGATGCGCAAGTAGAAACTATTGTCATCTTTTCCGCCTCCACTCCAACATTAGCAAAAATAATAAAAAGTACACACGTGAAAAAAGTAATCGTCACTAATTTAGATGACATCGTTAACTTAGGTATACCAAGCGAGCCTGCTGATCCACAATTAGAAAATATCATTGCTTTTACTGAATGTTTAACCAAAGGCAATCAGTTAACTATTTCGTGTCCGCCTATCGCGCATGAAGATTTAATATTTCTTCAATACACCGGTGGTACTACGGGTCTGTCAAAAGGAGCGATGCTCTGTCATCGAAATATTATTGCCAATATTTTGCAGTTTGAAGAAATTGCCAAAGACTATCTTCTAAAAGGGCAAGAAACAGTCATTACCGCAATACCGATGTATCATATTTTTGCACTTACTATTAATACTTTAAGTAACTTTGCAATTGGTTCCAACAACGTTTTAATAGCTAACCCTCGCGATATGGCATCCTTTGTAAAAACATGGCGGTCAACCAAAGCATCATTTTTTACGGGTGTTAACACTTTGTTTAATGGCCTGGTTCATACACCCGGTTTTTCCGATATCGACTTTTCCTATTTGAAACTAACCATTGGTGGCGGCGCTCCAGTACAAGAATCTGTTTCAAAAAAATGGGAGCAGTACACCGGTAAGCGTATTAACGAGGGTTACGGTTTATCTGAAACATCCCCAACTGTCACAATGAATCTCGCTTCCGGAGACAACTACGTTAGCGGTATAGGCATTCCCGCACCTTCAACCGATATTTCAATCCGAGATGATGATGAAAACATCGTCGCCGATGGCGAATCCGGTGAACTTTGTGTTAAAGGCCCCCAAGTGATGCAAGGCTATTGGAACAACTCAGAAGCCACAGAAGAATCTATGACAAAGGACGGTTATTTTAAAACCGGCGATATTGCAATTTTAGACGATCTTGGGTTTTTCCATATTGTTGATCGTAAAAAGGACATGATTTTGGTCTCTGGTTTTAACGTTTTCCCTAATGAAATTGAAGATGCCGTTTCCAACATGGAAGGTATCTTAGAATCTGCCTGCATTGGCGTTAAAAATGAAAGAAGCGGTGAAGCACCTAAATTATTCGTTGTTAAAACCGATCAAAATATTAATGAACAGGACGTCGTTGCTTTTTGTAAAGAGAGTCTTGCGGGATATAAAGTGCCTAGAGAAGTTGTTTTTATTAACGAACTACCCAAATCAACGGTCGGAAAATTGCTTCGCAGAGAACTCAGGGATGTTTAAATAGCATGGGCAAAGCAGAACCAGCTTCCATGCTTCTCCCTGCATATAGCCCTTCCCTGGGCAAAAAAAACCGAGAGGGAATCTCGGTAAAGGAGGACATGAACTAAAAATATCGAAAATTTTAATCACTAACATTCCTGCAGACCGGACTTTTAGCTAATTTCAATTTTTTCAATAAACACCTCTAGGGGTATTATTGGTTATCGAACGATCGACGATTTTCTTTAACGTTTTTTCTAAAATTTGGTGAAAGTCTCAATTTTATTTCCCAAAACTAACAAAATATGGCCTGATTTCAGCAGCACTGGCTATAATTATAATAGAAATTAAACACGGACAAGCCCTCCATGACAAAATTCGCAAACGATTTACTGAAAATATTGAGCTTTTTACTATTGCTAACGATTCACACGGGCGTTATAGCCGAAGAAGAGGAACAGCCCGAAGCTGAAGAGCTTGAAACATTAATGTACTATGCAATTGAGCCTAATACACTCACTTTTTATCAAGGTACTGGTAAAAAAATAGGTTATATCGTCGTGCAGGTTAATATTGCTGTGAGGGGACAGGAAAATTATGATTTGGTGGATCTCCATTTACCCTTAATTCAAGATAGTCTAATTGATTTTTTCAATCGACAGGACAAGTCCATTATTCAAGATATTAAAGAAAGAGAAAAATTACGCCAACAAGCTCAAGCGAGTGTTTCTAAGGTACTAAAAGAAGAAACCGGTAAGGACGTAGTGGAAAGCTTGCTGTTTACCGATTATGTTTATCAATAAGACCTGCTGCTTTTTGTAAGATCTAATTCTTAAGCAGCATATGAATATGATCGATCCCGTCTTCGTCATAGATATCCGAAACTTGTTTGAATCCAAGTTTTTCATAGAATTGTTTTAAGTAAAATTGAGCGCCTATTTTCACTGGTTTGTTATTGTAATTTCGTTTGATAAAGTCTAAAGCTTTATCTACCGATTTTTGACCCGTGCCGTTATTCCTAAAATCTTTGTGAGTACAAATCCTGCCGATTGAAGCTCGCGTTTCGCCACTATCACTTTGATACTCCTGATAACTTTCAAACACTCTGAGAGTTGCAACTAGTTGCTCATCTAGCCAGCCAAATAAATGAATTGCTTGATAATCTTTGCCATCAATATCTGGATAAATACAGTCCTGCTCAATGATAAAAACCGCCTGTCTAAGACAATACATAGCCTCCATTTGCTGAGGAGTCATTTGGTCAAACTGTATCCATTGCCATTGAATGTTAGGACTCATAAATTTCTGTCTCTGAGATCGTGTTTCGATGTTTTGACCCTAGACCCTAGAATATAGAATCATTGGTTTAGATCCGTCTACCACTCAAGAATAACTTTCCCAGACTGGCCTGACTGCATAATATCGAATCCTTTTTGAAAATCATCTATTGCAAATCGATGAGTGACTATCGGAGAAAGATCCAATCCTGATTGCAACAGAGAAACCATCTTGTACCAAGTCTCAAACATTTCTCGACCGTAAATACCTTTGATCTGCAATCCTTTAAAAATCACTGAATTCCAATCCACCGCCATGTCAGACGGCGGAATTCCCAGCATCGCTATTTTTCCTCCATTGTTCATTGTCTTCAGCATAGACCGAACCGCAGAAGGCACACCTGACATCTCAAGTCCCACATCAAATCCTTCTGTCATTGCGAGATTTTTCATGGTTTCAGACAAATCGCTATCCAGTACGTTAACAACACAAGTTGCGCCCAAAGATTTAGCTAATTCTAACCGATAATTATTAACGTCCGTAATGACAACATGTCTCGCGCCCACATGTCTGCAAACCGCGGCAGCCATAATACCAATAGGGCCAGCGCCAGTAATAAGCACATCTTCGCCAACCAAATCGAATGACAAAGCCGTGTGCACTGCATTTCCAAATGGATCAAATATGGACGCCATATCATCACTAATATCATCAGGCAACTTAAATGCATTAACCGCGGGAATGGACAAATACTCGGCAAAAGCGCCTGTTCGATCAACACCTACACCTTGGCTATTACGACATAAGTGCCTTCTCCCAGCACGACAATTTCGGCAATGGCCACAGGTAATGTGCCCTTCTCCCGAAACCCGATCGCCAATCGAAAAACCCCGAACCCCATCGCCGACTTGATTGATAACACCAACGAATTCATGTCCTACGGTCATCGGCACCGGAATGGTTTTTTGTGACCATTCGTCCCAATTGTAAATATGCATGTCGGTGCCGCAAATGGCCGTTTTTTTGATCTTAATTAGAACGTCGTTGTAACCGCATTCAGGTTTTTCGACATCTTCCAACCAAATGCCAACTTCTGCTTTTGATTTAACTAGTGATTTCATTGAAATATTTTCCTCAAACTTAAGCAATTACTTTTAGTGCTCTACCGACTTTTTCAAAAGCCGCTACTGCGGAATCGATATGTTCAAAATCGTGCGCTGCCGACATTTGGGTTCTAATTCTTGCTTGTCCTTTTGGTACCACTGGGAATGAAAATCCCACCACATAAATACCCTGTTTTAACATTTCGTCTGCAAACTTTTTAGCAAGCGCGGCATCGCCTAACATCACCGGAATAATTGGATGCTCTCCAGGTAAGATGTCAAAGCCAAGTTTTGACATCTTTTGACGAAAATAGTTAGCATTGTTATTCAACTTTTCTCGTAATTCGTTTCCAGATTCCAACATATCAAGCACTTTAATGCTTGCCGCGGCAATAACTGGTGCTAGAGTATTGGAAAAAAGATAAGGTCTAGAGCGCTGACGTAACCATTCGATTATTTCTTTTTTGCCTGAAGTATAACCCCCAGATGCCCCACCAAGCGCTTTACCAAGTGTTCCAGTGATAATATCGACCCGATCCATAACTCCGCAATGTTCAGGCGTTCCTCGGCCATTCTCGCCCATAAATCCAACGGCATGGGAGTCGTCGACCATCACTAAGGCGTCGTACTTGTCCGCTAAATCGCAAATAGCACTGAGATTAGCCAAATAACCATCCATGGAAAATACACCATCAGTTGCAATAAGCTTGTAACGAGACCCCGATTCATTTGCCGCTTTTAGTTGGCTTTCTAGATCCGTCATATCATTATTCGCGTAACGAAATCGTTTAGCTTTACTCAACCGAACACCATCAATAATTGAAGCATGATTGAGCGCATCGGAAATAATGGCATCTTCACTGGTTAATATGGTTTCAAATAACCCTCCATTGGCATCAAAACAAGAGCCGTAAAGAATCGTGTCTTCCGTCTTCAGAAAGCCACTTATTCTAAGTTCTAGTTGCTTATGGACCGCTTGCGTGCCGCAAATAAATCGAACAGACGCCATTCCGTATCCCCATTTTTCAAGCGCACGCTTTCCCTCCTGAACAAGTTCATCATGGTTTGCTAAACCTAAGTAATTATTTGCACAAAAATTTAGAACCTGCTCGCCAGTACTAACCCTAATATTTGCCTGCTGCTGCGAATCAATGACTCGTTCGTCTTTATATAAACCAACCTCATGCAACTCATTAATTTGTTGTTGAAGATTGTTGAGGAATGACTTGCTCATATTCTACCCATTGCATAATAATAATCACGAAACGGTGATTTTAACGAAAATTCTTATTAACCTCAACTCGGGATAAGAGTGACCAGTAATCCTCGAAATATCCGATAGACAGAGGGCTGACAGACCAGTATCAATAATTTTGTGACTATCAAGGCAAGATTGTGAATTAATAGCTGGCTATTGAAAACAATCTTAACGCGGAGAGTCGTTAAATTACTGGTGCTGGATGGTTGCGCTTATCCCGAGTTGAGGTTTATCAGTATGAAGCAAACTTTGCAATTGCTCATTTTTTTCTCATAAACCGATACTTCCCCATTGCCACAAAGTTACCCAACAGAATAATTAACACACCTACACCACCAACGATACTCCATTGATAATCTTCATAAACGGTAGAAAAACCGAGTGCTATAATTGGATAAATAAGAGATATGTAGCCAGCTTTATCTGGTCCTATTTTACCCAGCAGGGTTAGGAATGCGCCAAAGGCTATTACTGTGCCAAAAATTGAGAGGTAAACCAATGACCCGATATACTCAAAAGTCACTTCAAATCCAAATTTGACATCAGTCAACACAGCGATGAACATTAGCAATATTACCGCATAGGCCATGCCTAGAGCATTTGCTTGTATGACAGGAATTTTTAACCTTTGAGTTTTGGCCGAAATAATATTTCCCAATGAAGCAAATATTGAGCCAAGCAATAATAAAGTTATTCCCATTTGGGCACTACTAGAGCTATCAAATTGATTGAACAGGTTAGTTATAGATAGGCTACTCCAAAAACTTGAACTAAAAACCGAAGCCAATTGATCACTTGCAGTCTCCTGTGGGAGAAAAACAAAGATTATTCCAACGACGCCTATACTGGCTCCTATTACGACTTCTCTCTTTATTTTGTCGCCTAGAAAAACGCTCGCAAAAATTACGTTAAAATAAACAATGCTGGTGCTTAATATTGCCGCCATTGAACTATTGATCTTAGTAATTGCTAGGTAAGTAAGCCAATAATTGAACCCAAACATAAACAGTCCTTGTAGGAAAATAAGCAAGTGTTCATAAACTGAATAATTGAATCTCTTTCTCGTAAAATAGCTGTATACAAAAAGAACGAAACTAGCGAGCCCGAATCGATATATAACAGAAACCAAAGGTTCTACTGAACCGAGTTGAAAAGTGATCATCAACCAGGTAGAGCCCCATATAAACGCGGCCGATAAAAATAACACGATATTATTCATTGATTCACAGAAGGAAAGGAATTGAAGAAATTAACGAATGAAGCAGTATTATACTACTCGATTAAATCATTGTAATAGAGCTTTTAGTAACAAGCCGTTGGAAGGAACGCTGTTGGGATAACTCGTTTACACAAGATGGAATTAGACGAATAGGTGAAAACGACTAGATCTAAATCAGAATGATTAGACCTAGCACAGTATCTTTGGAAGTTTTAAAATCTTTTTTACGATTTACGCAAGATTATGAGCAGCTGGTTCTGTGCCACTTATTTTGGCAATCTGACCTTTAGGCTCAACGCCTGAAAGACGTGCAATCTGACCTTTAGGCTCAACGCCTGAAAGACGTGCAATCTGACCTTTAGGCTCAACGCCTGAAAGACGTGCAATCTGACCTTTAGGCTCAACGCCTGAAAGACGTGCAATCTGGCCTTTAGGCTCAACGCCTGAAAGACGTGCAATCTGACCTTTAGGCTCAACGCCTGAAAGACGTGCAATCTGACCTTTAGGCTCAACGCCTGAAAGACGTGCAATCTGACCTTTAGGCTCAACGCCTG
>Ga0256847_1000732_pt1 | contig 19285 bp, 23 predicted proteins | sample TeddybearmetaG_FD_189099 | JGI IMG/M metagenome (GOLD analysis project Ga0256847, IMG submission 189099) | Hydrothermal vent microbial communities from East Pacific Rise, Pacific Ocean - Teddybear | ecosystem: Environmental > Aquatic > Marine > Hydrothermal vents | place: Pacific Ocean: East... | reverse complement strand
GCTCCTCCTCAAGGACTCGAACCTTGGACACCCTGATTAACAGTCAGGTGCTCTAACCAACTGAGCTAAGGAGGAATTTAATCTCTTCAACAGATTTCTCTATTGAAAACCTTAACAGAGGTTAGCTGTAAAGGCGGGTGCAAATATAATTTATTTTTTATCTGCAACAAACGATTTTTAATATTTTTATTTATCAAATATTGCCCTATAAATATCATTGCCGTTTGCAAATAATACTAAGGCTATTAATATAAAGAATCCTACCATTTGCGCATACTCCATAAATTTATCATTAGGCTTTCGTCCTGTAATCATTTCGTACAATAAAAACATTACATGTCCGCCATCTAAAGCAGGAATTGGAAGAATGTTCATAAAGGCTAAAATAATAGATATTAACGCAGTTGTATGCCAAAATTGAACCCAACTCCACTCTCCTGGAAATAAATTACCAATAGCTGCAAAACCACCTATTTGTGTTGCGCCTTCTGAAGTGAAAACATATTTAAATTGTGATATATAATCTCTTAAGATATTATATCCATAACGAGACCCAGCACTTATGCTTTCGACAAAAGTATAATTTAGATGCGTACTTTCGGCTTCAGGATAAACACCAATTATTCCATCGTCACCAGGTGTAACTTTTATAGTTTCCAACTGGTCGTTTCTTGATACAACAATTGAAATTTCATCTTTATTATTTGCTTTTATTTCAGTTGTAAACTCGTGCCAGTACTTAATGTTTTTATTGTTTATTGAAACAATTTGATCTCCTTCTTTAATTCCAGCTAATTTAGCGGGAAAATCTTCTTTTAAAGATCCAATAATTGGCGATAATCGCTCAATAAAAGGTTTTGTGTTGCCCGATTTAAACAAGGTCATTCCGATGTCTTCTGGAATAGAAATTGTTTCGGTGTTACCACTTGAGTGTTTTACTTCTATGGTAGAAACATCTCTAAGTAATATGTATTTGTTTATTTGAGTTACATTCTTGAATTCCTCATTGTTTACCTTCAAAATTTGATCGCCATCTTTAAAACCAAGTTCTTCAAATGTTTCTATTACTTCAAAACCTAAAGGAAGATCATTATTGGTAATAATACTTCTTCCGTAGCCATATAAAATACAGATATAAATAAAGAAACCCACAATAATATTAACGGTAACGCCTCCTAACATTATAATTAATCGCTGCCAAGTAGGTTTACTTCTAAACTCCCAAGGTTGTGGTGGTTTGGCCATTTGTTCCTTGTCCATACTCTCGTCGATCATTCCCGAAATTTTCACGTAGCCGCCAAGAGGCAACCAACCTATACCATACACAGTATCTCCAATCTTCTTTTTAAACAATGCGAATTTTACATCAAAAAAGAGAAAGAATTTTTCTACACGGGTTTTAAAAAGTTTTGCAGGAATAAAATGTCCTAATTCGTGAAGCACTATTAAAAGTGATAAACTCAATAAAAGCTGAAGGGTTTTTACCCAAAATGGACTCATAGTTCTTAAAATTAACGCACAAAAGTAACCTTTTATAGTTTGTATAAAAAATTAAGACACTTATATGAACTAGTTTTATGTAAATTTTATGCTTTCCGCTAGTGTAATCACATATATAGGTAGTAATTTTGCAAAATAATTTTCAAAGCATGCGCTCCTTTTTTTCAAAATATAAGCTCTTCGGAATTGTTTTCTTGATACTTTCGAGCATTATCATTACTATAATGTATTTTGCTGTACTACCAAAAGAAACACTTTTGGTGTATCAACCAGCCAAAGTCAATCCTGAATTGGTAGATAGTACCAAACAACATATTAAAAAGTATCATACCATTGCCAATTTTTCACTTACCAATCAAAACGGAAAAACCATTACTCAAAAAGACTACGAAAATAAAATTTATGTAGCCGATTTCTTTTTTACAACCTGCCAGACAATTTGCCCAATTATGACCGATAATATGGTTGTAATACAGAAATCTTTAAAAAATGATTCAGATATATTATTACTATCATATACTGTTACTCCAGAAATTGACAGTGTTGCACAATTAAAAAAGTATGCGATTTCAAAAGGTGTAAACGATGCAAAGTGGAATTTGGTTACAGGTGATAAAAAACAAATTTATGACTTGGCGCGCAAATCGTATTTAGTTGTAAAAGATAATCCGGGGCCAGCACAATACGACATGATTCATACCGAAAACTTTGTGTTAGTCGATAAAAAGAAGCGCATCCGAGGTTTTTATGATGGCACAGACTCTGAAGCAATTTCTCAATTACTTAAAGATATCGAAATATTAAAAAATGAAGGGAAATAAAATTGACTTCAAAATATTTTTAATTAGTCTCTCTATTTATTGTATAATTTCTATTACTTTTGACTCTTTATAATGAATCTAAATAAGGATGAGTTTTACAATTGCTAATTTAAAACGTGGAGAAAAAGGCATTATAACCGATGTGTCTTCAATTCATATCCCCTTAAAACTACTAGAAATGGGTTGCCTTCCAGGTAATGAAGTCGAACTTATTCAAGTTGCCCCTTTTGCCGATCCTTTGTATTTAAATATAAATGGAACTCATTTAGCCATTCGAAAAGAAACGGCAATTCATATTAAAATAGAAGTAATTACCAATGAGTAAACAAATAAACGTTGCGCTTATTGGAAACCCGAATACAGGAAAAACCTCTGTGTTTAATGCACTTACAGGCTTAAGTCAAAAAGTAGGAAACTACCCTGGCATAACTGTCGAAAAAAAGGAAGGTATTTGCAAACTGCCTCGTGGCAGAAAAGCACATATTATAGATTTACCCGGAACCTATAGTTTAAACGCTTCCTCCCTAGATGAAAATGTTGTTATCGAATTACTTTTAAATAAAAGTGATAAAGACTTCCCCGATGTTGCTGTTGTAATCACCGATGTTGAAAACCTAAAACGAAACCTCCTTCTTTTTACACAAATTAAAGATTTAAAAATTCCTGCGATTCTTGTTATTAACATGAGCGATCGAATGAAACACAAAGGAATTTCATTAAATATCGAATATTTAGAACAAAAATTTCACACTAAAATAGCACTTGTAAGTACGCGTAAAAACAAAGGAATTTCAGAATTAAAAGAATTAATAAACGATTATAAGAATCTTTCGTCAAAACCGTGTTTAGACACTTCAACTATTGATACTCCTTATTTTGAAAGCCTTCGGAAAGTGTTTCCTAAACAAGATTTGTATAAGCTATGGGTTGTTATTTCTCAAGACGCCAATTTTGGAAAAATTGAACGTAATGAGATTGATATCGAACAGTTTAAGACCAAATCGAAATCTGAGCTAAAAAGACTTCAGCAAAAGGAAACGATAAAGCGATATCAATTTATAAACAATATTTTAAAAGAAGGTCAAATTATCGACGAATCGAAAGCCACAGGATTGCGTAGTAGATTAGATCGAATTTTAACCCATAAAGTATTTGGCTATCTTATTTTCTTTATCATATTGCTCACCATTTTTCAGGCAATTTACGATTGGTCAAGTATCCCAATGGATTTCATCGATGGCACTTTTGCATCATTAGCCGAATGGACAAAAAACACTTTGCCGCCAGGTGCTTTTACTAACTTGTTAAGTGAAGGTATTATTTCTGGAATAGGAGGGATTGCAATATTTATACCTCAAATAGCCTTTTTATTTCTATTTATAGCCATTCTCGAAGAAAGTGGATATATGAGTCGCGTGGTGTTTTTAATGGACCGAGTGATGCGGCGCTTCGGACTTAGTGGAAAGAGCGTTGTGCCGCTAATATCTGGAACAGCTTGTGCCATTCCAGCAATTATGGCAACACGTAATATTGAAAGCTGGAAAGAACGCCTTATTACCATTTTAGTTACACCATTTACAACATGCTCGGCACGGCTTCCGGTGTATTTAATTATTATTGCTTTAGTTATTCCTGAAGGACGCTTTTTGGGATTAAGCTACCAAGCCTTAACTTTAATGTTGCTTTATCTTATTGGCTTCGGAACGGCAATTGTTTCAGCATATATCTTAAATAAAGTACTTAAAATTAGAAGTAAAACGTTTTTTGTAGTCGAAATGCCAAACTATAAACTTCCTCTTTTAAAAAATGTAGCAATTACAGTTCTTGAGAAAACAAAAACATTTGTATTTGAAGCTGGAAGAATAATTTTAGCCATTTCGATTGTTTTATGGGTTTTAGCATCGTATGGTCCTGGAAAAGATTTTAATGATGCAGAGAATATTGTTACTACTCAGTTTTCTAATTTAAATGAAACAGAATTAGACGATAAAATAGCTGCGTACAAATTAGAACATTCGTATATTGGTATAATTGGAAAAGCAATCGAACCTGCTATTAAACCATTAGGATATGATTGGAAAATTGGGATTGCTCTTGTAACCTCTTTTGCAGCTCGCGAGGTTTTTGTAGGAACCTTAGCAACTATTTATAGTGTTGGTAGCTCTGATGCTGAAGCCGATGATACCATTAAAAATAAAATGGCCGAAGAGGTTTATACCGACGGAAGTAAAATATTTACCCTTGCTTCGGGAATATCATTATTACTTTTTTATGCATTTGCCATGCAATGTATGAGTACTTTGGCAATAGTAAAACGAGAAACAAATAGCTGGAAATGGCCAATGATACAGCTTTTTAGTATGACAGCAATTGCTTATGTTGTGGCTTTAATTGCATTTCAGTTTTTGAAATAAAAATAGAAGAACACCGACTATTAAAACATGAATACACTTATACAAAACATATTAGCATTTTCGGCCATAGGAGTTGCTGTGCTATTTTTAATACGGAAGTTTTTGTGGAAAAAGAAATCTAAAAAATCTTGTGGTAACGACGATTGTGGGTGTCATTAAAAACCCCTATTCTTTCTTCTTGATAACTGTGAACACTAAATAATAATCACGTCCCTCTATCTTAGTTTTACTTGTAGGATAAGGAGTTAAACTTTTTCCAATAATCTGTACTTGGTCATTTTCGAATAGCACCTCACTAGTTTGTATCATCCAATTACCTTCAAATTGAATTGTTTTTTCTGAAACCTTTTTAGAACCTTCATAAATCTCGACAGCAATTATAGCTTCACCAGCTCTTATGCAATTAACGTCTTTTGGGCATCTTGAATCTGAAAGTACTTTAGTAAATTTTAAGGTTATTCCTTCAAAAGTAGCTTGGTCACCTTCAGCAATTTTAGTGAGAATCACTGGTGTTTCGGAAGCGTTTTCTTGTGCTTTTACTTCAGCAATAAAAAAGAGGATACATATTAAAAGGATTCGTTTCATTATTAATCTTTTTCAGAATAAAAATACACATTTTTAATTTAACTTAATATCCTCCAAAACTGCGCTACTAAAAATGTAATAACAAAGCCCATTATTACTGGCAAAATTGAAGCTACAACTGTCCATTTTACACTTTTCGTTTCTTTATAAATAGTGTAAATTGTTGTGCTACAAGGGTTGTGTAAAAGGCTAAACAACATTAGATTTATGGCTGTAAGTAAGGTCCACCCTCCAGCTTTTAAAATCGCACCCGTTTCTGTAACCGAATCTAGTTCGAACATAACACCAATACCTTCGCCTCCAGGAATTCCAACTGCCATTACTGTTAGCATTAGTATTGTAGGTATTACAATTTCATTAGCAGGTATTGCAACTATATACGCCAAAAGTATCACGCCGTTAAGTCCGAGCAATAAGCCAAATCCATCAAGATATTCGATAGTCCATGCAGCTATGCTTAAATCGCCAATAAAAATATTTGATATTAACCAAATAACTGCTCCGGCTGGCGCTGCAAATAAAATGGCACGCCATAGTACAATTACCGTTCGATCTATAAGTGACGTGTAAATAGTTTTCCAAAAACGCGGTGGACGATAAGGTGGAAGTTCTAAATTAAATGTAGAGACCTCACCTTTTAACACCGTTTTTGTTAGCGCCCAAGAAACAAAAAACATAAAAAATATTCCTAAAATAGCAATTCCTATTACAGCCGATAGAGAGGCAAAACTTGAAAAAGAAGCAGGGACAACAGCACCAATAAAAATAGTTGCAATTAATATTTGTGTTGGCCAACGGCCGTTACAAAGTGAAAAGTTGTTTGTAATAATAGCAATAAGGCGCTCTCTAGGGCTGTCGATAATTCGTGTGGCAACGACACCAGCAGCGTTACAACCAAAGCCCATACTCATGGTTAGTGCTTGTTTACCATGTGCTCCAGATTTTTTAAACAAATAATCTAAATTAAAAGCAACTCGCGGTAAATAACCAAAATCTTCAAGGAGTGTAAACATTGGAAAAAAGATGGCCATTGGTGGTAGCATTACTGCAATTACCCATGCTACTGCAAGGTAAACACCATCGATTAAAAAACCATCTAGCCACCAAGGCATACCAATATTTGACGCAAAACCTTTTAAAATAGGGTGAAAGGTATCTAGTAATAATTGCGCAAGCATCGATGATGGATAATTTGCACCTTCAATAGTAAGCCAAAGAATTACTCCTAATATTAAAAACATGATTGGAAATCCCCATGTTTTACTGGTAACTATTTTATCAATTTTTGAATCTAGTCGGAAACGTTTTGTTTGCGAATCACTGCTCACTGAAGCACCTGCAATTTCTGAAGCGTCGGCGTAAATACCTTCGGCTAGATTATCATGAAAATCATCGCCAATTTGCCAACGCAAATCACTTGATAATTCAATTATATCTTCTATAGAATTCTTCTTCATAACATTATACTAATTCTCCAGTTTTCAAGGCCTTAATTATTCGTGTATCGCCTTCTAATAAACGTAGTGCGATCCATCGGCTATTTTGAATGTCTGGAAATTGTTTTTCAATTTCGACTACTAGTTTTTTTAGAGCACTATCTATATTTTCAGGAACATTTTTTAAGCGATGCGGTTTGCAGGTTATTTTTCCATTTGCAACCTCGCTAATTGTTTGTATTAAATCTGGGATGCCTTCGCTAAATCGAGCGCTAGTAGGTACAACAGGGATTCCGAGGTCTCTAGCGAGGGATCGCACGTCGACAGTAATATTATTTCGTTTTGCTTCATCCATTAAATTTAGGCATAAGACTGCTTTATTTGTGATTTCTAAAATTTGTAAAACAAGGTTTAAGTTTCGTTCTAACCTACTAGCATCGACTACAATTACAGTTACGTCTGGCTTTCCGAAGAGAATAAAATTACGAGCAACCTCTTCATCTTGAGATGTAGAAAGTAACGAATAGGTGCCTGGTAAATCAACTAATTTATATTTTTGATTATTATACTGAAAGGCTCCCTCGGCACGAACAACTGTTTTCCCGGGCCAGTTTCCAGTGTGTTGCCTCAAGCCGGTTAAGGAGTTAAATACGGTGCTTTTTCCAGTATTAGGGTTACCAGCTAAAGCGATTACAAAATCGAAATCTTCGGTATTAACGCCTAATTTTTTTAAGCCATCGGCATTAAAATGCGAACAGGTTTCACAAATGCTATTTACATTTTTTTCTTCCATAGCTTATGTTTTTTTAATTAAAATTTTAGAAGCCTGATCAGTACGCAATGCGATTGAGGTTCCTTTAATTAAATAGGCTGTTGGATTTTTTAAAGGACTCATTAAATCGACACTAATTTTCGACCCTTTTACAAAGCCAAGATCTAGGAGTCTTCTTCTATTTTCGCCTCTACTTTCTTTTGAAATCCCGACGATTTCGGCAGTTTCATTTTCTTTTAAACTTGATAAACGAACGCGATTATCTTCAACAATGGTATCACGTTCTAAAACAGCTACCGTGAGGTTTGCGGCAACAATTGGTGCTAGTATAAATTCTTCGCCTTCGGCATAAAAAACAATACGATTAGCATTGTTTTCGATTACACGTATTTGAGAGCCTATATGAATTTTTTCTGCAATTATTTGCTTATAAATTACTTCTGGCTCATCTTCGATATGTGTAATTTTTCCAATGGTATTTACAGGTAAGGAAGATAAGATAACACCTTCAACTTCGGCAACTTTTCCTGTTGTTGTAGGTATAGGATCACCATGCGGATCGTATACCGGATTTCCTAATTTTGAAGCTAATAAATTGGTTTCTTCATGGTTTAATTTATGTTCCATGAGCTCGGCGCGATCATGCCATTCGGCCTTATCGAAACCTGTTTTTTCGGCTAAATATTTTTCCCATAACCTGTGTACTCTCACAATTCTTAATGAATAATCTCTTCCCGAATTTGTAAGTTTTAAGCTGTCGTTTTCAAAATATATAAGCTCACTATGAATCATCATATTAATAACATCTATAATTACCTTGTCATCAAATTTTAAAGCGCTGGTAAGACTTGTTGTATTGGCAACTTTCTCTGAATTTTCACAATGATAGAGGTATTTTAATACATCTTCAATAACTGTTTTTTCATTTACTTTAAAACCTTTTTTTACGAGCCAAAACCAACCTACTCTTGGTCTAAATATTAAGTAAATTAATATCGAAATACCTAGAAAAACTACTAATGCATATATTGGGTTATATGAGTTCATTGTGTTTATGTTTAAATAAATTATTTTGGCGCTCGATAGCTTACACCAACACTTAAAAATATGTCTTGTCCTTTTGTAATGCTACTGCCAACAGTCGCATCAACTTGTAAATTGTTTTTTATTGAATAAGTAAGGCCTGCATCCCAGTAATGATTTGCACGGCTGTCTTCTGGTAAATCACCATAAATTTCTGTATAAACGCCTACCGAATTTGAAATACTATAACCATATGAAAGCGTGTAAATGTATGCTGTTTCTGATGAATCATTTCCCCATTGTGCGCCGAGATTATATCCTATGCTAGATTTTTCGCTAAGTGTATATGCAAACGAAAAACGAAAGTCGATTCCTGTTGTTTCAGGGTGAAAATCATTAGCTGCTAAAAAAGGAAGCATTAAATGTCCAAGTACACCTATCTGGGGTAAGAGTCCTTTTTCTTCAGTAATCGCAACTTTTGCTCCGAGTAATAAAGGTGAAAATCCGCTAAACACATTTTCTAATTCATTTCCGTTAACCGTTGTTTTTATTTCTTCAAAATTGAAACCTACTCGAAGTTCTAGGTTTTTTAAAACGCCATATCTAAATAGCGTAGTATTATAACCATACGTTTCTGTTTTAATTTTATTTTCTTCAAACGATTCGTAAAATCCACCTGTTTCAATTTGCAGTGATTTTAAAGGAACCGTATTTGGAGACTCTGTTGCATCGGGACGATCGGTTATCATTTCGGTACTCTCATTGTTATTTTGCGCAACTAAATTTTGCGAAACAAAAGAAACAATTATTAGTAAAAATAAGTTTTTCAATTTGTATTTATATAAAGGTTGTTTGAAATTTTATTAGAAATAAAGAGCTGATTTTCTCCTATTTGTATCATCATCGATTCGTCGAAGAACTCTTTTCCTAGTACTGTAATTTTAGACCCTATACCAATTTTTCTTTTGTCTAAATACTGAAGAAATTCGGCACTAGATTCTTTTACACCAACACAAACTCCGTGTTGATTTTTTTCCATTTCTGAAAGTAATTTCTTTTCAGTTGGCTTCATATTACCATGCTTATCAGGTATGGGGTCGCCATGTGGATCGAATTCTGGCTGCCCCAAAAATTCGTCTAATTTAGCGATGAGCTCTTGTGATTTTATATGCTCAAGTTGCTCGGCTATTTCATGAACTTCATCCCATTGAAAGTTTAGTTTTTCAACTAAAAAAACTTCCCATAAACGATGCTTCCTAATTATATTAGCAGCTATTTTTTTGCCAGTTTCAGTTAAAATAACACCCTTGTATTTAATATAAGTAAGGACATTTTTTTCGGCTAACTTTTGCATCATATCGGTCACCGAAGATGGTTTTGTTTCCATTTTTTCGGCAATAGAATTAGTGCTCACACCAGATTTGCACTCTTGTGAAAGGTGGTAGATTGCTTTTAAATAATTTTCTTCGGCTAATGAATGCATGCTGCAAAATTAAACAAATATTTATAATAAACTAATTAAATATTTAGACATGTCTAAAAAAATAAATATAAACTTAAAAATAGTCACTTTTTAACCAGTATTTAATCTAATATAGATAAACTAGTTTCGACGATAGAAAGTAAGTAGTGTTTATCGGGGTTTACTTTACCAATAACCATTATTCCATTAAGCATCATATATAAAAATGAAGCTATTTTCACGAGATCTTTTTCTGGAGAAATTTCACCTCTTTCGACTCCTTTTTTTAAGAAGCCATAAAATACAACTTCAACTTCATTTTTATTTTCAATGAGTAGCTCATGAATTAAAGCATCTTCTGGTATCATCTCGGTTGTCGTATTTACCGTAAAACAACCTCTTGTAGATTCTTGAAAATTTGAAGCATTTATTGGAAACTCAAACAAATTTAATAAGCCTTTTTTAACATTAGATTGTTTGCTCAAAAAGTTTGCTAAAAAATTAATATTTGTTTTTTTATAACTTTTATATGCTTTATCAAATAATTGTTTTTTACCACCAAAAGCATCGTACAGACTTGCTCTATTAATACCTAAATAGTTAACTAAATCTTGAATCGATGTCGCGCTATACCCTTTTCTCCAAAAAAGTTCTACTGCTTTTTGAAGCACTTCTTCTTCAGAAAATTGCTTTGTTCTTGGCATGTTTTTAACATTAAAGAGGATGTATTTTTACACCCTCTTCAAAAATAGCTATTTAGAATATTTGTTCCAAATAAAAATATATTTAAATGCTCACATTTATTCCTCCACCAATATTATACTCTGAACCAGTAATATATGAAGCATCATCAGAGGCTAAAAAGCTAACTAATTTTGCAACTTCACTAGGTTCGGCAAACCTTTTTAAAGGAACTCTATTTTGGAATGTTTCTGCCATGCCGTTTAACTGTTCTTCAGACATACCTGTTTTTCCATAAATAGGTGTATTTATTGGTCCAGGATTTATGGCATTAACTCTTATTTTTCTTGGAGCTAATTCGGTAGCTGAGGTTTTAGTATACGAATTCATAGCTGCTTTTGAAGCACTATAAATCGCTGTATTGGCAACGCCTTTATTTGCTAATTCAGATGATAGGTTTATTACCGAAGCACCTTCATTTAAAATTGGCAAAAACTTTTCTAATGTAAAAACTGCTCCTTTAAAATTTATATCCATTTGATAATCAAAAGCTTCTTCCGTGTTTTGACCTATAGGAGCAGGCGTGAAAACCCCGGCATTTATAAAAAGTATATCAACTTTACCATGATCATGACTTACTTTATCGACGAGTGAATCGATTTGTTTTAAATCGGTAACGTCTGCAACCATAGCTTCTACACCTAATTCTGCAGCAGCAGTTGAAACCCTTTCTTTAGATCGACCTGTAATAATTACTGTTGCTCCATTTTCTTTTAATTCTTTGGCTGATGCATAACCAATTCCGCTATTACCACCTGTAATTACGGCTACTTTTCCTTGTAAAATTTTCATAGTTTATAATTATATTATTAGCACAGAACGTTTGTTCCAATTGCAAATATATACATAATAGAACGAACGTTCCAAATTAAAATTGATTTATTTTAATTTATTTTGATTTCAAAATTTTATTTATTTATTGTTGATTATAACTAGCCAGTTAGTATTGGCTTGTTTTTGAAGTAATTCTGGGCCCTCAGCATTCCACTTTTTTAGGGTATTTGTTCCCCAACTGTTAAAGAAAAGATATAGTTTTCCATCTATAATGGTATATGTTTTAGGGTTAACAGAAACTTTTTTTCCGTTTTTTGCAATAGCATAAGCGCAATATCCTCCGTATTGTGGGATGTATTTTTCTGGGTTTTTCTGAAAAATAACTAGGTTATCTTTTGTGTAGAATTTATATTTAATATCATTATAAACAGCATAAAATTCGGCATTTCCTTTTTCTACTTTATCCTGAAAGTACGCTACAACATCATAACCCTGTACAGCATAACCATTTTTTAGGTTAGCGTTTTCCTGAGCTTGTACAGATATAGTTGAAATAAATAAAAGTGAGAGTAATACAATGTTTTTCATGTGTCTATATTTGTTTATTTAAAAGCCATATTTTGACTTTACTCGTTTCATAAATCTATAGTCGCATTAAAGTTTAATACTTACCATAACTAAAACCCTCTTTCGTTTTGAAGCTGTTCATATGCTTCTTGTACTTTTCTAAATTTTTCTTCAGCTCCTTTTTTATAAACATCATCCATGTGTTCTAGTTTATCGGGATGGTATTTTTTAACCATGGTTCTATAGGCTTTTTTAATTTCAGAATCGGTAGCGGTTTTTTCAATTTCTAAAATTTTATAAGCACTATCGGGGTTATTAAAAAACATGGCTTTAATGCTTTCAAAGTCTCTGTAGTTTATTCCAAGATATCCCGAAATAGTATTTATTTCTTTTACTTCCGCTTCACTTACATGACCATCGGCTTTTGCAATGCTAAAAAGAAAATGCAGCATTTGTAGCCGAGATTCATACTGCATTCGCAGCTTCAATTTTGCACAAATACTTTGAGCAGAAATATTCTGTTTTTTAATTACATCATTAAAAGTTTTAAAGGTGATGTTTGCACGATCCTTTCCGTAAGATTGAACAAAATACTGTCTAACAAAATCAAGTTCGCTTTGGCTTACTTTTCCGTCAGCTTTAATAACGATTGAAGCGAGTGATAATAAATTTAATTCAAAATCGGCATTATTTACAGTTCTTGTTTGAGCACGAAACATTGGATTTTGTCTTTTATTTCCACCAGTAAAACGCTCGATAATCCCTCCAATAATAAAACCGAAAATAGCGCCACGAAAACCGTAAACGAAAAAACCTAAAATTGCACCAAAAAGGCGATACATCATTTTTGTAATTTTAAAAATTAGTTGCGTACAAAGATAAATACATTTCTTAATACCAATTGTATTAATTAGTTACCTTTGTAAAAAAATTGTTACACATAAAAACACTTATATTATGTACCCAACAGAATTAGTAAAACCAATGCGTGAAGACCTTGCTAGTGCAGGTTTTGCCGAATTACATACAGCTTCAGAGGTAAACGAAGCACTTAAAAAAGAAGGGACAACACTAGTTGTTGTAAATTCGGTTTGTGGTTGTGCCGCTGCCAATGCACGTCCAGCAGCTAAACATTCGGTAAAAAATGAAAAGCATCCAGATCATTTAGTGACGGTATTTGCAGGAGTTGATACTGAGGCAGTTGACGCAGCTAGAAATCATATGATTCCATTTCCTCCAAGTTCGCCATGTATGGCATTATTTAAAGATGGAGAATTGGTGCATATGTTAGAGCGTCACCATATTGAAGGTCGTCCAGCCGAAATGATTGCCGAAAATTTAATGGATGCTTATAACGAGCATTGTTAGGCAAATGATTTTGCACAATATTAATGGCCATAGATTATAGTATTTAAACCACGTATTTTTTACGTGGTTTTTTTAAGCGTATTTTTGAAATAAATTTATTCGTGTGAGAAAACTAATTGCATATCCTTTAACCTGTATTCATCTTTTATTTTTTGGGTTAACATTACTTATTTTTCATCCTATACAATGGGTTTGTCTTAAAGTTGGATATCAAGCCCATAAAAAGAGTGTGAGTATTATGAACTTATTTTTAGTTCGTAGTTTACATTTCTTAGGTGCACGAATTCATTTTAATAATTCACACAAAATTGCAACCAATACCCCAATTATAGTAGTTGCTAATCATCAGAGCTTGCACGATATTCCGCCAATAATTTGGTTTATGCGGAAACATCATCCTAAATTCATTAGTAAAAAAGAATTAGGGAAAGGTATTCCGAGTGTATCGTACAATTTAAGACATGGTGGCTCGGTTTTAATCGATCGTAAAAAACCGCTGGAAGCAATTGAAGCAATTAAAAATTTTGGAAATTATATTGAAACCAATAATCGGGCAGCAATTATTTTTCCTGAAGGTACACGAAGTAAAGATGGAGCACCAAGAAAGTTTCAGACCAAAGGTTTTTTAACCTTATTAAAAAAAATTCCTTCAGCAGTTGTGGTGCCAATTACCATAAATAACTCATGGAAGTTATATCGTTATGGAAAGTTTCCGATGGGTATAGGCGCCAATATTACATTTACCATTCATAAGCCATTAGTAGCTTCAGATTATAACAATGAAGAATTAATACGTTTAGTTGAAACACAAATTAAAGAAGCCATTATTAATGAATAATCAAGATATAATACAGGCGACAATTTCTTTTGTTAAAAAGGAGTTGAAGGGCGCCGAGGGAGGTCACGATTGGTTTCATATCGAGCGAGTTTATAAAAATGCAATCCTTATTTCTGAAACCGAAAAGGTAGATAAACTCATTGTGCAATTAGGTGCGTTATTACACGATATAGCCGACTCAAAATTTCATAAAGGTGATGAAACGGTGGGACCTAAAAGAGCTAAAGAGTTTTTGGCTTCTGAAGGTGTTTCCGGAGACATACAAAATCATGTAATAAAAATAATCGAAAATATTTCGTTTAAAGGCGGGAACAAAATACAAGTTTTTAAATCGAGAGAACTTGATGTTGTGCAAGATGCCGATCGACTCGATGCTATTGGCGCTATTGGTATTGCAAGGGCTTTTAATTATGGCGGTTTTAAAAATAGAGTAATTTATGACCCTGCTATAGCACCAAATTTAAAAATGACACCAAAACAATACAAAGCTTCAAAAGCGCCAACGATTAACCATTTTTACGAAAAACTACTACTCTTAAAAAGTTTAATAAATACCGAAACTGGAAAGCAATTGGCTAAAGAACGACACAACTTTATGAAACTATTTTTAGATCAGTTTAATACTGAATGGAATGGAAAAGGTTAACGATTTGTGTTGAAGCATAGGGCTTTTAGTAAAATTATTCTTCAGTTTGATCAAAATAATATAATGGATAGAAGCTCAAAATACCATAAGTTAGGTGTTATTCTTAGGGAGTAAATACTGTATTTTCGTCACCTTTATTACAGAAATAAATATAACCTAAAGATTATCAATTCGAACAATTAGCCGGAACAGTTTCTGTTGAAAAGAAATTTGAACACGTATCACAAAACAAACTTTTAAAGAAACAAGCAGCTCGGCCAACCCTAAATATAGCACCTTCTTCTGTTAAATATATGCCATGACCACCCGTTGGGTCTATAGTTAAATCATTGCAAACACCTTGTTCATTTAACATGTTGTGAAGTGTCCTAGAACCATATCCAGTAAATGAGCTCTTATCTATCGAGACTACCTTGTCAAGCTCGCCATGAAATGAAATCATAGGAATTAGGTCCTCTGGATTAAGAACACCAGGCGAAACAGCGCCCCAATTGTTAAATATTGCTTTAATTGTAAAAGAATGCTCAAAATTATTTCCAGACGAATCTAATGATCCGATTGTTGATTCTAGCGTTGGAAAAAACTGGTTCCATTCTTCTTGACTTCCGTAAGCTGTAATCAATGAAGTAACCGCTCCAGCACTACTACCGCCCATAAATATCCAAGAGGTGTCTATTCTAAGATCAATTGCATTCTCTAAAGTATATCTTAAGGCAGCATTTGCATCTTGTTGTGCTCTGTAAACGGCTATTGCGTTGTCTCCCATAATATTTTGGTCAAAGCCCAAACGGTAACTCATCGTAGCAGCTACAAAACCTCTTTTAGCAAACTCTTTACACAGGTACGTTGTATAACCTTCTTTACTTCCACCAAGAAATCCACCGCCATGGATAAGTAAAATAAAAGGTCTCTCAGACATAGGGTCTATTGAATTATTGGGAAAGTAAAAATCTATTAATAAATCTTGAGATTCTCCATTAACATTAATTGCGTTCCCGTAGGTAATGTTTGTCAAGGAATCAATTTGTGTACTTGAGAAAAACTCGGCATCGCTAAACCTATTGTCTTGTGAACAAAATTGTGCAGATGCATAGTTAATTGAAAACCCTAGGCATAACATTAAAAGTAGTTTGATTATTTTCATAGCTTAATTGCTTACAAAGTATTTGTTTTATGATATGTTGCGATTGACAGTTTTAACGAGTTGTGTACAGATAACTTAGTTTCTATAAAACTACGAGTTTTATTTAAAAAAAATCCATTTCAAAGCATTAATAATCCATTCTATACTACATGATGTAGTGCAATCTTTGCATCGTCAATATTGACACATTATTAATTCATTATAGAAATGGACACAACAGCATACTTAGTAACAACCTATTATGTTTTAGCCTTCAACAGTATTTTGGCAGTTGTTTTATTATTGCTTTTAAAAGTTGGGAAAGCAACTAAAAAAACGATAGCAATTACAGGAATTGTTTCATTCCTGTATATCTACCTCGAACATTGGGGTATTGGAGGTGAAAATATTTTTTCTGAAAGTATTTCAGGTACAACCTATTTCATCATTATTTTGATTGGTGCAACTTTAGGAGTAAGCTTGTTATACTTAACCTTAAGAAAATCTTTTTTTAATTTATCTCAAGAACATTTACAAATGACACAAGGTTTAAGAATCTTTGTGTCGGCAGGGTTTTTTACTGAAGCTGCTCTTGGAATAATACCACTCAATTTTGGAATTATGGATGGGTTTATGCATGCAGTATCAGCGTTTATAGCACTTATTGCGGCCACATTATTTGTAAAAAATTCACCCTTAAAAAATAGGGTACTTTGGATAGCAAATATTATTGGTGTTACAGATATTTTAATAATAGTCACAAGTATTTGCTTCTTTGTCTGGGAAGATATTGGGCCAAATCATAATATGCAATATGTAGTTTTCTTTGGCGGTGTTGTATTTCTTTGGATACATTTTGTTTCTATTTCAAAACTTTTACAAAAGAATTAATGTGGAAATAACAAGAGGAATACATCATTTTGATTGCGGACCATTTAATTGGTATCTAATTGAAGAAGAGGGAAGGTTAACATTAGTTGATGCTGGATTTTCTGGTCATTATAGTGTTTATAAAAAGGGACTTGAGTCTTTAGGTAAAACAAATAAAGATCTTGAAGCAATTGTTTTAACGCATGCACATGCCGATCATATTGGTTTTGCTGAAAAAGTTAGAAAAGAAACTGGAGTAAAGGTCTATATTCATAAAGAAGATGCAAAAATGGCGTGTAAACCACTACAACTACCTTGGTTCGGATTGTTGTCGAATGCATGGAGAGCCTATACTGCAAAAATGTTAGGTGTCGCAATTATAAATGGTGTATTTACTTTTCCTCATTTAAAAGAAGTACAAACAATTACTAATGGACAAATACTTGATATCCCAGGAAGACCGAGAATAATTCATACACCTGGCCATACTGATGGAGAGATTTCTCTTTTGTTAGAAGATAGAAAAGTACTCATAACGGGGGATACAATTGTTACAAGAAATTTATTGACAGGAGAAGTTGGAGAACCTCAAATTGTAAACCCAATCTTAACAAATAATTACAAACAAGCGTATCGAACCTTAGATTTATTAAGAGAGATAGGAGAGGTAACAATGCTTTCGGGACACGGAACACCTTGGATGGGTGATATGAATGATGCCGTTACAATAGCGCTAGAAAATAGTATTAAAAAACATATAAAATAATGACAAAAAATATATTAATTACAGGAAAAGAAAATAGAACGGAATTAGAGAATCTTGAGATCATTGCTTTATCTAAATTTTATGAAGCCTTTAATGAAAGAAATTTGGATTTGATGCAGCAAGTTTGGTTAAACTCGAACGAGTCATCAATGAATAATCCTCTGGGTGGTATTATGAGAGGCTGGGAAGAAATTAAACTGGTTTATGATAGAATATTTAATGGAAAGGCTCAGGTTTATGTCGAATTTTATGATTTTACGATTCATAAAAATAGCAATATGTTTTTTGCTTCTGGTAGCGAAAGAGGGTTTTTTAAAACTGAAGAAACAGAAATTTCTTTGGCAATTAGAACTTCAAGAATTTTTGTAAAAGAACATGGAGAATGGAAACAAATACAACATCATGGCTCAATTGTAAATCCGGCACTACTAAAAACCTATCAGGACCTAGTTCGTAAATAAAAGAACTAAGAGGTAAAGAAGTTAGCCTATATTTGTATTATGAAAGAGCAGCATGTTTTTACATTAATCAATCAGCAAAATGGAAACTTAGCATTTAAAATGTTTTCATTTAATGATAATAGTTATTTCGACCACTTACAACGAAATAACTATTATACCATTGTTTGGGTTAAAAAAGGTAGCGGACTTCTAACTGTAGATTTTTCAGAATATTCGGTTAAGGAAAACACATTTTTTGCTTTTTCACCTTTCCAACCTTTTATGTTTTCGACAAATGATGCTTTTAATGGAATGGTAATTCAATTTCATTCCGATTTTTATTGTATTCATCGTAACCCTAATGAAACTAATTGCGATACGGTTCTTTTCAATAATATTTATCAAGAACCTTTTTTTAATGTCGATACAGAAGCAGAAGAGAAATTCGATCTATTAATTGAGCAATTAAAATTGGAGATAAGTAAAAACGATACAGATAATTATGAATTGCTTATCCCAAATTTGAAAATATTTTTAGTGAATGCTTCAAGAATTAAAAAGAAATCTAATACTGGAAAACCTAAATTTGTAAACACAAAAACACCTTTTGCATTACAAAGTTTAAAAAAGGAAATTGAGATTAATTTTAAAGAAAAACACTCGGCTAGCGACTATGCTAATTTGTTGAATATGTCGGCAAATGCCCTAGCTAAGTTAGTTAAGAAGCATTATAATAAAACGCTCACAAACCTGATAACCGAAAGAATCATTATTGAGGCAAAACGAGAACTTTACATGACCAACAAACCTATTAAAGAAATAGCTTGGCATTTAGGGTATTCAGATGAATTTTATTTTAGCAGACTATTTAAAACTAACACAAACATTTCGCCACAAATGTACCGTGATACTGTTGGTTTTGGGAAAGCCGAACTTAATTAAGCTATAACTACATTGAAATTTTCATTACTTGTTTTTTACTTTTACGTCTTCCCTGAAAAATAATATCGGTCCCATTATTATTAAGGATTCCGTTTCCAACAGCAAAAGGGACTTCCGAATCTTTATCGTCTAAAAGTTTTTTATATTCAAAATGTCCATTTTCATCTAATGTAATTACATAAAGGTTAGACTTTTTT
>Ga0256847_1000731_pt1 | contig 19324 bp, 11 predicted proteins | sample TeddybearmetaG_FD_189099 | JGI IMG/M metagenome (GOLD analysis project Ga0256847, IMG submission 189099) | Hydrothermal vent microbial communities from East Pacific Rise, Pacific Ocean - Teddybear | ecosystem: Environmental > Aquatic > Marine > Hydrothermal vents | place: Pacific Ocean: East... | reverse complement strand
TACCGGTCGTGGCGGCCATTAACGGTTCATGCTTAGGCGGTGGTTTGGAACTAGCAATGGCATGTAGTTACAGGATTTCAACTGACGAAGCGAGTAGTCGATTTGGTTTGCCAGAGGTACAACTCGGTTTATTGCCGGGTGGTGGGGGAACCCAACGTCTACCACGTTTAGTTGGAATAGCCGCATCACTCGACTTGATGTTGACCGGAAAACAACTGATTGCAAAAAAAGCGAAAAGTCTCGGTATTATTGACGAACTGGTAGCTAAAGCTAATTTGACAAAGGCAGCGGAAAAAGCAGCGTTAAATTTGATGGGTAAAAAGAAAAAAACCGTAAGCGAGCTTAAGCTAGAGATTAATCCTGGAATGTTAATGTCCAGTGCAGGACTACAAAAACTAGGACTAGAAACGAGCAAAGCAGGACGAAAAATAATATTTGATAAAGCCTTGGAAACAGTTAACAAGAAAACTATGGGAAATTACCCTTCGCCTGAAAAAATTATTCAGTGCGTTAAGCTAGGAATGGAACAGGGATTTGATGCGGGCTTAATTTCGGAAGCCAAGTCTTTTGCTGAACTGGTGATGTCGCCAGTGGCAAAACAATTAATGAACATCTTTTTTGCGACTAACGATTTGAAAAAAGACAGTGGTGTTGTCGGATTTAAGGGTGAATTGGAATTGATGCCAATTAAACGAGTAGGAGTTTTGGGTGGTGGATTAATGGGTGCGGGTATCGCTTTTGTGACGGCAGATAAAGCAAAACTCAAAGTGCGCATTAAAGACCAAGATACCAAAGGTGTCAATCACGCACTCAAATATTGCTGGGATATATACAAGAAGCGAGTTAAGCGTAAACATTTAGGAATTTCCGAAGCAAATAAGCGTTTTTCTCAAATAACGGGAACAACGGATTATAAGGGTTTTAAACGTTGCGAACTCGTGATAGAAGCCGTTTTTGAGAGTCTAGAGCTTAAGCAGCAGATGGTAAAAGATATTGAAGGGGTTTGCGGCAAGAACGTTATTTTCGCTTCAAATACTTCTTCCATTCCAATTACGCAAATCGCAAAAGCTTCCAAAAACCCTCAGAACGTGATCGGCTTACATTATTTTTCACCGGTGGATAAAATGCCGCTTTTGGAAATAGTAGTTACTAATAAAACTTCTCCAAAGGTCATCGCAAGTTGTGTTGCCTTTGGAAAGAAACAGGGTAAAACCGTTATAGTTGTCAAGGATGGAACGGGTTTTTTCACTAGTCGAATTCTAGGACCTTTCGTGAATGAGGCCGGTTATCTGGTATCAGAGGGTGTAGCGATTGATACGGTAGACAAAGCACTTAAAAAAGCAGGTTTTCCGGTAGGGCCGATAACGCTGGTGGATGAAGTTGGCATCGATATTGGAGCGAAAATTGCGCCAATTATGGCAGCTGAATTTGGAGAGCGAATGGAACCACCTCCCTTGTTTGCAAAATTGATCGCAGACGATCGAAAAGGAAAGAAAAACAAAAAAGGTTTTTATGATTACAGTGGAAAATCCAAAAAGAAAGTAGTCGATCAAAGCGTATACTCGTTACTTGGAATAACGCCTGATACCCATATGGACGATGCAGATATCGCTGAGCGATGTATGTTGCAGATGGTCAATGAATCAGTATTGTGCTTACAAGATGGTATTTTAAGTAGCCCTCGTGACGGCGATATAGGCGCAATTTTTGGACTAGGATTCCCTCCGTTTTTAGGTGGACCATTTCGATATGTGGATGCGTTGAGTGCTCAAGTGGTGGTGGATAAGATGTTAGCTTTACAAACGAATTGTGGCGATCGTTTTAAGCCCGCAAAAATGCTGCTGGATATGGCGAAAAAAGGTAAGACATTTTATTAGCTAACCTCCACCTCCAATGAACTGTTTAGGCTTGAATAACCTCAACTCTGGATAAGAGCGACCATCCAGCACCAGTATTTTTGCGACTCTCAGTGTTAAAATTGCTTTCAATAGCCCGCTATTAATGCACAATCTTGCCTCGATAGTCACTAAAATACTGACACTGGTCTGTGAGGCTTATATTATCTTACATAAGATTTTTTACTGGTTACTCTTATCCAGAGTTGAGGTTAAATAACCAGCGGTTATTTGACACTGTTACAGGCAAATGTCATTCTGCGTGCTCATTTCCTAACGAGAGAAGGTCGATGATTAATTCAAAAGCCAAAACTATCGCAGATACTGATCAGGTAATCTTTTTTGCCGATATGCTCTCGTCTATTCAATACGAAAATTCGTAACAACAAACTGTGTTTACGAGTTCTTCGATCTAAAATCTTAGAATTGAAAAGCTGAGCTCTGTTCGAGCAACTTAGTGTGTTCTTGCGTTTTCTCTCAAGAACAATAGTTCAAATTGTCTATAATTTGCCGGATGGTCATACGCATCCGACGAAGGAATTTACCTAATGAAGTCAGAAACACAACAAAAACCATCATTTATATCATTGTTTAAACAAGCACTGTGTAACGATACACAAAGAGACTACACACAAGGATCTATTGGGCAGGCTGCTTTTTTGCTCGCGGTTCCCATGGTACTTGAAATGGTCATGGAATCAATTTTTGCAGTGACTGACATTTTTTTCGTCTCAGGGCTAGGATCTGAGGCTATTGCAGTGGTTGGATTAACGGAAGCGGTAATTACACTTCTTTACGCGGTTGCAATAGGGCTTAGCATGGCAGTTACAGCCACTGTAGCTCGTCGTATTGGGGAGAAAGATTATCAGGCTGCGAGTATTGTCACGGGTCAAACTATTTGGATTGGATTGCTCACGGCGTTAATCGTTGCTGGCATTGGCTTATTGTTCGCAGAAGATATTTTGCGAGCGATGGGTGCAACAGCGCAAGTGGTAAAAATGGGTACATCTTATACCACGGTGATGTTATCGGGCTCAATCACCATTCTTTATTTATTTCTTTTCAGCGCAATCTTCCGTGGAGCAGGTGACGCAAATATAGCAATGCGATCGCTTTGGTTAGCCAATGGTATTAACATAGTGCTCGATCCCTTGTTAATTTACGGTGTAGGTCCTTTCCCAGATCTTGGTGTGACAGGCGCAGCGGTCGCGACGAATATAGGTCGGGGCATTGGGGTTATCTACCAGTTGTATCACTTATTTGATGGCAGCAGCAGAGTTAAACTAGCTGCTAACAACCTCAAAGTTGTTAGCAAGGTCGCCCTAAGGTTACTTAAGACTTCCTTTGGCGGTATTTCACAATTCTTGATTGCGACAGCTAGCTGGGTGATATTAGTTAGGATTATCTCCGACTACGGAAGTGACGCGGTCGCAGGATATACCATAGCGATACGCGTGATTATTTTTACTATTCTTCCGGCGTGGGGGTTAAGCAATGCTGCCGCTACGTTGGTGGGTCAAAACCTCGGCGCTCAGTTGCCGGATCGAGCTGAAAAATCAGTTTGGAAAGTCGTTAAATATAACGTCTATTTCATGGTCAGCGTGGCGATAATATTTATCACTTTCGCACGTCCGATAATAGGATTATTTACGAGCGACCCAGGGGTTTTGGAAATAGGAGTCGAATGCCTAAGATTTATAAGTTACGGTTATGGGTTTTATGCCGTGGGTATGATCTTGGTTCAGTCTTTTAATGGTGCAGGGGATACCATGACGCCAACATGGATCAACCTATTTTGTTATTGGATTGTGCAAATCCCTTTAGCCTATTTTCTGGCTCAATCACTGCAATTAAACTCAACAGGAGTATTCTTGGCAATAACTATTGCAGAGAGTTTAATTGCTGTTGTTTCGATCATAATCTTCCGCCGCGGAAGTTGGAAGAAGGGAGTCGTTTGACGAGATGGTTGCATTTGAGATGTGACCATGTCATCTTTGCCTAGCTTTCGACTATTGAGGAAGGTTACATGCCGAGAACAATCCAAGTCTTATTTTTCTTGCTTTTTATTAGCTCATGCACTGATTTTGTGTCAAGCGAGTCTGAGAGTGGTTGGTTTGACAGAATAAAAAATGCTGAAGATAAAACTAGCCTTTATCGGTTTCTGTATTACATGCCCAAAGGTGGCGACTTACATAATCATTTATCTGGAGCCGGTTTTTCCGAATGGTGGTTTGATTTAGCGATTAGTGAGCAAGCGAGGGGTTATAAATATTATACTCGTGTGAGCAAAGACTTATGTGCTGAGCGCACAAACAAAGACCCTGCTATTTTATATCAAAACATATCAAGGATAAATTTCATACAATTATCGGCTTGCCTCAAGAAGCAATATAAAGCCTTATCTGATCTATCCGACCATGAGAAATCTCAATGGTTAAATAGCATACGTTTAGATAAACCAAATGAAGGTATGGATGAGTTTTTTGAACGACATTGGCAAAGACTCAATGCGATAAACAAAAACCCCTGGTTGAAGGCGGAGCTACTATACCAAAATATGCAATCCTTTGGGTTAGAGGGGCTGAGTTATATTGAGTTTCAACTCTCAGTCGATAATTTTGTCAAACCTGATGGAAGTAAGTTTGTTGATTCAGAAGTTGCTGAAATATATCGAAAACGAATACAACAAAAAGATGCCATAGATACAGGAGTTACGGTTAGATTTCAGAGTACTCTTTTACGCTTTTTACCCGATGCGGAACAAACACTCGCTCATAACTATAAATTTGTACAAGAAAATAGCGATCTTTGGGTTGCGGTGAATATGGTAGGCAGAGAAGACAATCCATTAGGACAACCAATACGCTTTGCTAAAACTATGACTAAAATGCAAAAACGTTATCCTGAAGTACGAGCGTCTATTCACGCGGGCGAATCAGCTCTCGCTGACACTAATATTGCAGATACGCTTGCTATGGGAGCTGACCGCATTGGTCATGGTGTCAATTTAATTTTTGATAAGGAGACTATGAAATCTATGCAAGGCGGTAAACACTTAGTTGAGGTTAATTTGATTAGCAACTTGTTACTTGGTTATGTAAAAGACTACGACTCACATCCTTTCCCTCATTATTTGCGTTCAGGAATACCGGTAACATTATCGACTGATGATCGAGGTATGTGGGACTCTACAATGACAGATGAATATTTTGTCGCGGTTACAGAGTTTGATCTTAGCTGGCCTGAAGTGAAAACGCTGTTAACGAATTCTCTCCAATATTCATTTTTAAAAAAAGAACTAAAAAACAAACTAATGTCACGTCTCAGTAAAAATTTAGAGGCTTTTGAAAGAAAAGTAAAAACTGGTGGGGTTTCTTCGTTAGGAGCCATGCCTCGAACAAAACGATTTATTTGTAATCATTACCATATGTGTAATTCTTAGGAGCTGTTTCACTATAATGCCACATAGGGAATTATCTTCTAATGCCACTTAGTCTCGATTTTAAAAAGTTTAGCCCTCTGCTCGAGGAAGCCACACTCATACTTACTCCTAACTCAAGGACCAAAAAAGCGGTTCTGAATGGGCAATTAGTATCACTATCTGCTGGCTCTATTGTAAAACCACTTAAAACATTCTCTTTATCCCACTGGTTAGAGTCTCTTTGGAGTGAACTTTCGTTCTATCAAGTCTTGCCTAAGAAAATTAGTAACCTTGTTTTCAAGTCTTGGTTAGAAAAACAAATTAATCTGGAACAAGAATGGACGCTCACTAATCCAAGCGGCGTTGCCAATAAAGCAATAGAAGCGTACAAGAACTTAGTTCATTGGGATCTCGATTTAAATCAGTTAAAAGCGAGTGGCATGTTAGATTCTATCGAAGTGGACTATTTTATTAAGTGGATGGTTGCGTTCGAGAAGTTTACCAAAGAAAAACAGCTGATTGCCGAGTTTTGTTGTTTAAATTTGCTGATTAAGAATCTAGATCAATTGGACAAAACCCTTCCTAAGCATATTTTAATGGTAGGTTTTGATCACTTAACGCCGCTAGAAAATAAATTTATTGAATGTCTTCGCCAACAAAACGTCAAAATTGATCGTTTTGAATTTGAAGCTAATTCAAAAAGCGATACTCATTGTCACAGACAAAAACGATTTTCCAGTTTTCGAGAGGAGATCAATTTTGCTGCCAGCTACGCCAAGGAATTTTTTAATTATCACGAAAAAAGTGACCATTCATCTGGCGTACTAGGGATTGTAGTCGATCAACTGGCCACTAATTTAGCCGAGGTGCATGTCGCGTTTAGTCGAGAGTTCCATCCACAGGAGTCAAAACCTTGGATTGCCATCGACAAACCTAGTTATAATGTTTCTGCGGGGTTTTCATTAGCAGAACAGCCTTTGGTCGTTGCGGCTTTGACGCTGCTGAAAATAAAGAGTTATCGCCTGAGCCGGGAAGAGGTTCATTTTATCAAAAATACGCCTTTTATCAAATGGAATAGTGTTGCACAAAATCCAAATTGCGAAACTAAAATACGACAATTTTTACATGAGCTTTGTTTATCGCAGCGTCAACATTTTTCAATGAAGTACTTACTAGAACGTATTGCCCAGGACGATTCGAATGAACTGTTAAAACCCCTAAAGGATATCTTAGAACATCTATATTTATCAGAATCAGCCAAAAACTCTAAAAACTGTTCAATACATCAACATATTGATCTGTGGAAGACACGACTAGCTCTTTGGTCGTGGGTAGGACTTAACGATAAAGAGGGTCAGAGTCATTTAAATGAGTTTGAATTAAAAGCAAAAAGTAATTTTTTCGATGCCTTGGAAAATACTTTGGAAGTTGCTCATGTTTCGGCTCAATTGAACGAACAAGACGCTTACAGTTTCCTCAGTCAACAGGTAACTAACAAGCCATTTCAAATTGCCAGTGATCATTCTTCAGTGCAGATTCTTGGTATTTTAGAGGCAAGCGGACTTCAATTTGATGAATTATTGGTGGTTGGATTTAACGCTCAAAACTGGCCGCGAAAGAACAAGATTAATCCATTTTTGCCTCTTGCATTTCAACGTCAATACGATATGCCAGGCAATTCGGCACAAAGGGAATACGAGTATGCCGGAAGGTTATCGAGCAGTCTGCTCAATGCTTCAGTAAATACTATTGTTACCTCCAACAATGAATCCACTAATCAAGATCAAAACGAAGCCGTTTGCTTTTCTAATTTATCTATTTTGAGTGACAAAGACAGAGTTGCTAAGTTTGTTGTAACGAGTAAATCTGAGGAACTAGCTGACAGCGAGGAAAAATATGACTGGATCGATGATTCAAGCATAGACTTGTCCGATCAAACACTTTATGGCGGAGCTTATTTATTAAGTGAATATGCGAACTGTCCGTTTCGTTCGATGGCAAACTTTCAATTGAGACTTACTGGATACCCGGTTCAAGAGCCAGGAATTGAATCTAAGGCAAAAGGTTCCTGGTTACATGATTCGATGGAAATAATTTGGTCTCAGATAAAAACTCAGGAGGCGCTACTCTTACTCGACGATGAACAATTGAAAGATCTAATCTGGCAGGCACTAGCTAGAGCCTTAGAAAAACACAAAGATTTCTTTTCGGCAACCACGCAGCAGCAGCTAGTTAAAATTGAACAACAAAAACTGGCAAAATTAATTGATGAGTGGCTAGCCTTGGAAAAGGAACGAAAAAATTTCAGGATAGTCGCTCTCGAAAAGGAGTACAAAATTCAGATCGCCTCCTTGTCTCTAAAATTTAGGGTGGATAGGATTGACGCGTTACAATTGGTCGGCGGCGATTCGTCGAGTAACACTGCACCAATGGCTACACAACTTAGTGTCATTGATTACAAAACAGGCGCTGTTGCTGTCGATCATTGGTTTGGCGTGAGACCCACTGAAGCACAAATGCCCGCTTATATCCTCGCTTTAGAAAATGAACATCAATCACAAACATGCGAAACTATAGAAAGTCTAAATTATGCCCAGATAAAAACAGGGAGTGTTTCAATTCAGGGTCTGTCTTTTTTGTCTCAGGAGCTATCTGGGCAAGCACAAAAACAACTTAGTAAGCACGAGCATAGTTTGCAAAAATCTAAAGATTTAGCTTTGCCGGATATTGGCGTCAACAGTTATGATTCATTGCTTAAAGATTGGAACTCAACTCTAGATAGAATATCGCAGGGAATAACCACTGGATGGACGCCGGTTTCTCCGAAAAATAAAGAGTCATGTTCCTTTTGCGATTTTCGTTCGGTTTGTCGAATAGATGAAACGCAGCCAGACGATTTCGAATCTGAGTATTCTACAGTTGGCTCGGTTCCACTTGAGGTGCTTAGGAGTGAGTGATAGTCCTCAAGTTATTGATCAGACGATTAGAGATGAGCTTCTTGACATAAGTCAGTCTTTTATTGTTCAAGCGCCTGCAGGTTCGGGAAAAACTGAATTATTGACACAGCGCGTTCTTGCGCTGTTAGCGGTTGTTAAAAAGCCAGAGAACATATTAGCAATAACCTTTACTCGTAAAGCCGCAGCTGAGATGCGCGAACGTGTCATTGGTGCGTTGAGATTAGCACAACGACCCGCTCCAAAATCTGAACACGAGCTAACACGATATAATTTAGCTAAAAAAGTCCTCCAAGTTGACCAGTTGAAAAATTGGAATCTACTAGCAAATCCTAATCGTCTTAATTTACTTACAATTGATTCGCTGGCTGCGAGTTTAAGTGGTGCTCTGCCTCTATTATCACAAACGGGAACGCTACCCAACATCGAAGAGAACGCCTATCTTTATTACATGGCGGCGGCTGAACGTATGCTACAAGAAGTGGACAATGACGACGATTTGGCGAAAAATATTAGAACCTTATTAATTCATAAAGATAATAATTTAAAACAAGTTACTGAGCTAATCGCTGAGTTGCTTTCGAAGCGTTTGCAATGGTTAGGCAAGACCAATTTATCGGGAGATGGACCAAACGCAGAGTATGAGTACAGCTGCGGAAACATATTCAATTCACTAGAAATTATCATCGAGGAGAAGCTACAAGAAGTGTATCAAGCCATGCCGAAAGATATTATTTCTGAATTACCGAATTTATTAAGACAAGCTTCCAACGTACTCCGCGCTGAGCACAAAAATACCGTGGTTAACCTAGCCACCAACAATCGTTTTGACGCAATTAATGTTCCTACTAGTGCCGATCTACAGCTCTGGTTAGCGATCTCGGAAATGCTTTTAAAAGCAAACAAAAACCAGGCTAACTTTTTTAGTTCGCCGAATAAAAATATTGGTTTCCCAACAAATAAAGACGCTAAAGATGAAAATGAGGTTGAACAGTTCGAGCGAAATAAATCCAAGTTAAAGACGATACTCTCTGATCTTTCTAATTCTCCCCATAACACCAAAATAGCACAATTATTAAACCAAATCCGTTATTTACCCACCGATATAGAGACGGAGATAGAGAATCCCGTACTACAAGCTGTCACAGAATTGTTGCCAGTCGCCGCGAGTTATCTAAAATGGATTTTCAAAGAGAATAATATTATTGATTTCACTGAACTCAGTATTGCTTCACTAGAAGCTTTGGGATGTGAAGGTGCACCAACCGATTTTGCTCTTGCATTAGACTATCGTATTGAGCATATTTTGTTAGATGAGTTTCAGGATACCTCTAGCCCGCAGATACGATTGATTGAATTATTAACGGCAGGTTGGGATGCGAGCCAATCGAAAAGTTTGTTCTTGGTAGGTGATCCGATGCAGTCGATTTATCGTTTTCGCGATGCTAATGTTAGTTTGTTTCTACAAGTCATCGAATCTGGACTAGGTCAATTAAAACCAATTTTTAGGCAGCTAGCAGTCAACTTTCGCTCCAGCAAAACAGTCATTGATTGGGTGAATCAACAGTTTTCCATGATAATGCCTGAGCAATCAGATTTAACCCTTTCTGCAGTCAGTTATTCATGTTCAACTGCGTTTCATGCAAGCTTTGATCAAAGTCGAGTAGAAGTGTGTGTGACTATAGATGCCGAAGATTATAAAACGGAAGCCCGTCAAGTCGTAGAACTGGTTGAATCGCATTTATTGGAAAATACGGATCTCCAAAAACAGTCTATTAACGATGGCAATAGAGAGCCATATGAAGCTAAGACTCTCGCTATTTTGGTCAGAAGCCGAAGTCATCTAATTGACATCATTGATTTGCTCAATCGTAAATCCATTTCATTTCAAGCGTTAGATTTGGAATCACTCGCCAATAAAATAATTGTTAGCGATATCACTAGCATGGCTTTGGCGCTAACGGATATTTACGATCAACTATCATGGGTAGCCTGCCTGCGCTCGCCTTGGTATAGCTTGGGTTTAAATGATATAAGGTTAATCGTTGCGCGTGTTGCTTCCACTGGGTTAGATTTTCCAACTGTGATTAATGAGTTGCTTCTCGAAGTACCTAATCCTGAGCTTCTTTCCGTCAGGGGAAAAAAACGAGCTTGCGTAATACAACCGATATTAGATCATGCGATTGCTCAAAAGGGAAAAAAACCATTTATGAAATGGCTGTCGGGTTGTTTTGATGCCGTGGGGGGACGATTACAAATTGATACCCTTTCTGAGCATGAAGACCTAGACACTTGTATTGAAGCGATTTCCAAAATTGAACAGGGTGGGGAAATTATTGACCGGAGAAAATTACAACAGGCCCTAGAAAAACTATATGCTTCGCCAAACCCAAAAGCCGATGCGCAAGTTCAACTCATGACAATTCACAAATCAAAAGGACTTGAATTTGATACGGTAATTATACCGAGAGCCGATGCATGGAGAACTCGACCTGACTATCCATTATTAAAATGGACTGAAGTTCTTGATAAGCAAGGAGTCAGCCATAATTTGCTCGCGGTTTCTAAGCAGACAGGCAAAGAGAATGATTCAATTTATCAGTACATAAGTTATATAGAGAAACAAAAAGCGAAATACGAGGCTCAAAGGTTACTTTATGTGGCTAGTACTAGAGCCAAATCAAAATTGGTTTTGTTTGGCGATATATGTGTTAACAGGGCGAAATCTTCTGACGAACAAACAGTCTATAAAAAACCAAGCGGTACTAGTTTTTTGGCTATGTTATGGGAGGGTGTTGAACAGAATTTGAACTTTGTCGTAGGAGCGAATATTTCCGATAAAACGAAAGTCACTGTGATACCACAAAAACTTAACGAAAGTGAACTAGCTGAACTAACAGCTTTAGATACTACTGAAAAACAACTGAAACATATTTTTCCTGCACGAAAATTCAAAAGAACATATCTCAAGTATATCGAAAAGGCACCGGCTAATACAAAAATAACTAGCAATCAAGAGCGTTATTTAGATCAATCGAACAAATCGCTGGAGGTGGAACAATATCAGGATCTAGCCGCAACGGTTATTGGTCGAGTAGTGCATAGGCAGCTAGAGTGGTTAACGAGTCAATTTGTAGATTCTAGTGTATCCCCTCAGGATTTTTTGCTTCCAACTAATTGGGTTGAAATCACAAAATCTCAATTATTAGAGATGGGGTACACTTTAGACGCTGCACACATCGATACCGCGATCGAATTGGTGATCAGGGCAGTTAGAAACACTCTAGAGGACAAAACAGGACAGTTTATCTTGAGTGAACATGTTCAAGCAGAGAGCGAGATCGAATTAATGATAGTGGGTAAAAACGGCGACTACCAAACTAAAATTATTGATAGAACGTTTATTTTTGAAGGGCAAAGATGGATCGTTGACTACAAAACATCTGAACCAAACAAAAATGAAAAACTAGAAGATTTCTTGCATAAAGAGAAAATCAATTACCAGCAACAAATTCAAGGTTACATCTCGTTGTATGATGGAGCGAACGCGATACCTACTATTGCGGGTTTATATTTCCCGTTGATTAAACATTTCGAGCGTTACTAAATCCTGCTACGCATACTGATGAATAGCAAGATGCCAGTTTTCTTGATGTTCCGCCCAACTATCTTTCAGTTCCAAATATCTCGTTTTAATTAAAGAATGCTCGACATTCTTTAGGATTTTACTTTTAGTTGATTCGAGCCACTCTTTTTTTAGTGCATAAAATTCAGTCATTTTAGCGAGCATCAAATCATACTCTTTTTGGATCGCGTTAAGTGCTTCCTCTTTATTTGGGATGTTGAGTTTCATCAGCTTGCTTTTGGTGCTGTTCAGTTGCTGTGCCGCAATGGCTTTCGCGATTTTTTCCTCGGAAATTCTTTTTAAATTTTTGGCAAGTCCCAACCAACTCATTGCTTTGATCATCCATTTAGTCGGATCAAACTGCCACCATTTGATCGCGTTGCGATAATCATATTGAAAAGCGTGATGAAAATTATGATAGCCTTCTCCAAAGGTTAGAAATGCGAGAAAAGGATTATCTTTTGCGGTATTTTTATCATTATAAGGTTGCGTGCCCCATATGTGAGCCAGTGAGTTGATACAAAAGGTAATGTGATGACTGAGCACTAATCGCATAAAACCAACCATAAGAAGACTCGCCCAAATATCACCAAGAAACATTCCGATAACGAGTGGGATGCCAAGATTGGTTAGCAGCACCAAACTCAGATAGTATTTATGTTGCCACATGACAATTTTGTCTTTTTGCATGTCTTTAACATTGTCATAATTGGTATATCGATGGGCTTGGTATTCACGAAGCATCCAACCAATATGAGAATACCAAAAGCCCATCTTCGCGGAGTAGGGATCTTTGTCATTTTGATCCACATGACGATGATGAACGCGATGATCTGAACACCAATGAAGAGCGCTATTTTGCACTGCAAATGCACCTCCAATGGCGTAGAAAAAACGAACAATTGAATTGGCTTCATAAGCTTTATGAGACCAAAGTCTGTGATAGCCGGCAGTGATTGAAAGTTCGCAAAAACACAATGCGATGAATGCTGCGATTACAATTGACCAACTAAACCCCTCAAAGTAGGCATAAATAGGAACTCCGATGGCGGCAACCAAAAATGTAATGAGAAAAACGAGTAAGTTCAACCAAATGACGGGTCGGGACTCTTCGCTAAGGTTCTCTTTGGAGTTATCCGCAAAATCTTTAATATTTGACATTTATTTACCTAATTAGGAGGTTCTCACAGTCTCGCGTTCAATTTATTTAGACTGTGCACATGTGTTCGCTGAATATCATGAAGTATAGCCTGAGATTATTAGCATAGCAATTGAGAATACACGTGTAAGCTGAAATAATTTCCTTTTCTCACCTACATGAAGGATAATTGGTTTAAATTTCAATTCCATTTCTTATTCATAAGCGCTTTTACATGGCAAACATTCGTACCGAACAAAAAGAGAAAACACGCCGAGCGATTATTGATGCCGCCATCGGCCAACTTAGCGTAGAGCAGAGTTTCGCGAGTTTAAGTTTGCGGGAAGTTGCGAGGGGAGCGGGAATAGCCCCAACCTCATTTTATCGGCACTTTAAAGATATGGAAGAACTCGGTTTAACCTTAGTCGATGAATGCGGCTTAGCACTTCGCCAAATAATGAGAAAAGCCCGAAAACGATTTAAAAAAGGTGGCAGTGTGATACAGACTTCCGTTAAAACCTTTATGGAATTTACCGAAACCCATCCTAATATTTTTCGACTTTTATTTCATGAACGGTCTGGAACAACTCACGCACTGCGAACGGCAGTTGATCGTGAAATAAGATTTTTTATCGTTGAGTTAACCGATTATGTTCAGGCCGTGGGCTATGAACAGGAATCTGCGTTTGCGCAAGCAGAAGCGATGGTCGCAGTTGTTTTTAATGCTGGTGCTGAGTCTTTAGCGTGCAAGCCAAGTCAGAGAAAACCGATAGAAAAGCGCGCGATCCAACAGCTACGTTACATAGCGGCAGGTGCGAAGTGTTTGCATCTATCTTCTAAATCAAAATAGTCGCTAATTTATGTCAATGCAGATTCAAGAACCAAGCATAGAAAGGCTTGTAATCATATTCGATGAATTATTTTTGCCTGAAGAGAATACACGCTTACAAATTGGGGCGAAGGAACCATTTTACCAAGCGGCAAAAGCTGGAAAAGCGGCCGTTATTTTCTCCCGCCAAGACTATTTTTCCAGTGCTCTACATGAGATTGCCCACTGGACCATTGCAGGTGCTAAGCGGCGACAACAGGATGATTTTGGTTATTGGTACGCGCCAGAAGGTCGATCAGAACAACAACAGCTTAAATTCGAGCAGGTGGAAGTAAAACCGCAAGCGGTTGAGTGGTTATTGTCACTGGCCTGTAGACAGGTTTTTAACCTTTCCGCTGATAATCTATCGCAGAACACCGCTGCGACTGTTCAATTTGAAGATTTGGTTTATAAACAAATGTTGAATTATTTCGAATCAGGTTTGCCGGTCAGAGCGGACAAACTTTCACGAATATTCTGTGACGAATTTCGGGCAGGAAAACCCTTGTCCCTGAACGAGTTGATGTTAGTTAATGTTTAAAATAGGATTAGTCATAAATCCTTTTGCTGGCATAGGCGGCAGAGTCGGTTTAAAGGGTAGTGACGGTGAAAAAATACGTGATAGAGCGTTAGCTAGTGGTGGGTCGAAACTGGCACAGTCAAAAACTAAAATTTGCTTACAACAATTTAGTGCCAATTATGCAAAGGTTAAAATTTATACAGTTTCTGGAGAGATGGGAGAGCAACTCTGCCAAGAATTAAGGCTAAACTTTGAAGTTGTGCATTATTCCAAAACTCCATCATGTTCGACTGATACCAAACAGGCTATCGTAAATCTGAAAGAGCAAAATATGGATTTGCTACTTTTTGCTGGTGGTGATGGAACCGCTAGAAATATATTTGAAGTGTCGGATCCGAATCAAACTGTGTTAGGAATTCCCGCGGGTGTCAAAATTCATTCAGGAGTTTATGCGGTGTCCCCCGAAGCGGCCGGTCTGCTGGTAAACCAGCTTATCAACGGAACAATGTTAAGTCTAACATCTGCCAGTGTTGTTGACTTAGATGAAGATGCCTTTCGGCTGGGGCAAGTCAGGGCAAAACATTATGGACACTTGCCGGTACCGGCATCACTAGAGTATGTTCAGGCGGTAAAACAAGCAAGTCAAGAGGTGGAAGAACTAGTTCTTGATGATATTGCGGCAGACATTATCGAATCCATGCAGGACGATACTTATTATATCATTGGCTCAGGATCTACCTGCGCGGTAATTATGCAGCAATTAGGCTTGGGCAATACCCTGCTGGGTTCCGATATTGTGCTACAAGGCGAAATATATAAATCGGATGCAGTCGAGCGAGATTTCTTAGAACTATTAGACGAGGGCAAGAAATTAGAGTTTGTACTGACTATCATAGGTGGGCAGGGACATATTTTGGGTAGAGGCAATCAACAAATAAGTCCACAGGTAATCATAAAAACGGGTTGGCAACACTTTCATATTGTTGCGAGCAAGAGCAAACTCAAGGCATTAAAAAGACGTTCTTTGCTGGTAGACACCGGTGATCTTGAGTTAGATCATCAGCTGTTTGGTCTAAAAAGTGTAACCACTGGATATCACGATCAGATATTAATGGCGGTGGGTCTAGAATAATATGACTTTGGGCGACAATTAGCCAGCGGATAACTCGATCACAAGTTGGCGCAGTTAGGCACAATTAACAACCTTATTTCTGCCCATATCTTTGGCTTTGTAAAGCGCTTTATCAGCAAATTCTAGAATCTCGGTAGGATCTTCTACCTTGTCGCTAGCCGCTACGCCGATACTCGCGGTCACTCGTATATTCTTACCCTCATCAACCACTTCTTGTTGGATTTGTTTTCTTACCCGTTCTGCAATAAAGTTGGCGCCGGCTTGACTCGTATTTCCGAGAATAACGACAAACTCTTCACCACCGTATCTAAAAACTTCATCAGAACCTCGAATGGTAGTTTTGATGACCTTAGCAACTAGCTTAAGAACTCCGTCTCCAGTAATGTGCCCGTAACTATCATTGACCTTTTTGAAGTGGTCGATATCTATGATTAATAATGAAAAATCAGTTTGATGCCTTTCATAAGAGGCGAGCTGCTTACTCATCGATTCATCAAATGCAGCTCTGTTGCTTATTTGAGTTAAAGGGTCTCTGTGAGCCTGAGTGATTGCCTGACGATATAAGAGCGCGTTTCGAAGCGGATAAATAAGTAGTGAAAGCAACCGTTCAATTAAATTGGTTTCTTTCATGGTAAATGGTTTCGCTCGAGAACAAATTACCTCCCCAAGATCTTCATTTTCAAGTTCGAGTTTATATCTGCAGAGGTGACTCTGTGATTCACCGGTTGAATATTTGAGCTCTGAATTATTGTTCACGTATTCGACCGAGTCACACGGGACAATGCTAGCGGTTTCTTCACAAAATGTATTTAACAGTGGCGTGATTTCTATCGACTGCTGTAAACGAAGTGCTAACTTAGAAATGCTAATAAGGTGTTGGCCATCATTTTCGTGGTCCCGATAACTATCAAGACCTATAACCTTCGCAGGGGAATTAGCTTTCATTGACTGTTTAACCTTGTTTTTCAACTTTGATCCAAACTTCGATATAAGTCATAGAGCAAGGTTCGAGCCAATCACTATTAACCTATGTAAAACAAGGAGATATAGCGCACTGTATGCATAACTAAGAGGTTATTGGGAGCAATCGTCAATTATCTGGCGGGAAAGGTGATCGGATTCCGCGGTAGGGGAGAGTTACTCTTCAGCGCTTCTCTTCGTCAAAAAATAATTTAAGATTAGGCTTGAGCATTCATAGACTGACCGTTAATCGTCAAACTATCTGCACCCATTAGATATAGATAGTTTGGCGTGATTTGTTCTGGTGTCGGCAGCTTGGAAGAATCTTCGGCAGGGTAGGCGGTTGCCCTCATTTTAGTCCTAGTGGCTCCTGGGTTTATTGCATTGATGCGCACACTGCTGCCCTCTAACTCATCAGCAAGTACTTGTGTAAATCCCTCTATCGCAAATTTCGAAACCGCATAGGCTCCCCAAAAAGCTCGCCCTTTTTTACCGACTCCTGATGATGTGGTGATAATTGATGCAGACTTGGATTCTTTTAGTAGTGGTAGACAAGCTCGTGTCAGCAAGAAAACGGCATTTAGGTTTACTTGCATGATTTCATGCCATTTTGCCGCTTCAGTAAATTCGATTGGACTGAGTTCACTGATCATGCCCGCATTGTGAACAATACCATCTAGCTGACCAAGTTCAGTGATGATAGTTTTAGCCATACTCTCAAAATCATGCTCAGTAGCAGATTTTAGATCTAGGGGTAAAATGGCAGGTTTTGGTAATTTTTGTTGGATGATTTCATCGTACAATTGTTCCAATCGTTCGATATTTCTCCCGTGTAGGATCACGGTTGCACCGTGTTTCGCATAGCAAAGCGCTATTGCTCTACCTATGCCATTGCTTGAGCCGGTCACTAGAATAGTCTTGCCATGGAGTAAATCTATTGGCGCGTCATATTGAAACATTAAATTCTCGATAATGGGTTAATTGGCTGGGCGGACACTTATTGTTTGGTATTAGAGTTTTGTGGTCGCGTCGCAAACTGTGCATATTTTGATTGAATCAGTATTTTACATTATGTTCACCACACAGCGAAATGCTTATGTTCGAGAGTTTGAAAAGACTTGCGGTCGAGTTTGAAAGTGGTAAGCTTGATTGAGTCGGGCTTGGGACAGGCTCCTAGGTAGTTAAGCGGTGAAGGAGATAGCAGTGATAAAAGTCTTATTAGTTGATGATCACGAATTAATCCGGACAGGCATCAGTCGAATGTTAGCCGATTTTGATAAAATCGATGTAATCGGACAGGCCGATAGTGGTGAATCGGCGGTTAGTATGGCCAGAGAGCTTAGACCTGACGTGGTATTAATGGACGCCAACATGCCCGGCATAGGTGGTTTAGAAGCCACTCGAAGATTAATTCGTTTCGATCCAGATATTAAAGTTATCGCGGTTACTATTCATGATGAAGAACCCTATCCTACCAAGTTTATGCAAGCAGGTGCTGCTGGTTACGTGACTAAAGGTGCGGACATAAAAGAAATTGTTAATGCCATCATACAAGTCAAAACCGGTAAGCGATACATTACTCCAGATATCGCCCAGCAAATGGCGCTTAAAGCACTCAATCCCGATGAAGACTCGCCCTTTGATATTCTTTCGGAAAGAGAAATGCAAGTGATGCTGATGATCACACAGGGCCAAAAAGTTCAGGACATTTCCGATCAGCTTTTCTTAAGCCCAAAAACGGTTAATAGTTATCGATATCGTCTATTTGAAAAACTCGATATTGAAAATGATGTGGAACTTACTCACATGGCTATTCGCTACGGGGTGATAAGCACGGAAAAATCCGAGTAGTTATAGACCCATTCAAGTTTTCAAAGTAAAACCCATCTGATGGAATTATTTGACTCCCAGCAATTTCTGCTAAATCTAACCTCTCGTCCGGGCATTTATCAAATGCTCAACAGCGCCAATGAAATTATTTATGTTGGCAAAGCGAAAAATTTAAAAAAAAGAGTTGCCAGTTATTTCCAAAAGCAAGATCACACGCCCAAAACTAGGCTTATGGTTAAGCAGATTGCCGATATACAAGTGGTGACTACAGGTAATGAAAATGAGGCGCTAATTCTTGAGCACCAATTGATCAAAAAATTTAAACCACGCTACAACATTATTTTTAGAGACGACAAAAGCTATCCCTACATTTTCTTGTCCGGCGAAGATTATCCTCGGTTGAGTATTCATCGCGGTAAACAATCAAAACAAGGTGATTACTTTGGTCCTTTTACCGGAAGCGGTGCAGCGCGCTACAGTATTTCTTTAATGCAGAAACTATTTTTGATTCGACAGTGTGAAAATAGCACTTTTAGTCATCGTTCTAGACCTTGCCTGCAATATCAGATAGACCGGTGCAGCGGTCCGTGCGTTAACAAAATCAGTAAACAAGATTATCAAAAAGATGTTGAGTTAGTTAAGTTGTTTTATCAGGGGAAAAATGATTCAGTTATTGAGGCTCTCAGCGCAAGAATGGAGCGAGCCTCGAAAGCACAAGATTTTGAGAAAGCAGCTCATTATCGCGATCAAGTAGTGCAGCTAAGGCGTGTTCTAGAAAAACAGTCGGTTGACAGCTCAAAAAGTGGTGGTAGTAGTGTCGATATCATCGCCGCAGATAGTGCAGAAAAAACAGCGGTGGTATTTGTGTTGCACGTTCGAAATGGGATGGTTCAAGGTAGCCGCCAGTTTTTTCCTAAGATGCCGACTCACACATCAAATCCAGAATTGCTAACTTCGTTTATAGAACATTTTTATCCCACT
>Ga0256847_1000730_pt1 | contig 19350 bp, 10 predicted proteins | sample TeddybearmetaG_FD_189099 | JGI IMG/M metagenome (GOLD analysis project Ga0256847, IMG submission 189099) | Hydrothermal vent microbial communities from East Pacific Rise, Pacific Ocean - Teddybear | ecosystem: Environmental > Aquatic > Marine > Hydrothermal vents | place: Pacific Ocean: East... | reverse complement strand
GCTTGTTTTGCTTGTTCAAGGGCTTGTTCTGGCGTTACCGTAATATAACTATTTAAATTAGGATCATTTTCATTAATTCGTTTTAAATAGTATTCGGTTAATTCAACACTGGAAAAATCACCCGCCTTTAAGCCTTGGGCTAACTCACTTATTGTTTTTTCTTTCATTTATTTACTCAATCAATGACTTTAGGAACAAGATAATAATCATCAGCCGTTGCAGGGGCTATTTTTTGAAATTCTTTAGGGGCGCCTTGAGCGCTAATTTCATCGGCTCTTAAACGTTGTACCATATGTAATGGATGGGACATTGGAATAACATCATCGGTATCCACTTCATTCATTTGTTCAACAAGATTTAAAATTTGATTTAATTCTGTTGCATAACCGTCAAGTTCTTGCTCAGTAACGGCAACCTGTGCCAGACGAGCAATATTTTCAATATCAGTACCTTTTAGCATTTTGAATTGTCTGTCTAATGTGATGGGTCATAAGGAATAACCGCTAAAAATAACATATTTTATTTTGATTAACAGATTTTTTATTATAAATAAATAAATTTAATTTATTATTTACTTATTTATCAAAAAGTTATAACAACAATTTAAAGTTAATTATAATAATCACTTGAACTTTTAAAAGTTTAACCTATACTTTAATTATCCTAGTTAAATATCTGATTTATTAGAAAATAAAGTGAATGATATGCAAAAAATTATTTTTTCAGGTCCTGTTCGTTCAGGTAAAACCACCGCAATTCATAGTCTCAGTGATATCGCCCCTGTTTCAACAAATAAACTTGCCAGTGATGAAACCGCTAAGCTAAAAAAAGAAACCACGGTTGCTATGGATTATGGATTTCATATTATGGATAATGGCAGTAAGATTCATTTATATGGCACACCAGGTCAAGAACGTTTTTCTTTTATGTGGGATGTATTGGCAAAAAATGGCACAGGACTTGTTTTACTTTTTGACAATACCCGCCCTGATCCAAAACAAGATTTAGCACTTTATATTAAAGCGTTTGCTGATTTCATTGCTGAAACCAAATTAATTATTGGCGTGACTCATACTGAGAAACAAAAAGAACCCAGTTTAGAACAATATTCTGAATGGCTGGCTGAATATCAATTAACCGCCGAAGTTTATGCCATTGATGCCCGAGAAAAAGAAGATGTCAAAAAACTTGTTTCTCGTCTAATGCACTAAATTTCCCCCTTTCATGTGCCGAAAGCAAGGATGCTTTCATTTTAAATTCCCCCCCAAAAAAAACAAGATCCTAACTTCGCCTATCTAAATTAGAACTTGACTTATTTATAATTTGCTTATATTATAAACCAATGATTTAACAAGCAGGGCATTCTAGTGAATTTGCCTTAAATTTTAAAAAAATGAAAATTTTACCCTTAACCATTGCCTCTTTATTATTAATAACGACTCTTCCAGCCTCGGCTTGGTGGAATTTCAATGAAGAATCAAATGTTTTATTTAATCAATGGCAAGGGCGTCAAAATACAGCAGATGCTCAATTTGTTTTCGATTTTGACTTTAAAATACAGGTAAAAAAACATTTAAATGTAAAACAAAATACACTCTATTATAATAGCTATGTTGTTCCTATTTATAATTCGACAGGTTATAAAAATTGAATCATTAATTTTCAATTTAAATTTAAAACTTAACACTCTTTGGGGTAAAAATAATGAAAAAAGTAATTAAAATTGCAGCACTTACTGCCGCTATAGCATCTATCACTTCTATGTCAGCTTCTGCAAGCTGGTGGAATGGTAGTAATAATAATAATGGCTATGGAAATGGTTATAGTAATGGAAGCGGTAATGGTTATAGCAATGGTTACGGTGCTGGTAATGGTACTGGAGACGGTAGTATGGACGGCGATGCAGATGCTTCTATGAATTTCAATATGAAATTTAAAGGAAATGCACGCGGTCGTGGTAACGGTCGTAGCAATGCAAATGCTTCTGGTTATGGTGCTGGAAATGGTTATGGTAATGGCGCTAATAGCTACAATGGTTCTTACCAAGGTCAAAATCGTTATTATCAAGGTAATGGTTATAATACTGCTCCTGTTATGCAAGCTCCAAGAATGCAAATGCCTGCCCCTGTTATGATGCAAGCCCCAAGAATGCAAATGCCTGCCCCTGTTATGATGCAAGCTCCAAGAATGCAAATGCCTGTTCAACAACCTATGAATATTGATTTTGCTGCACAACAAAAAGCAATGCAAGCACAAATGGATGCTCATCGTAAAGCCGCCGAAGCTCGTATGGCTCAAATGCCTAAAGGAATGACTATTGAAGAAATGCAAGCTAAAATGGAAGAACAACGTAAAATAGCGGAAGCTCGCATGGCTAAAATGCAAGCTCGTATGCCTCAACAACAATCATCTTTTCAAGCACCTCAAGCGCCAAGTTATGAAACTTTTGTAGCGAATATGGAAGCACGTCGCGCTAAAATGGATGCTGAAATGAAAACTCGTCGCGCTGAAGCTGAAGCACGCATGAAAGCAATTCAAGCAAAATACCCAGCACCACAAAAAAATCCTAACTGTGAAGTTAAAGATAAAACACTTTAATTTAATAAAATAAATTAATTTACACAAAAAAATCGCTGTATTTTGCAGCGGTTTTTTTTTGACTAAAATAAAATATTTTTTTATTTAACTAAATCAAGTCATAGCAATACTTAGAATAAATTATTGATAAAAACCATAATATGGGGGCTGTTGACAGAAGCAGATTCGACTATATGATAGTGCCATCCATTATTTCAGTCCCCCCTCAGTTCACTCTGAGCTAAGTCCTTATCTATATTATGAATTTTACAAAAATAAAAATAAATAACCCGATCTTACAAAAAAAAATAATTGATGAAAATATTATGACGGAACAAGTTACAGCCAGTTCAGTAATTGATGAAGTTTCATCAGAAAATCAAACAATGCCTCATGAATATGAGCAGGCGGATTTTCAAGTTATTCGGCGCAATGGCAAAGTCGCCCATTTTGATGCAGGTAAAATTGCGATTGCATTAACCAAAGCTTTTTTAGCCGTGGAAGGAACAACTGCGGCGGATTCTTCCCGAATTCATGAAATGGTGGCAACTTTAACCAATAAAGTCGTTATTGTTTTAAAACGACGGGAATCAGAAGGTAAGCAAATTCATATTGAAGATGTTCAAGATCAAGTTGAATTGGCATTAATGCGAGCAGGAGAACAAAAAGTTGCCCGTACTTATATTTTATACCGTGAACAACAAACCCAAAAACGCATTTCAGAACAACAAGCTCAAGATAATATTAAAGAATCCCAGCGTATTAATATTTTAATGCCCAATGGAGTCAAAGAACCTTTAGATATAAATCGAATTAAAAATTTAATTCTAGAAGCTTGTGAAGGTTTGGAATATGTAAATGCGGAAAAAATTATGGATGATACTTGCCATAATTTATATGAAGGCGTTAAACAACAAGATGTCGCACAAGTTTTAGTGATGTCTGCCCGAACTTTAATTGAAAAAGAACCCAATTACTCAGAAGTTGCCGCCCGCCTCTTATTAGATGTTTTACGCCATGATGCTTTGACATTTTTAAATATTAAGTTGGTTTCTCAACAAAAAGAAATGGCTAAAATTTATCCTGATTATTTTAAGTCTTATATTAAAAGAGCCATTAAACTAGAGTTATTAGATCCTAAATTAGCTGAATATGATTTAGACAAATTAACCCAAGCGCTATTACCCGAACGTGATTTATCTTTTACTTACTTAGGATTACAAACTTTATTTGATCGGTATTTTATTCATACGGAAGAAGGTATTCGTTTTGAATTACCTCAAGCCTTTTTTATGCGAGTTGCTATGGGACTTGCCATTAATGAAGCGGATCGAGAAGCCAAAACCATTGAATTTTATCATTTACTGTCTTCTTTTGACTTTATGAGTTCAACGCCTACACTCTTTAATAGTGGGACTTTGCGCCCGCAATTATCAAGTTGTTATTTAACTCATGTTCCTGATGATTTAGAAGGTATTTATAATGCCATTAAAGACAATGCCTTATTATCTAAATTTGCGGGTGGATTAGGCAATGATTGGACCGCCGTGCGGGGCTTAGGCGCTCATATTAAAGGGACTAATGGTAAGTCTCAAGGCGTTGTGCCATTTTTAAAAGTGGCTAATGATACGGCGGTAGCTGTGAATCAATGTTTTGCAGATGATACCTTGGTGTATACAGAAAATGGCATTAAATCTATTAAAGATATTAATATTGGTGATTTAGTATTGGGGCAACGGGGAGAATATCGGCAAGTTACAAAGGCGATGTCTTATAAACAAACTGATTCAATGGTCACTATTGATCCGAAACATAGCATTATGCCGATTAATGTGACTTCTGGGCATCCTCTTTGGTCATTGCAAAATGTACCAATGGAACAAGACAATATTAAACCTGAATGGGTTGATGCGGGAAAATTGCAAAGTGATGACTATATCGGAATGGTTATTCCTAAAGAAATAGTGGTTGTTGCTGATTTTGATACAGACGATGCTCGGCTATGTGGTATTTTATTAGGCAATGGACATTGTTCTAAAGAAGGGACCGAATGGAACCTTTCTGGAAATCACTATATTGAATTTATCAAAAGTTACTTAACACAACGTAATATTGATTATTCAATGCAGAATATGCAAATTAGCTGGTCTATTACGGATAAAACAATTTGCTATAATGAACTTTATGATGCCGAAGACAGTAAGCATATTCATCGTAAATATTCACATTTACCTAAAGAACAAACATTAGCCCTTATTAATGGTTTATTAGAAACAGAAGGTTGTATTAGTCAAGATAATAAAATATCTTTTACGCATACATCACAATCCTTAGTTTATGGTTTACGTTATCAATTATTGCGTTTAGGTGTGCCTTGTTCGGGTCAATATAGTGAAATTTCAAAATCCTATGATCTCAGAATACCCGCCATTAAATCCATTGCAGAGCCATTAGGATGTCAAGTATTAACAAAACAAAACTGGATAGAATGGCAAGGATATATTTTTACTCGCATTAAATCAGTCAAAGAACTCCCACCAACGGAATTTGTTTATGATTTAAAAGTAGAGGGCGATCCCTCTTATATGACAACAAATGGATTAGCTCATAATGGCGGAAAAAGAAAAGGCGCCGTTTGCGCTTATTTAGAAAGCTGGCATATTGATATTGAAGAATTTTTAGAACTTCGTAAAAATACAGGGGACGAGCGCCGCCGTACTCATGATATGAATACTGCTAATTGGATTCCTGATTTATTTATGAAACGGGTTGCCGAAGAAGCAACTTGGACATTATTTTCACCCAATGAAACACCTGATTTACATGAGCTTTATGGTCAAGCTTTTGAACAGGCTTATATTAAGTATGAAGCTTTAGCCAAGGCGGGAAAATTAAAACTTAGTAAAGAAATTAATGCCGTTGATTTATGGCGGAAAATGTTGGTCTTTTTATTTGAAACAGGACATCCTTGGATTACTTTTAAAGATCCTTGTAATATTCGTTATACAAATAATCATGTCGGTGTGGTTCATAGTTCTAATCTTTGTACTGAAATCACTTTACATACAAATAGTAATGAAATAGCAGTTTGCAATTTAGGATCTGTCAATCTACCCGCCCATGTTGATAAAAATGGCATTAATCACGAAAAATTACAACGTACGATTAAAACAGCCATTCGCATGTTAGATAATGTGATTGATTATAATTTTTATAGCGTGCCTCAAGCCAAAGATTCTAACTTCCGCCATCGTCCCATTGGTTTAGGTATTATGGGATTCCAAGATGCTTTATTTAAAATGAAAATTGCTTATGCTAGCCAAGAAGCCATTGATTTTGCTGATCAATCAATGGAAGCGGTGAGCTATTATACCATTAATAGTTCTAGTGATTTAGCCAAGGAGCGGGGTATTTATTCTACTTTTGAAGGATCACTTTGGAGTCGGGGGATTTTACCGATTGATTCAGTTAAATTATTAGAACAAGAACGCGGAAGTTATATTCAACAAGATCAATCAACCACTTTAGATTGGGATCATTTACGCCAAAAAGTTGTTAAACAGGGTATGCGTAATTCTAATTGTATGGCAATTGCTCCAACAGCTTGCGTTAGTGGTGATACTCTTATTTTATCTTCCGAAGGTCTTATTCCCATTGAATCTTTATCTACAGGACAGATGCAATGGCAAAACTTGCATTTAAATATTGTTCAAGAAGGAAACTTAGCGCTGGCAGATCAATTATATTTAAATGGTTTAAAAGAAACCCGCCGTGTTATTACCAAACGGGGATCAGAAATAACCGCAACCCCTAACCATCGAATTCGGGTTATTGATGAAGCGGGAGAATATAGCTGGAAATATTTTTCTGAACTGAAAATTGGAGATGAAGTGGTTCGCCGTTTAGGGGGGCATCAAGCATTGCTGGCTGATAAGCCATTAATTGATTTAATTGTTCCTAAATCTAAAAGAAAGCTAAAACTTGCTAAAAAATTAACAAAAGAAGTTGCTTTTATAATTGGGTTATATATAAGCACCCGTGGGCATTATACAAAAAAAGAAGGAATTGGATTTGCTTTACATAATAGCGAAGGAAACTTGCTTGAAACTTTAAGAACCCAATTTTCACAATGGGGTTTAACCTTATTAGCAGAGGTCTCTAAAGCAGATTCAGACAATACCGTATATTTAGCTTATTCATCCGAATTAGTACAATGGCTTGAAGTAAATGGGTTTAATAAGCAACAGGATAATTTTATTCCCAATAAAATATTAGAATCAAAAAGTGAAGTCTTATGTGCTTTCTTATCTGGTTTATTTATTGCAGATGGTATGGTTAATAATGATTGTGTTGAAATAACAACCGTTAGTCACCAACTTGCTTTACAAGTTAAATTTGCACTAGAAAGTTTAGGAATTCTTACCAATTTATCAACTTCTAAAGATAATCGTGTATATATTAGCAATACTGAATCAACCCAATTATTTTTAGAACAAATTGGTTTTGCAGACTCTATTAAACAGCAAAAATTAATCGAAGGGTTGGCTGGTTCTAATGCACGACGAGGGCACAATATTCGTTCCTTAGTTATTATTGAAGATTTTATTCAAGCCGCTCGCCAAGCTAAAGTTGATAAACAATATCTTAATCCACTTGCTTGTTCTAAAACCAATGGAAAAATGAATATTCCATTAGCTCAACAAGTCATTGCGCTTTATCCTGAATTACAAAGCACAAAATTAGCAAAACTACTTGCTAAAGGAACTTTATATTTTGAACCCATTGTTGCAATTGAAGCTTCGCAGGATATCACTTACGATTTACAAGTGCCTAAGAATCACACTTATGTTGCTAATGGATTTATTAGTCATAATACGATTTCCAATATCTGTGGAGTAAGTCAATCAATTGAACCCACCTATCAAAATATGTATGTTAAATCCAATTTATCAGGTGAATTTACTATTGTTAATCCTTATTTAGTACATGATCTAAAAATCCAAGGGCTTTGGGATGATGTGATGATTAATGATCTTAAATATTATGATGGTTGTTTAGCTCCAATTGATCGGATTCCTCAAGATTTAAAAATACTTTATGCCACGGCTTTTGAAATTGATCCACGATGGTTGGTTGAAGCGGCTTCACGCCGTCAGAAATGGATTGATCAAGGACAATCATTAAATCTTTATATGGAAGAACCCTCTGGTAAAAAATTAGATAATTTATATAAACTAGCTTGGGTCCGAGGTTTAAAAACAACTTATTATTTACGTTCAAAAGGCGCAACAGGGGCGGAAAAAACCAGTATTAATGAAAATAAAGAGCAACTTCAAAACACCGCGCCTAAAGCCTGTTCAATTATGGATCCTGATTGCGATGCTTGTCAGTAACACCCTTAACTAAATTCGATTGATTTAAATTAGAGAATAAACCATGTCAGATGATCTAAATTGGGATGATCCCCTTGCTGCAAAGCCGACTTTTACCACTAAAATAAATCAAGGCGTTGTGACAGATGCCCCGCCTCAAGCAAAACCCAGCCCCGCCTTTGAAGCGATTAATTTAGATCCCATTGATCCAAGTGATAAAAGAGTGGTTAATGGCAAAGCAGATATTAATCAACTCGCGCCATTTAAATATCCTTGGGCTTGGGATTATTTTTTAAATGCCAATAAAAATCATTGGACCCCGCTTGATATTAATATGGCACAAGATGTTCAAGATTATAATAATAATTTAACACTTGAAGAACGTCATGTTTATGAAAATGTACTGTCTTACTTAACAACCTCCGATATTATGGCAATGCGTAATATTGGCTTGGCTGTAATGGAAAAAATGACAGCGCCTGAGTTGCAAATTTATCAAGCAAGACAAGTATATGAAGAAGCGTTACATTGTTATGAAGAAGGAACGGAAGTATTAACCAATCAAGGATTTATTGATTTTAGAGAAATCACCAAAGAAACCTTAATTGCCCAATACAATAAAACAGGAGAAATTGAGTTTGTTCCTCATTTAGGAATTACAGCGGATGATTTTGAAGGTGAAATGATTCATTTTGAATCCAGTGTTTATCATACTTCGGTAACGCCTAATCATCGTTGTGTTAGTTTTAATATTAGACAAAATAATGCATTAGAAATAACCCTTGCAGAAGATTTATCGCCTAGTAATAGAAATTTTCCAGTTGCGGGGAAAATAGCGGATACGGAAATAACAGAATATATTAAAACTTGGGAACCTAGTCAATTTGATTTTACAAAAGACTTTTCTTTGATTGATTTATCAAAAGTTTCTTTGTCTTGGGCAAAACAATTTATTAAAGAACTGACCTCTAAAAATAATGATGAGATTTTTTATTCATCAACCAATAAAAGTTGTATTAATATGGCAACGGCAATTGGAACGATAGCAGGTTATCGAGTGGGTTCATCTATTACAGAAACCAGCGCAGGCAATCCTTATTACACTTTAAATTTTATTGATAAAGACACTATTTCAGGAAAAAGTTTAAAGAAAACAAAACAAGCTTATAAAGGCAAAGTTTATAGCGTTGGAGTCCCTTCTACTATTATTATTACTCGTTATGACAATAAGGTTTGTGTGAGTGGTAATACATGGACATACCAACACTGCATTGAAACTCTAGGACTAAACCAAGGTGAAATTTATAATCGTTATCGAGTCATCCCCGCTATTAATGCCAAAATTCAACTCAGTAATCAACGTCTAGATTCAATATTAAGAGCCAATATTGATTTAAATGATCGAGATGAACTTGAAAATTTTGTAATGGCATATATTTTCTTTGCCGCTATTTTTGAAGGTTGTTGGTTTTATAATGGTTTTAGCCCTATTTTTGCGCTCCAACGCCGTGGTTTAATGAAAGGAACCGCCGAACAATTTCAATATATTATGCGTGATGAAGTTCTTCATGCTTCTTTTGGGATTCGGGTGATTAATCAAATTATTAAAGAAGAAAATCTGGTGCTTGATCCCAAAAAACTACAAACAATGTGGGAAGAGGCAGAAGCGGCTGAGTTAGGTTATGCCAATTATATTTTTAAAGACCCAATTTTAGGTTATAACGCCGAAAATCACATTGGTCAGTTCCGCTTTATTGCAAACCGTCGTGCTCGCCAATTACATACTGAAGAACCTTTTAAAGGTGCTGAATGCACTTTGCCTTGGTTAGATGAACAAGCTAATTTACGCAAAGAAAAGAATTTCTTTGAAACTCGGGTAACAGAATATCAGACAGGCGGGGCTTTAAATTGGGATTGAATCTAACCCTGATTTAGGACATTGTGAAATTGTAATGTATCCTTTATGATTATAAATAATAATTCAGCAAATAAAACAATGCGAAATATAATGTTTAAAACATTGGTTGTAAGTATTACATTACCACTACTAACCCAAATAACTCAAGCCGCCACTGATATAACAGGAAATTGGGTTGGAAATGCCAATGGTAGTGAATTTTTTTGTACCAGTGGCACTCCCAGTCAACTTAATAGTAATATTGAATTTGATTTTGATAACCAAAATAATAATCAATTTAATGTTCATTTTATTAATATAGATGCAAGTACCAGCAATTTTTTTAATGGCATAGGAACTTTTATTAGTGATACTGAAATTATTGCCAATAATTTAACTTCTGTTAATAGTGAATTAAGCTATAATTTACAAGGCAATTTTAATGGTACAACCTTCGTTTTTTCTGGTGTTGGTGCTTCAGATCGTTGTAACTTTAGTTTAGGTGGTACTGCTGATCGAGTTATTGGCATAATAAATCTCCCCATTATCATTACTCCTCTACCTCTACCCTTTGATGAAGTAGGTAATCTACAGCCCCAATTTGCAGGGGCAAGTGATATTGTAATGGATAATGTATTACTAGAACGTTTGGTAGTTCATACAAACTTAGTGGTTAATGATCATATTCAAAATACCCTAAGGGGTAAACAAGGCTTTAGAATGAAAGGGCGTCAAAATACCCATTTACTAATTGATTCAAGTGGTTTAGCTGCTGGGGATAACTTGAGTGGTTTAGGAATTTGGCTTAGTTATGATTATAGTCGTTTTGATAATAACTTTTTTAGAACAAAATATCAAGGCGATACCAATAGTACCCTCGTGGGTGTTGATTATGTTTTCTCTGAAAATATGCTGGCAGGGATTGCTTTAGGTTATGAAAAAACGAATATTGATACGGATTTTAATTTGGGTAAAGCTAAAACAACAGGCTTAACTTTTTCACCTTATTTTGGTTGGCTTATTAATCAAACTTGGGGAATGGATATTAATTTAGGTTATAGCCGCTTAAATACCGAGCAATATAGAACCAATGCGGGGCTTCGTATCAATAGTGACTTAGATAGTATTCGTTGGTTTGCGGGAATGAATTTAAATGGCAGTTGGCAAATACAACAATGGTTATTATCTGCTCAAATGGGGATTTTAACAGGCTCCAATAAAAATGAACATTTTACTGAAAGTAATGGTATTCAACGTAAAAGTAATACCTCTAAGGTGACTAAACTTAGTTTAGGCGGGGAAGTTAGTTATTCAATAGGGGCTTTTGAACCTTTCTTTTCTTTAACTTTTAATCATGACACTAAAGTAACAAATCAACGTTTATCATTAGGTGCTCAACCAACAATTGATCGAAATGATAATCTTGCAGGGCTTGGTTTTCATTATTTTAGTCAACAAGGGTTAAGTGTTACTTTAGAATATAGTCAACGTTTTAACCATAAAGATATTGGAGAAGATAATTTAACACTAACAGGACGTTGGGACTATTAATTGACCAAGAGAATAAAAATGAAAAAAATATTATTTATTATCATGTTATTAGCCATGAATTTGGTAAATGCAATTGAGTCTATTTCAGGTTTTATTTATAGAGATACAGCACCTTCTATAGGTCAAGCGATTGCGGGTGCAAAACTCACAATAAATAACATACAAACAGACGGGGTATCGTTTCGATTACCTGCTGTCTGTCTTAATACGATGGATGGTCTTCCACAAGATCAAATAACAGATAATTCAGGCCACTATTTATTTATTTTAAAACCAGGACTAGATTTACTATGTCCTGCTGCTCCCACTAAATATCAAATTGTTATCACTCCTCCAACAGGATTTACCTTTTCAATAAATACACCACAAACGGGACTTGCTAATGCGACGGATTGTACGAATAACTTAACAGCAACAGCAATAGATAAAAATACGGCAACACCTGATTGTGAAATTTCTTTAGAAACCGCTCCTACAATCGTATCTAACCCAGATTATTATATGAGTTTTATTATTGCAAATTCTAATTTAGAAATTCTCAATAATCATATTCCATTAAAACCAATAGTATTTTCTTTTATCACAACTTGGCGCACTTCCGTTGTAGATGAAAAGATTATTATTCCCATTAATCCTAATATTTCAGGTTATTCTTATAATGTTGATTGGGGAGATGGTGCAATAGACAATTCTTTAAACACTGATGCCTCGCATAATTATAGCTCTGTTGGCAATCATACTGTTAAAATAACAGGAAATTTTCCCGCCATTAAATTCATTAAGAGTACACCAGCGAATGCTGCAAAACTCATTAGTGTTGATAACTGGGGATCAGGAATTTGGCAAACAATGGACGGAGCTTTTGTTGATTGTATTAATTTAATATCAACTCCAATGGATAAACCTAATTTTAGTATGCTAACAAGTTTAAGAAGTATGTTTGAAGGAGCAACTAAAGTTAATCCTCACACCAGCAATTGGGATACCTCTAAAGTAACAAATATGGCATTTATGTTTAAACAAGCACCTAATGCCATGCCTGATACAACAAATTGGAATACCAATGCTGTAACAACAATGTTTGCTATGTTTTCAGATACGGAGAAAGCTAATCCAAATACAACAAGTTGGGATATATCAAATGTTACAAATGTAGATGATATGTTTTTTAATGCAACATTAGCAAATCCAAATACAGCAAACTGGAATACTTCAAAAATAACAAATATGGCTGGTATGTTTTATCATACGACAAATGCCAATCCAGATGTCCATCTTTGGGATACCTCAAGTGTAACCGATATGAAATCCATGTTTGGAGGAGCAAATAAAGCTCAGCCAGATGTTTCGCTTTGGGATACTTCATCCGTTAAAAATATGAGTTTTATGTTTAATGCAATCAATGCCGATCCTGATGTCAGCAAATGGAATACAGCCGCAGTCACAACCATGGAAGGAATGTTTAGTTTTTCTCCTAATGCAAAACCGATAACTAAAACCAGTGGAAATATTTGGAATACTTCTAATGTGACAAATATGGATTCAATGTTTGCGGGAGCAAATATGGCAAATCCTGATATGAGTGGCTGGAATATTACTTCTATTACAACAATGAATGAAATGTTTAAAAATGTGACTTTACCTGTTTTGGATTATGAGGCGATTTTAGTTAATTTTGCCAGTCAAAGCCCATTACAACCTGATGTCTTTTTTTCAGGAGGTACTTCGATATATTGTTCTGGTCCTTCTCAGACAGCTAGAGCTAATTTAGAAGCCGCTCCTAATAATTGGACAATTAACGATGGGGGATTATGTCAATCGCCTCCTATTGCAAACAATGATTTTGAAAGTGGTTTTTTTGGAAATCCAGTAACGGTTAATGTGATTGCAAATGATACAGATTCAGATGGTAATATTAATAGTTTAACAATCCAAATTATTGGTACATCTGCAATAGGCGACTCTTTAACTGTCAGTAATGAAGGCGTTTGGATTATTAATTCTGGCGTCATTACTTTTAGTCCAGAAAGCACTTTTAATAGTAATCCAACCTCTATTAGTTACACAGTACAAGATAATTTAGGTCTTGTTTCAAATCCCGCCTCAGTACAAATTTCTTATATTTCAAATAATATTATTATTGTACCTCCTCCTGTTGTTGTTATCCCTCCTTTTACTGTTAATATTGCTCCCATTACAAAGCCTGACAGTATTACAGCCGATTTAGGTCCAGTTAATATTAATATATTAGCCAATGATACTGATAGTGATGGTCAAATTGCTATTGATAGTATTGCTATTAATGGTCAAAATACAGGCGCTTCCTTAACTGTCAATGGAGAAGGAGTTTGGACTATTAACTCTGGACAACTTACTTTTACGCCCGATGCCAGTTTTACAGGTAATCCAACCCCCATTAATTATACAGTAAAAGACAATAATGGGGCATTATCCAATAGTGCCTCTGTTGCAATTACTTATAACCAAGTAGAACCCCCCATAGATAATAATATTGGCATCGCTTTTATTGATAGTAATAACCGATTACAAATTCCTTCGGTTCAAACAGCAAGAGGGTTTTTCTCTGCTGAACTGGTTTTTGTTGAAAATCCAAATAATCCAAATGCCCCTTATTGGCGTTTAGAAAAAGAAACTTTTTTAGGAACTGCACCCCAAAAATCACAAACACAACTTAATTTAACCGATTTCACGCTTCACTTAAATCCATTACAACATCGTAATGCCCAAGGTGATGTTATTTCACAAAAAGATGAAATATTTAAATTTTATTTTAATGATGCAGACACGGGTAAAATTTATTGGCAACAAATTGAAGATATTAATGCTCGAACCATTCTTGAAGCTCCAACAAAAGTAAACAAGATCTTAAAACAAGGGTGTTTAAATAATAATTTAGGCATGGCTTTTATTAATACGAATCAACAACTTATCATTCCTGAGATTTCAACAGAAACAGGTCAAACCTTTCAGGCTATTTTAGAAAAAATCATTGATCCCATTCATTTTAAACACCCTTATTGGCGTTTAAAATCGGTTACTCAGGTGATAACAAATAAACAAGCCAATTGTAGCCGTATTAATTTAGATAATCTTGCCGTTGAATTTGCAACCATTCGTTATGAGCAAGGCAATAATCAAGTTTTATTTATTCAAGAACAACAATTACAATTTGTTTTTGCTGATCAAGAAACAGGGATTTTATATTGGCAAGCATTGTAACCAAGTCTCATTTTTTAGCAGGTGGAATCGGTGCAAAATAACCAATTCCCATTAAAGAAAGACCAACAAACATAAAGGAAACAATACGTTCAACGCTGCCTTTAGCATCTAAATCAACTATAAATAATTTAGCCACCACAATGGCTAATAGCCCCGCCCCCGCAATCCATAATAATCGAGATGAACGACTATTAGAATAAAGCACTAAAAAAGCCCCACTGACTGTCCAAAAAATACTTAACCAAGTTTGTACCATATTGGAATGGAATAAAGCATATTGGTTATAAGCAACACCACCCCAATAGTGTAATATCTTTAGTAGTAAAACATTAGCAAAAATAAATAAAAATAAAGCTAATAAATAAGTTAATTTATCTTTATATTGTTTTAAAATAAGTAAGGGTGATTGTAACCACCATTCAGCCAAAATAAAGGCAGAAATCAAAATTATAATATCAATAGGATTAAACAATGGAATCCAAGGTAAAGGATCTGGGTCTCCTGCATCAAAAAAGCCACTAATAATCCACAAGATAATAATAATACTTAATAAACTTCCTATTATTGAAGAATAAATTGTTTGCCATGTATTAAGCGGCCAAAAACGTTTTTTATTAATCACAAAGAGAAGAGATAAAATAGGTAAAATAAAACCAAGGGCTAACCAAGTTCCTTTTAATTCCCATGTTTTTTCACACCACCAGAGCCATTGCCATTCAATTAATAAAAAGCTTAATAAACCCAAAGTAAAATGCGCCATTTTTAAAGAAAAATCAAATAAGGGTTGTTGATAACGAAACAATAACCAATAAGCAGTAGCCAAAGAAGCCAACCAATAAAAACCATTTTCAAGGGGATAATGGATTTTGGTCAGACTCAATAATAAACAATAAGCGAGTAATAAAGGAAAGGTAATTAAGATTAAATTAACATAAAGCTTGCCATAACCTTGTGTAATATCAGAAAAACGCTTTAATATATAATATAAAATTAACACACTTATAATGCCATAACTCATACAACCACTGGCAAGTTGTTGCGGACTAAGATGGTGAACTAATTGATAAGCTCCTCCCAAAACCCACCAAGAGATGGTCCAAAGGTGAAAGAGAGGTAAAATATCTTGTTCAATGGTTAATTTATTTTCTCTTTTAGTTAATGAAATAAGACTAATAACGCCTGCAACAACAATAAAGAAACTTCCCATATAAGTTGCATTTAAGAAAATAAATTTTTCAGGATAGGGCATCCCATATAATAAGAAAATTCCCGCTCCAAATTGCAGTAAAATCCCAAAAAATCGGGAAAATAGTCTATTTTGACGGCAACCCACCCAAAAAACAACCGCGCCTTCCAACGCCCAAGCCCCTGCTGTGGTATCTGCATCAAAAGCAAAAGGAATCGCAAGCGAAGAAAAAACGGTGGCTAAAGCTAAAAAAACTTGCGCTAATAATTTAAATCCTTCTCCGCCTTTTTGCCAAATAATCCGCGCTAATCCAATATAAACAATCGCAAAAACAAAAGCCGAAATAGCAATGCCATATTCATAATTCTTTGTTAAAGTGGCTTGTATTCCAAAGGTGATGGCAGGCGTTCCAAATAATAAGGTGGTATCAACCAGCCCTTTTAATTTAGGAGGTTGACGAATCGCATATAGAATAGCAATGCTAATATAAAAGATAAAAAATAAAATAACAAAAGGTTCTGTTGAAGCAAATTTATCCGCATCATATTTTAAAACTCCCCAACCAATGGCAATCCCATAAGTACAAATAAAACCTAATAAATTTAAAGATCGCCATGCCCGAAACCAAGAAATAAACAAAATTGAGGCATTTAAAATAGCGTAATAACTAAATAAAGCAACGTGATTTCCACTGTCGGTTGAAGTTAAAATAGGCGCAATAAATCCCCCTAAAAAACCAAAAAAAGCCAAACTACGGGAATCTTGTAGTACTGCTAAGACAGCGGTTAAAATACTTAACACAAAAAGTAAGAAAAACGCCATCTCAGAAGGTAATAATTCATAACGTCGAAAAGCCGCAAAAATAATTAAATATAATAAACCGACTGCCCCGCCTTGCAATAATAAGGCATATGTCGGGCGTAATTCGCGCTGTTTCCAAGCAAAGATTAACAGTGCAATCGCCCCCATTGTTAAAACAGCCAAGCGTAATTCAATGGGGAAAACATGATTATCAACGGCCAATTTAATTAGAAAACTGGCACCAAGAAAAAATAATACAATGCCAATGCGAACAAATAAATTGCCATCATTAAGCCAAGCCATCGCTTTATCGTATAAGGTATCTAATAGAGTGGGTTCTGCTGGAAGCTCTGATAAAATAGGACGGGGAGGTTTGGGTTTAGGGCGTTGAACAACGGGCTTTACTTCTGAATCTAAAAAAGGTTCTGTAGAGACTGGTTTCGGTTTTTCTGGGATTAGTTGATCTATTTTTTGATTTAACCGATTAATTTTAGCATTTAAAGACAACACATAACCTAATAAAAAACCAAAAGCACAGGTGTTGTAAATTAATAATTCATTGGCTGAAAAATGACTAAATATACTAACCACAATGCCAATTAATAAAAACCATAAACTTAAAAAAAAACCAAAAATCATTATTTTTTACCTAATTTAAATAAAATTATTTTTCTTGACATATGAACCTTGACTTCCATAAATTATATGCTCTAATTAGCGAGTTAATCTATCCCCTTTCATTATTCTAAACTTTAGGAGACTCTATGGATACAATTGCAGAGCGTAAATACGACCTCAGTATTGTTCGTTGGTTCAGTGTTATGGCTGTTGTGTATTTGGTTGTTGGTACTGGTATTGGCGTTTATATCGCCTCAGAACTGGCTTGGCCTTTTCTTAACTTTGATATTCCTTACATTACTTTTGGGCGTTTACGACCGTTACATACCAATGCCGTTATTTTTGCTTTTGGTGGTTCAACCTTAATGGCAACGGCTTATTATACAGTACAGCGAACATGCGGCGTGAGTCTTTGGAGTAATAAACTGGCTTGGTTTACCTTTTGGGGGTGGAATTTAATTATTGTTGCAGCCGTCATTACGTTACCTTTAGGTTTAACTCAAGCAAAAGAATATGCGGAATTAGAATGGCCCATTGATATTGCCATTGCCGTTGTTTGGTTGGCTTATAGTTTTAATTTTATTATGACCATCAAAATTAGAAAAAGCAGCCATATTTATGTTTCAAATTGGTTTTTTCTTGCCATGATGATTATGATCACTTATTTACATGTGGTTAATAGTCTTGCCATGCCTGTTGGTTTATTTAAGTCTTATTCTATTTTTTCAGGTGTTCAAGATGCCATGATTCAATGGTGGTGGGGTCATAATGCGGTTGGCTTCTTCTTAACCGCTGGTTTCCTAGGCATTATGTATTATTTTGTGCCGAAACAAGCCAATCGACCCGTTTATTCTTATCGTTTATCCGTTATTCATTTTTGGGCTTTAACGTTTGGTTATGTCTGGTTAGGGGCTCATCATTTACAATATACCGCTTTACCTGATTGGACGGGTTCTGTTGGAGCCGCCATTTCATTAGCCATGATTATTCCTTCTTGGGGTGGTGCTATTAATGGCATGATGACCTTATCAGGTGCTTGGGATAAATTGCGTACCGATTATGTTTTACGCTTTTTAATTGTTTCATTGGCTTTTTATGCCATGTCGACCTTTGAAGGTCCTGTTATGTCAATTAAAACCGTTAATGCCTTATCTCACTATACAGATTGGACCATTGGACATGTCCATTCTGGTGCTTTAGGTTGGGTTGCCATGGTTTCTATAGGGGCCATTTATCATATGATCACTCGTTTATTTTACACTGAAATATGGTCGGTAAAATTGGTCAATATTCATTTTTGGACCGCCACCATTGGAACCGTTGTTTATATTGTCGCCATGTGGATTTCAGGCATTATGCAAGGTTTAATGTGGGGTGCTTATGATGAATTTGGCACTTTAAAATATACTTTTGCTGAGTCTGTTGCCAATATGCATCCTTATTATGCTCTGCGTGCACTGGGTGGTTTTATTTTCTTTAGTGGGGCTTGTATTATGTTATTTAATATTATTATGACCGTTCGCCAAGCCACGATTAACAACACGATTGAGCAAGCTCGTCTTGCAAAAGCTTAAGGAGCATTTATCATGGCAAATAATAATGAATCTAAAAATCTGCAAAATACCGCAGAAACCAATATTTGGGCGCTGTGTTTACTAACCGCCATTGTGGTTTCAGTCGGTGGTATTGTTGAAATTGTGCCGCAATTTTTTATGAGCAGCACCATGGAACACAATAAATCCCCAGAAATTCTTTGGCAACGCCAAAAAGGGCAACAATTAAGTGATTGGAAAGCGGGCGATGGCATTCGACCTTATACCGCATTAGAACTGGCGGGTAGAGATATTTATACCCGTGAAGGCTGTTATCTATGTCATTCACAAATGATTCGTCCGTTCCGTGATGAAAAAGAACGTTATGGACATTATTCATTAGCGTCTGAATCTATGTATGATCATCCTTTTCAATGGGGTTCAAAACGAACAGGACCTGATCTTGCCCGTGTGGGTGCAAAATACTCCGATTTATGGCAACGTAAACATCTTCGTGCGCCCCGTTCATTAGTTCCTGAATCAGTGATGCCTAACTATCCTTGGTTAGAAAACACA
>Ga0256847_1000729_pt1 | contig 19375 bp, 15 predicted proteins | sample TeddybearmetaG_FD_189099 | JGI IMG/M metagenome (GOLD analysis project Ga0256847, IMG submission 189099) | Hydrothermal vent microbial communities from East Pacific Rise, Pacific Ocean - Teddybear | ecosystem: Environmental > Aquatic > Marine > Hydrothermal vents | place: Pacific Ocean: East... | reverse complement strand
ATACAAAACTCTGTACAAGACCAAATACAGACCAAATAGCCATCTTCAATGCATTGAATTTTAAACACAGACCCTTCATTAGCAAAACAAAAGTAGTGACCCAATTGTAAAAATGAAAATCGTAGAACGCTGTCTTATAGCTGTTTATGATTATCTATTTTCAAGTTGGGTTAAATGTTATTTGAAGATATATTCCTGTAGGCTTTCAAAATTTCCGCCAACAGGTATTATATATGAAGAGTGTGATATATTCATGCACAATTCATTCAATTGAAAATATTATTTACAATAAGTGAGAGTTCAAATATACCACAATATTGAGCATTTCATATACGTCGTTTAGGTACATCTTTAAAACAAATTGTACTTTATAAATCTTAATTGAAAATTAATTTAATAGCCAATCATTTATCCCAATTCCTTCACTGCTCTTGATGCCATATTGATGGCAGCTAACGCATCAGCACCAGGGGCAGAGTCACAATTGGCAATGGTAATTCGACCAAATGGTTGCCGCCCTTTTTTAACAGAATCTCCCCCTCCGCCAACTGTATAACCGTGCGCCCACCGATTAACGGTAATACTCTCCACATCTCTGTCGAAATTAAACAATTCTTTTGGGAGCATACCACTAAAATGTGATCGGATTTCCTCTTCGTAATCTTTGAAGTGCAACCCTAACATTTTGTGTCGTGCTTCACGATATTGCTCAAGTCGTGGTGCACCAATGGTTTCTCCATATGGACAACTTATCATCTGAATAACACAAGGGTCGTCTGGAGTTTTGGTATACTCATATCCACCTATACTTACCGGAAAATCCATTAAAACTGCTTGGTGCATATTTCCGGGTGACATGGCCATTCCGATTTCCATTTCTTTCATTGCCCTCCAGTTCCTCAAGCCCACAGTTGTGTATTGCAAGGGGCTTTTCGATTGAAGTCTTAATGCAGCGTCTTGTTCTTCTGGAAGACCTGTAACGATATGAGGAATCATCATGTTATAACAGGCCATCACCACATTTTTACCTTTTACCTGATACGACTTATTGTTGTTGATGTAATTCACAAAAACTTCACTCGAATCTTTTGGATCGCCACCATGTTGTACATTGACTACCGTGCTGTTTAGTCTGATACGAACAGCATTGCCGGATTTATCTAATTCTGCATACTTGAATTTTGCCAAAACAAGCTCTTCGGCGTTCTTTCCATCTGCTATATCAGGAATCATTCTTTTCACTAATGCACGTGCGATGGTAGCATTGCCATCTGGAAAATGATAAATGTATGGATTGTCTTCATCGTATACCGCTTTAGGAGCAAAACCCAAAGCTCCACAGCCCCTGGCTGATTCTATGCTCATCACATCTGTTCCTGAGCTCGCCCAGTCTAAGCCAGAATGTCTGGCCATTTTCAACACCCCGGGATCATCAACACCCAATGTGTTTTTTAGATAATCGAAGTAGGAATTATTACCAATGTAATCACTCAATTTTTCTTTAGGTAGATCTATCTTATGCAGTCCGCCATTTAATACCTGAAGCAACTGTTCTTTGCCTTTCTTGCTTAAAGGAGCTTGTTCCGCAGCATCTTCGTTAGATAGTTTTCCTCCCATTATTATCCCTTCTATGTAATTAGGATAATTACAATAAGGATGTCTAACCACTTTGTCTTCGCCAAATGTTTCTTTGTTGAAATAGGTAACAGCCCCTAGATTGTTCCTTTTATAGAAGTCTTTGTCATAGGCCGTTTTAAATCGTTCTACGTCCACACCTATATCTTTTAGCAGATCATGTACGACTTCACTGGCATGTTTTGGTTCTACAATGGATTGTGAACCTCCATGGCCTAATCTTAACTGACCATCAATCGTATGTTCATTTCGTTTAGCGTGCCCCCCAAAATCATCATGATTGTCGAGGATAAGTATTTTTTTATCCTGTCCATGTTTTTGTCGATAGAAATGTGCAGCCGCCAATCCACTTATCCCTCCACCAACAACAACCAAATCATAGGTTTCTTTCAATTCAGTAGTTGGTCCCCAATCCGATTTCTTAGTCCATGCCCTGTCATGTGCATGGGTGTTTGATCCAGGATGACTTCCTCTTAGACCTGTGAGAGCTGGTGGATAGTACAATGGATCGAGTGAATCCAAAACAGCTTCGCTAGTACATCCAATTGGAAGGATGGAAGCTCCAGCAACCACTAAAGTTCCATTGATAAAATCTCTTCTTGTTATTAATTTCAAATTGTTTTTTGATTGGTTTGTTTAATGTTTGCTGACGGAGTGTGTGCAAACGATGTAGACGCGTTTAGCGGCTATAGCCGTTTTGCACTTTGTTGCCTGCTTTTCTTTTTATAAAAATAAGAAAATTATATCGAAAGTAAACTCCCGTATTTTTCAATTTCCATAGGTTCTTATTGAAGTGAACTAAATATTAAACTTGTTGGCCAGCATTATAAAATTAATTCTCTCAATATCCTTGACATTTGTACTATAGATTTTTAACCAGATGTTGAAACACTTTGACATCACAAACAAAATGATTATGAAAATTATAAAAGAAGTTAGCATAAATTCTCCAGCAGAAAAAGTTTGGGATATTGTAGGTCGTAATTTTGCAAAAATTGGGAACTGGGATGGTTCAGTTTCAAGTTCAGTAGTTAATAATGATTTTCCAAAGGTAAACGGATCACCTTATGGTGGAAGAGTTTGCGAAACGAGTTTTGGAACAATTAACGAGAAGTTTACGGCTTATGATGACAACGGCATGAATTTTAGTTTTCAAGGGGACATTACATCTAAAATATTTAGCAATGTGATCAACACGGTGACTGTTATTCCAGTAAGCAAAAATAAATCAAGAATAATTGTATCGCCAAACGTAGATTTAACATTATTAGGGAAAATAATGAGTCCTCTGATTAAAGCAGGTTTAGGATCAGCAATAAAGAAGGGTTTAGAAGATTTAAAGTATTTCGCTGAAAACAATAAAGTCTCCCCAAGAAAACTTGCTTCTCAAAAATAAAAATATCCACACACATTGTACACTACACTTAGAGCTTCTCTTATAGATTTATCCTCACTTGATTCGATATTTACTTATACAATTGAAAATCAGTGAGGATAACCTTAAGGTGTTTTAGAGTACTTGTTTCTATATTCTCTAGGAGAAATAGACAATTCCTTTTTAAAAGCGGAACTAAAATGAGAAAGTGACTCGAATCCACAATCCCAGCAAACCTCTCCTATCGAAAGGTTAGTGGAAGAAAGCAAATCAGCAGCTCTGGATATCTTCTTATTTCTAAAATAAGCTGCTGGAGTCGTATCGAAATGTTTCTTAAAGGTTCTTTTGAAACTTGATATACTTTTATTAGTAAGGTGTGCTAATTCTTCAAGGCTAAGGTTATTGTATAAGTTGGATTGGACGACTTTTTCAAAATCAAATATTTCCTTGTGACGGATTGTTCCCAGTAGAAATAAAATTTCCTCATTCCCTTCATTTGTTAATATTGTTACGAGTTCTTGTAGCTTTATTGCAATCAAATTATCAGTAATGTTAGCATCCGAACAAAAATAGGGTCTCATTGAATCCACAAAAGTATCTATCATTTGGTTCGACCCTAAGTCTACAAAGGATTTTGAAGGGCCATTCGATAAACCAGCATGCAAGAAATCTGTATTCATTCCTTTAAATGCCTCCTTAATGATATCAGGGTTCAAATGAAATACAATTCCTTTTAGTTTTTTAGATTCTTCTCCTCCCTTAACTCTTGTTACGTATTTCCCACATTTAGCGAGGACCGCATGGTGGGAATCAATAGTTACCTGATCAACAGGAGCTGTTATCTTTTGGCTTCCATCATCAATATATGTTAGGCATGCGGCATCATTCATCTCAAAATTGAAACGCATCTCACCTGGCAGGGAAAACTCTCTTGCAAAAAGCTGTCCTTTGTAATCCAATTGAGTAAAATCCATAGTTTGTTTATGTGGTGTTATATCTAATCAACACTGTGAATAAATAAAAAATAGCTTTACCATACCCCCTAATTGCTGGCAACATCTCGCTAACTTGAACTTTCCATATTGCGTTTAGCGATCAGTTGCTTCTATCCCCTTTATAGGTCTAGCTCTTTTTTCACAAACTATTGATTATCAATAAAAAGCAAAACAAACCAAAATTCCAAATTTATCCGTATATATTCGGATAATAAACGAGTATAAACGGATAAATCAATTGAACTGGTCATGGTAAACATAATCTTAACCATAATTATGCAGTGGAACTTCTTAATTGCCTGTCCAGTTCTAAGACGGGAAGGGTTGAAAGATCAACTTGCCTCCCAGTAGGTAGGAATACGCGATATCTAAAGGAAGTTTTTTTCCGGTGAAGCTCCTCAAACCACGAACATTGATGACTTAACTGATCTTCACTACTTCAATATTCTCTTTTCTACTTTTGCTTAATTGCTTTGCCCCATTTTTAACCTTCTGATTTTTGGTTTTGTACAATACCTCAACTCTAATGGCTTTCAAACCGGATATCCCCTGTAAATCTTCCAAATCCAGCATTTCGATTTCGCCAATCAGTCTTTCAGATTGCAGGTATTTGAGGTAGTTGAGATATTCGTAAGCATCCTTGTTTTGAGAATAAACAATCGCAATTTTTCCAGGTTGGGTCAAGCGTTCATCAGTACCTTTAATATGTGATTTATCGATTCGTTTCTTAATAATCTCATATCGGGCATTATAGGCGCCATCCACATCAAATTCTTTTTGTTCCATACTGAAACGAATAGCCAGAGGATTGCTGTGTATTAAAACAAGCGACGCGACACGTAAAGGGTAAGGCAATTCTTCCATCAAATCGTAAGCGACTTGTTCCAGTTCACACATCGTTTTTAACTGCCACAAGCGTAGATTATGCAGATACATTACGTTGAAGGATTCGTCATTGACCAACGAGGCCCCGATATACATATTGAATTCTACACCATCTGTTTTGTAACGCTCAAAATAATGTGGAAACATTTTTTGTGCTTCTTCTTGTTTACCGTCTAAATAAGCAGCCATTTTATCATTCAGCATAGTAACGCTATCTTCGTATGATTTCCGCTGTTGATAAACCACATGCAGTTGTGGGTCAATTTTGGACATATAGGTTTTTACTGCCTTTTCAAAAATAGGATTCATGGTTTTTAAATGATTAAAAACGGGATAGATTTCACGCTTTAAAAATTCGAGAATACTGACTTCGTCACCTGCTTTTAATCCCTGTTCAACATTATTTAGATAGTCCTGTACCCGATAAATCAGGTTTTGATAGATTGGAAAGGACTGGACTTCCAATACCTTTTGGAAAGTTTTAATAACCATTGACAATTGTAATCCCAAATCTGCCTGAATAGCACTATTGCGAGCGTTTGAAGATCCTTTGATATCACTTTGAGCGTATAGGGGGTAAACGTTATTAAAAACAATATCTTCTAGTCCGGGATTTTCCATGCCTTCTGTTTTCTGACTATTAAACTCAGCAGCGGCTTGTATAAATCGCCATTTAACGGTAGGATGGATAGCGGTATAATTTTCCTGGATTGTACTCTCTAATATATTCTGACTTTCTTCATAAAATCGCTCAGAGGCAATCTTTACAAAAGGAATAACATCTTCCAACTTTGTGGCATTTAATGAGTTGAGTTCATTTTTTCGGGTGGAAGCCAATTCAATGAGTTGAATGTATCCATTGCTCAATTTTATCGGTACGAGGATAAGGCTTTTGATGCCTTTATCATTTAATTTCTGATAAAAGAGATTTTCACCTGACATTTGTCCATACAAATCAACATCGGAAATAGCAATTATTTCGGAATTTTGCATAATGTTAGAACTAACGTAATCACAAAACATATTTTTATAGCCAATCTTTTCATTTTCTTGCAAAATAATACTTTTCGAACCGCGATTGAAGAAACCACCCAGCGAACGTTCTGTTTTGGTATCGTACAAGGAATAGCCCACCATCAAATCTTTTATTCCCATGAAATCGGTGAGATTTTCCTGAAATTCCTGAAAGACATTTTTGTCATTTCTAAGAAATACAGATCGGATTTTTGAGAGAATCACGTCATTGGTTGCATCAAACAAAGTCATTAAGCCAAAACCTTTAAGAATATAACTGTCAGCGGGAAACTTTGATTTCCAAAATTCAAGGTCTTGTCCGCGAAGCAATAACTCGTCGATCTCACCCTGTGTCAATTCCGGTGCTTTATCCGTTTTGACAATATCCATGAAATCGGCATTAAACATTGCTCTATAATGACGGGTAGTTTCCTTTTTTTGGTCTGGAATATCAATGAAAATTGGCCTACTTACATCGAGAAACTGTTTGTAATATTTCATTAAAATAAAAGTACAGGCATAGAAATAGAGTTTAGAATCATCCCAGTCTTTGATGTCTAAATGGAAATCTGGCCCAGCATTATTCAATATATTTTGAAAACGTTGAGTAAGGTTAAAGTAAATATATTTGAATGGAATCATGACCGATTTGATTTCATTCAATTGTAAGGGTTCGGGGAATAGAGGGTTAAGTAGAATATTTATTTCTTTTTCATATTTGGGCAGTTGACTTAAGTCTTCAATGCCTTCTCTCAACTCAGGAAATTTATTGACAGAATCCAAAACCAATTTACTCGACTTATGGTAAGGGTGTTTCTCATCATTGGCATATTTTTCAAAAGCCTTAATTTGGCTTTCGAGACTAAAAAATACTCTCAAAGGAGAATCAGTGGGTTGGGTCTTAAATGGGATAAGTTTCATATGATGCTTCTTAGAAGTGAATTATATGCAGTTTACAACAATTACAATTACCAAAAGTTCTAAAACGAATAAAGATGACTGCATGATCCTAATTCTTGAATAGGATCAGATAGCGTAAATCGCTATCTGAAATAAAGGAACTGATTTATCAAAATCAGCGAGCAGTAACACTTCTTTAGGTATCTTTTGCAAGCAATTTTGTATAACAAAAAATATGTGTTTATGCAGATCAAAACCTTGCTAGACCATATTTATTTGGCTTATTTATCCATTAAAATAAATTTACATGACAAGTAACGGATAGCCTGAGCCTGTTGATAACCTAGGATTCTGTACTATGCAGTGTTGCTGGTAGTTTTATTTCATGTTAATAACTATTTTTCCTTTTGCACGACCGGATTTTTGGTAAAGTATGGCATTAATAGCATCGGAAAATGGAAACTTTTTATCTATTACAGATTTAATTAACTGGTCTTCTATAAGGATTTTTATATCATTTAATTGGGAAGCATTTGGCTTCATCAATATGAACTTATAAAATGCGGAATTAGCTTTAGTTTGCTTTGTGATTTTCCTTCTCATCAAAGCCAAAAAGAAGCGTATAATTCCATTTAGCCCTAATTCCTTGGCAGTTGCATTATCCACTTCACCCGCAATGCTAACTACAGTCCCTCCTTTTTTGATTACTTTAAAAGCATCAACAGTATAATCTCCACCCAAAGTATCATAAACTATATCAAGGTTTTTTACAATTTCCAAATAATTTTCTTTCTTGTAATCAATAACCCTATCTGCTCCTAACTCTTTCACCCAAAGCACATTTTTTGTACTGGTTGTTGTATACACATAAGCTCCTTTAGCTTTTGCATATTGGATGGCAAAAGTACCTATGCCACCTGAGCCAGCGTGAATTAATACATTGTCGCCAGATTTCAGATTTGCTTTATCAAAACATTGTATTGTTGTTAGCCCTACAAGCGGAATACTTGAAGCAGCATTAAAGTCCATGTTAGAAGGTTTTTGGCTTACTACATTACTATCTACAGCCACATACTCAGCAAATGTTCCTGGAGATTCAGAAGGAACTCTTGAATAAACTTCATCTCCCACTTGTAAATTGCTCACTTCAATGCCTTTTTCCACAACAATCCCAGCTACATCAAAACCAATAGGTGCTGGAAATGTAAGTTTGTTCATTTTTTTTAAAATACCTTCAATTATTTTGTAATCAATCGGATTGACACTTGCCGAATGAACTTCTATTAAAACCTGATTATCTTTTATGGCAGGCTTTTTTACTTCACTAAAAGCTAAATTGATTTCGATATCACCATACCCTTTTATTTGTAATGCTTTCATTGTTGTATCTATTAATTTAATATTTATGCTAATTACAGACAATAGATCAGGATAAACGGAGATCAGTCTATGAGGCTATTTCTGTTTTATCCATTGTTCTGCTAAGTTTTTATGGATTAAAGAGCAAATTTTCTGCCTTTTAATGCTCTTTTGCTCTACTCATCTATCTCTGTATCCCAGACTCTAGTTTTCTGATTCGCATCATATAGTCGATCATTTTTATAACTCACCCATTCATATTTTAGTCAGAAGAAGAATAACCTTCGTAGTTCTGCTCTTTGGTCCACTCGACGAAATCTAGAGAGCTAATGACAAAGCCTTCTTAAAACAATAGGGCAATTGCCCACTATTTTCGCCTGATATACTCTATCTATCATATATAAACAGTTGTCCAACGGGTAGAAGGCTAGGAAAAAGTTCTTGTCAATGTATAGGTTCCTTTTTGCGAGATCTTTATTTTGCTAGGGAATAAACAACTTTTTTACTACGATTTGATCCTCTAACTCAACCCGCACAAAGTATAATCCTGCTGGGTAGTCTATGACATCAAGTTTATGTTCAGAATTCGAATTTTCGATCCTTTGGTCCAAGAGAACCACACCATCTGCCTGAATGAGACTTATTCTTCTCAAATAATGCTGGATATCATTTTTAATAAGTAGGTCCTGATTAAGAATGAAAATCATTATTTCTGCTTCTCTGAAAATGTCTTCGGTACCGCTTATGATATCGATCGGAAAGGTGGATATAAAATCATTATCCGTTTCATCATTTTCCTCTATGATCTCACCCAGGTCTAGACGGACAATCAAGAAATACTCTCCCGCTGGAACATCGAGGTCGCTAAGATCAATCTCTGACTCATCCTCAACTTCTTGACCAGGTCCAAGACTATTGAGAGTCTTTGTTGATATTATAAAATCACCTATGTTCGGTACCTTATCCTCTGAAAGTATGAAACCAATCTGAAATTCATCTGTCGGCAGAACACCGTCATTCTCAATTATCGTAGCAAAGTTCAAGGTGTTATTCACGACTTGAAATTGCGTCGATCCATTTTTAAACTGAAGATCACTAAAGAATTCTATGCACTCATATTCAATTTCCCAACCGGCTCTTGTTACACTCCCGTCAGTATCGAATTCTAAATATGCGTTAGATTGGGTCGTCTGTATGGCTGGTGGTAGAGTGGATCCAGAGTAAGTACCTAATAGAGGGGCATTATTACTGCTGCCATCAAAAATACGGACAAAATCACAACATGATTCGGTATCAAATGCACTAAATGTCAAGCGAATATTTGAGCCCATCGGACCTTCGAACACCCAACTGCATTCAGAATTATCAGCATAGTCATCATTTCCACTCCCATCATCAAATCCTCCTAAACAATCGTCTATGAATTGGGGCTCTTCTAAACAAAATGGAATATCAAAAATGCTGTTATCTATGTAGCTATTGTCGTCTTCGTTGATCTCCTCCACCTCATCTAAAGGGTCAATGAAGAATCCCGCGTAGTATTCTCCACCAGGAATCGAAGGATCCTGTATTCTCGGATTGAAATCATGGGCTACAATAATAAATTGATATGGCTGTAAAGGAGGTATTATAATAGAATCCAGAACAAAGTCGTTTGTGTTTATAAATTGATCCGGAGATAAGAAGAAATATATCTTCGTTTGTGGAGTTGTGCCATTTCCGAAGTTTCTCAAATTAATGTTATAGCGAATTTCGTCATCGAAAAAATTCACAATTCCAAAGTTCTCAATAAACTCATAGTTCACCCCTATATCGTCAATGCAATCATATTGAAAATTCCAACCAGAACCGAACGCAAAGTTTACTGAAGAGACAAATTCTACATAAAGATTTTCTCCTGTTGACAATATTGTCGATGGGATTTCATCATCTGTACTTCCTGTGAACTCAGCTATTAATTGGCTGAAGTTATCTTCACCATTATAAAATCGAATTCTGTTGGTACTGGAACCTAGATTAGCGTCTATAAGATTCAGAGAAACATACTGTCCTGAATCAGCTACAATGAGCCAACTGCAATCAGAACCTTGTGTGAAATCCGCACTACCACTTCCATCGGATAAAATCCCAGAGCAATCTTCCAGGATAGTCGTCGTATCTGGGCAGTACGGTATGTGAAATCGATCTGTGAAGATTTCTAGATTGTCTTCTTCATTCAGTTCGACAACACTATCGAATGCATCAATAACGGCTATGGGCAGATATTCACCAGAAGGAACAATACCTCTAGCATCTATAATGTGACTTAATTGAATCTGACCAAATGCTGGTATTGACGTAATTTCTAAAGAATCAATGAGGAAATCTTGAACAATGTTAAAATTATTATCAATACTGCCGAAGAAATAGATTTTAGTGGCTGGAGAAGCAGAATTCCCATTATTACGTATATCGAGGTCAAAATCAACGGTACTACCTGTACTATTGGCATTACTTGAAAGTTCCATGATCAGGTTAGAAATGCTGGTATCAGTGCAAGAGTACTCTGCGTTCCAGCCCTCATCACCTGAAAATGAAACATTAAACTCAAAGAAGATTGAACTTCCGCTTGATACCACTGGATAGAAGTCATCATTGCCCCCAAACTCTTGTATCAATGGTGCATTTTGATCCTCTCCATCATAAATGCTGATTACGTCTGAACTGGAAAGTTCTACACTTAAAAAATCGAGGTAAATGGATTCATTATTTTCAGATTCTAGTAGCCATGAACATTGTGTTTCTTGCACAACATCTTCAGATCCACTGCCATCACCTATAGTCCCTTGACAGTCCGTTATTGTCGTCAATTCAGAGCAATATGGTATATGAATTTGTTCAAAACTTTGATAAGTGTTGTTTACCTCTGCGAGTTCATCAACTTCATTTTGAGGATCTATAATAAATCCTACTTTACTGTAAGTACCAGCTGGAATAGAATCACGTACATCACGTATTCCGCTTACAGTCAGAGCACTAGTCGCGGGTATATTATCGAAGGCCTCTGTAAACATGAGAGCATCTGAAATGTCTATTTCAGAATCTTTGCTCGCGTAAAATCCTACTTCAAAGGGCCCCGAATCCAAGTTACCATTGTTTTGGAGTTCAAACTCATATTCCAAAATAGAACCGTCAGCAACCAGTAAATTAGAAAACCCTGGGTCGGCATATCCTAATTCAATAAAAGAAATATTATTGCAAGTATAACTGACTGACCAGCCATCTGCTGTGACACTTCCATCGGTGGTGAACTCCAGGAAGAGTTCATTCGAATTGGATTGAATAACGCTGGGTATTGAGCTGCCCTTGTACTCTCCGATGAGTGGTGCATTCGAAGATGGTCCATTATAGACTCTGAGCTCGTCGCAACAAGATTCTGTCTCAAAACTGTTAAAAATCAATAGAATAGTGCTGTCCTCTGGTACCTGAATGAGCCATGTACAGTTACTATTATTAGCATAGTCATTATTGCCACTACCATCGTCGAATTCACCAGCACATTCGCTCAGAATTGTAGTTCCTGAACAAAATTGAGCGAAATTAACTGAAACAAAACAAGACAGCAGGAGTAAAATGTAAAGAGTTCTCATATCTATTTTAATTTATCGAAATTAATTTGTTGGTTTAGATATCCCGAATATAGGAAAATTTGTAGAAACCATTTATGTTCATACTATTCTCTGATGAATGTTTACTCACATGGTATTATAGGTTTTTAACCCACTTCCTATGCTAGTTCTTCAACTCAAACTTGATAAACGAATCCTGCTCAGTTTGTCCGAAATAGTCATTCATTGTCATATCAAAAAAAAAACTTGATGCATAAGTAACTAATGGACTTTTTCCTGAATCATTTTGTCCAGCATTTACATAAATTACTTTCTCAATTGGCAATTCAATAACCAGTTATTCAATTGACTTAATTTTATTGATTGTCATCTTTAATTTAGACATATCGTTTCTTTTGGTTTTTATTTAATTAAACAGAACAGTTGCATAAACGACGGCGTGACCGACTGGGAAGGCTGGCCGTTTTATGCGGTGTTAGCAACTGTTATATTTTTTCTTTTTCACCGGTAGCAAAAATTCTATAATATTCATTTCCTTCTATAAATAAACCCTCTGATTTTTTATTCGGCCAATTTTTATGATAATCTTTTGGGTGTTGAACATCAATTCCAATTACTTTTCCACCATATTGTCGATTCACTTTTGATTGAACAGTATGCCCAACAATAACTGATTTAGCATTAAATTTATTCAGTCCGTTGTCTATTTGTTCCTGGGTCAAATTATCTTTGAAATAACCTCTGTACCAAGAAATGCCAGTATGTGTGGAAACTAATAATTGTTCAATATTTTCCTCTGTACTTGGATAAAAAGGCTTATAATAATTACGTCTACCAATCTGATTAATTTCATCCAAATCTAACTTAGAGCTTGCTAAATCAGGATGTATTCCTCCATGAACAAAAAGGTTTCCATTTATAAGTTCTAAAGTATTCTTGCTTGCCATCCATTTACCTATAAACGAATTTGAATCGTATAATTCATTTTGTTTTTTTTCTAATATTGCTGCAACGTGAAAGTATTTAGGAGATGCGGACTCATAATTTCCCTGCATATTTTTTAATTCATGGTTTCCCAAAATATAATGAACATATCCTCCTTGCTTTTCGGCTTCTTGCTCTAATTTGTATATAAACCAAAGGACTTGGGTTGTAGAAAATCCCCTATCAACAAAATCGCCAACTAAAACTAAATGCCCATTGCCAAATGTCCAGTTCAGATTATTGTCTATAACTTTGCTGTTTATCAGAAAATCTCGAAATGCTTTATAACCACTTTCAATATCTGAGATTGCCAAAATCTTATTATTGTCACTGTAAGTTGTAATTGGGGTCTTAAAATCAGTTTTTATTGAAACGTCGAAACTTGATGAATCAAGTGAAAAATAACAGGAGACTGGAATTAACGAATCAATGGGATAGTTTTTTTGCGTTAAATAAAATCCATCATCTTTATTTCCTTTAATGTAGTTGACTTGTAACATACTATCATTCTCATAAAAAACATAAGGCCCTTCTTTATCCCAATCCATCCTCAATGGATCATCACCATAGTGCAAGCCTGCTCCATGATATAAACCAAATAGAATGGCTGCAATTCCAAGGATTAAAACAGTTAAAACTATGTGTTTCAGGTATCTGAATATTCTTTTTTTCATTCTTTTCGCTTTTGAACAAAAGTAAATATAAGTTCTCTTCTGCTCAAACTATAGGGATGAACAACCATTTAGGAGGGATGCAAAAACTTTTAATGCTAATGGAATGACTTCATAATTCTTTTGACAATCTTGAACCCTTTTCAATGGTAGTTTGTCAAATTCATACTTAATCTCAGGAGTTTTTTTTCTAATAGTTGCTAACGATTTGTATATGAAGCGTAGTGAGGAACGAGCTATGATTTTATATACTTTGTAGCCAGTAACTAATTCATTGATTTCCATTCAGTCCAATTTATCTCTCGTCCAGGATAGGCCACTTTTCGAAATGGCCAGTCTTTCGAAATCCATTTTTTAACAGAGTCAAATAAGATAGTGTCAAGTCCATTATTTACAACACTTGCTCGCACCCACATAGTTATTCTAGCATCGTAATCTCCTTTCTTAGTTGGATTGATATATAAACAACCAATTACTTGACTTTCATCCAAACTGACAACAGTATATGCAAAGGAATTTCTATTCTGAAATTCCTTTTGATGCCATCCCAGATCAATTAAATCTTGCTCAAAAGTTAAATCCTTTGCTGGCCAACCTGAATTTGGAAACATTTCTTGTAAATGTTCAATACTAGACATCACAGCATCGTAATCTTTCACAACATCGTTAACGGTAAGCATTCTAATTTTGAAATGTTCATTTTGTAATGAATTAGGCACTTCAAAACCAGTAGGTATAAATGATTTGATTTGACCCAAAGTCTAATATTGTAATCCAATTAAGGATATTGATGTTTGAATGATTGTTACTTTTTTCATAATATTTGTTTTTATTGGCTACAACGTCCCCGCGATAGGCCATGTGCGAACGATAGGGAGCATAGGGTCTTATCGCATGTTGTGCTTTCGTTATTTTTTTCGTTTACTGGTAGCGAATTGTAAAGACATACTTTTTTTCAATATGAGGATTTGGGTTATTTTTTAAACATAAATTTATCATTAACTTTCTTGAATTACTATATATTACCGTTTAAATTAAAATAGAATAAATGCATTTATGCAGAATGAAAACTCAAGTTTAGGAAATAAAGTAAGGAATTCTCGTAAGAAATTAGGATTATCACAAGTAGCATTGGCAGAAAAGGCAAATGTATCCTTAAGCACCATTCAACGTATAGAAAAAGGAATAGTAAAACCTAGAGCTTTTACACTTAAAATAATAGCAGAGACCTTAGATTTAGATGCGGCAGAATTATTTTTTTACGATACAAAAAAGGATAATTTTGAATCATCTATTCAATCATTAAAGCGAATTAATTTATACACATTACTTTTTGTATTTATTCCATTTATAAATTTTATAGTTCCTACAATTATATGGAAGAAAGATAAACACATTAAAGCTAAAGATAACGCTGCTGGAAAGGTGGTGAGTTTTCAGTTATTATGGAGTATTCTTACTTTAATTGGAATAATAGTTTCAACTTTTTTATCAGAACTTCTTACTGGTCAACCTGGTGATTCGCATTATGCTGGAATTGCCGTTTATCTATTTGCTGTTTTATTCAATATCATTATTGTAGGCAAAACTGCTTCACACCTCAATAAAGAAGATAAAGATATACTTTTGTCTACACCTAATTTATTTTAAGAACTTCATTTTTATGTATTGAGTAAAGAGTTGGCTGTCAGTACATAAATCCTCCACATGCTTTAAAAGACTTATAAATGAGGTAAGAATGCTCTACTAATGACTTAACACAACTTATCGATTCATACTAGCTTTGTGCATTCAATAAAAATAATCAAGAGTATGAAGAAAATTATAATAAGAATTTGTTTATTAATATTAATTGCATTGACTATTTGGGGAATTGCAACTGTATTTAAGTCTGAGCCAAAAACTATTGGTGAGTTGATGGAAAGTTATGAAAATCCAGGAATGAATGTTAAAATTGGAAGTCCTTTTAGTGGATCCGTGCTAGTTGCAAAAAACGGAAAAATTATTTTTGAACAAGCTTATGGTGAATACAATAGAGAAACTAAAACTCCTAATACAATTGATACCAAATATGGTATTGGTTCAGTGACAAAGCAATTTACAGCAATGTTGGTAATGCAACTGGTTGAGAAAAATAAAATAAAATTAGGAGATACTATTGGTAAATACCTTCCATATCTACCAAAAGAAAAAGCAAATCATATTACTATTCATCAATTATTATCTAATACTTCTGGACTAGCACATTATAATGGGTTACAATCTATAGATATAGATTTAAATGAGTTCGCAAAAATAAAATATACTCCAAAAGAGTTAGCACAATTAATTGGAAGAACAAGATTAATAAATACTCCTGGCGAAGTTTGTGTTTATAGTAGTTTGGGATATGATCTTTTAGGAGTTATTTTAGAAGAAGTTTCAGGAAAAACGTATGCTCAATTATTAGATGAATCTATAGTTAAACCCTTGGGTTTAAAGAATACAGGATTTGGTACTAATGAATATGTAGCCAAAAATTTAGCTAAAGGTTATAGATATAAAGAAGAATATGGGTTAAATGCGTTGATTGCAGAGAATGGAGGAAAAACCACGGAGGCTAGCTTTAGAGATCAATCAACATCCTATTCTGCAGGAGGTATTCATTCATCTGTTAAGGACCTATTTATCTGGAGTAAGGCAATCAAATCTCATAAGTTATTATCTCCTGAATTGACAAAAAAAATGCTAACACCAAATAAAGATGGGTATTGTTATGGTTTGCAAAGAAACTGGAGTGAACTTATTGAGGATAACGAAAATGTAAGATTATATGGGCACGGAGGTACTTTGTTTGGTAATAGTGCATTCATTGCTATATATGATGATGAAACCACAATCATCTATCTATCCAATATAAATAATATTAAGGCTGATAGAGTATTACATCCATTACACTTGCTAGCAAATAATCTAAAGGATAAGTACGAGGTAAAAGGGTACCCCAATAGAACGACATATGACACATTTGAAGAAAATGGAGGGATGTCCGCTCTGCAGGATTATTTTAATACACTTTCTAAAAATTGTGGCTATGTTGTAAAACCATCAAAAAACTCTATGAGAGGCTTGATGATTATTCATTTAGATGAAGGAAAACTTAATGTTGCAGATAGTTTAAAAAAAGTTTTTATAGCAACACACCATCCTGAAGAAACAACACTTAATCAACTTGGTTATGAATTCTTAGATTCTGACCACTCTAAGTTCGCTTTGGAATTTTTTAAAGAATGTACAATAAAACACCCGTTTTCACCAAACGCCTGGGATAGCCTTGGAGAGGCCTATTTTATATATGAAGATTATGAAAAATCTGTAGCCTGCCATGTAAAGGCAGTTGAGATCGCAGAAAAAACATCTTATGAACTCCAGAAGATTTTTAAAGTAAACCTTAAAAAAGCACAAGACAAGCTAAAAGGTTAATGTTAAACTTACATACGTTGTGAGCTAGATTTTTTCATTTAGTATTTCACTCATTCTATTGAAAGTTTAACGAAAAATAGCACATATATTTTTAGTGCTTGGTTTAGTTTCGACAAAAACCGAAATTGTTTTTTGTACAGCTGGTTTCCATAATGAAGCACAACGGATTACGTATACAGGACGGAGACTGCCGATAGGCGGATCTGGCATGGTCATACTGTGTTGAACAAAACGTTTATTTTAAATCTCAGTTGCTATTAAATTGAGTTTACAAAATAGCTTAGCTAAATCTTTTACATTAATATTCTTTTGTACTTTTAATATTTCCCTCATTGTCAATTGTAAAAACGGCAATCTCCAACCCTCCAGCACCAGAAAACAAATATTTTCTGATTGACAAGGCATCGATTTTTGGGTATTTATTCTTCAAATATTTGTCTACTTTAACAGAATAATCTTTTAAATCTTTAAGTGTCATGTCTGTGTGATCAATATCTTGTAATGCAAAAATCGTATTCTCTTTACTATAAAAAATTTCAACTGTATTAAAACCAAATTCTGTTCTTAAATCGTTCATCACCTTAAACGTATTCACGAAATCAGAGTTGCAATTCAAGAATATACTTAGGCAAAAAAACAGAAATACTTTTCTAGATAATTGTTTCATCTTTCTTCTTTAATGTTTGCTAACGAAGATAATATGAGTAGCGCGACTAAAGAGCATTACTTCATATTTAGTATTCTCGGTAGTATTTTTTATCTTATTAATTTGATTATCAATGTAGCTTCATTTTCAAATTGTTGTAAATACACATTAGTCCCGAGCCTTATTATCTTTAAAGTAGGTAAAGGTATTTCCATCATAACGACATACGCCGTTCAAAGTGCCAACCCAAATATTTCCTTTTTTATCTTCTGTAATCCCGAAAAACGATCCACCACCTTTAACGATTTGAGTGGCTGTTGCCTTTTCATTAAGCAGAGACATTTCATCATAGCGGGTTAGTACCCCTCCAGGATTGATAGTCCAGATGTTGCCCTTTTTATCTTCATAGATACCATTTACAAACTCCGTTGTGAAGTTTGTATACGAAAAACCATTGTAGCGCCAAAGCCCATCTTTGCCTCCGATCCAGATATTGCCTTTTTTATCTTCTAAGATCGACCATACGTTAGTAAAGGGTATGCCTTGGTCATTCCTAATCTCAGTAAATGTCTTTCCAGCAGGCCTGTCCAATGATGAAGGGTCGTAAACACAGGCATTCCCTCTGGTGCCAAACCATATTTTTCCTGTTTTGTCTTCCATAATAGTATTAACATCATTACGGGTCAGACCTTCTTTCGTAGTAAAATTCTGAAAGGATTTTCCATCGTAACAGCTTGCCCCGCCTTGGCCACCAATCCATATATTGCCAGCATTATCTTCATAAATGCACATAGATCTATTATCGGCAAGCCCCTCATCTGTGGTAAAACTGGTAAAAGATTTTCCATCGTGACGGAACACACCCAAATGAGTACTGACTATCCAAATGTTTCCTTTTTTTCTTCCAATACATCGAATGCATCAAAGCTATCTAACTCCCTTTGTTTTGGAAAATTTGTAAATGATTTTCCATCGTATCGAATGATATCCTCATATGCAGCAATTAAAAGGTTTCCTTCTTTATCTTTCTTGATCTTTCTTGATCTTGCGAGTGATTCTGAGGGGAGCATTAGGGACGGTTATCGTATTAAATTCTGTAATTGTAGAGATACTATCTGGCAAATCACTTTCTATTTGGTTTCGGCCGTCTTTTGGCTGGCCTATTTGATCTTGTCCTTTACAGGAAGCAAGGAAGACAAACAATAAAAACACCGAGTAGATTCCTATACACTTCTTCATTCTTTTTTTCTATCGAGTAGGCAAAGGGAATTTCACCCTAATCCTCTCACAGAACCGTACGTGACAGTCTCCCATCATACGGCTCTTCAAATTCGTGAAACCATTTCAGGTCTCAAATTAAAGCTCGGTTCCTCCTCCGTAGAGTTGACCAAATAATTTTGAATTTGTCAGTCCCTTCGCTTAGCTCAATTTTCAAGAAGCCTCTCTTGCACTTGCGCTACTACGAACTGATCTGCCACTCCATTTCAGCTTTAGTACTTTCTGCCTCTTAGGGGTTTCCTAATTGTGCATTTTCCCTTAACATCCGATTTGAAGTTTCTCCATTTCCTTATATGAGCCTAGGTAAAGTTCTTGCCACCTATATAACGGATACCGAAGCAGTCAGTAAACTGGTAACTTCTGCTCTTTTCTCGAGTTCGCAATATTAAGGGCATCTCTAAAAACTCAATAATTAGAAAAAGAGGCAAAGAAAGTCGATCTTTATGTATGATAAAGAAATTTAAAAAATACCGGGATTACGGATTTTTTGATCAAGACATCCGCCTTAGTAAATTAAGCGAATTGGGTGATCCATTAGAGCGGTTAGCTCAAGGAGTTGATTT
>Ga0256847_1000728_pt1 | contig 19393 bp, 18 predicted proteins | sample TeddybearmetaG_FD_189099 | JGI IMG/M metagenome (GOLD analysis project Ga0256847, IMG submission 189099) | Hydrothermal vent microbial communities from East Pacific Rise, Pacific Ocean - Teddybear | ecosystem: Environmental > Aquatic > Marine > Hydrothermal vents | place: Pacific Ocean: East... | reverse complement strand
GAACAACTAACTTTTAAACCCTGGGAGTATAAAATTTTAGTAGATTAACCTTAAAAATCAAAAAACCCAAACGTAAAGTTCGGGTTTTTTGTGGTACCTCCAGTCCCGAAACTTCGGGAGAACCAGAAACAGTTTTATTTCTTATTTAAAATATCATCTAATATATTAGGAGTAGCTATCACTTTTTCAATAAATTTTTTACTTTTCATTCTTTTAATAAAACTTTCTAAATACATAGCTTCCTCTCTAATGTTACACTTTTTGCCCAAAACAACTTTCCAATCGGATGCTGATTTTGTAAACGCTTTTTTAAAATAACGTGAATTATGCAAAATAATCCTTTTATCTATATTTTGAGTTTCACCAACATAAAAACGATTTAATGTTTTACTATATAAAATGTATAAATAGTGCATAGATAACGCTTAAAATCAAAAAACCCAAACGTAAAGTTCGGGTTTTTTGTGGTACCTCCAGGAATCGAACCAGGGACACATGGATTTTCAGTCCATTGCTCTACCAACTGAGCTAAGGTACCGGTTGCTTTATAGACAAAAATACCTTGTCGACAAGCGGGTGCAAATATAACTGTAAATTTAAAATAAATCCAAACTATTAGTTAAAAAATGTATTTGTATTTTTACATGTTTTTAAAAAATGAAATGAATCTAATTATCGACATAGGAAATACGAGAGCAAAACTAGCTATCTTTAAAAGAAATAAAATCTTAAAAAAATTTACTTCCGATGTTAAAAGCATTCGCAAAAACGTTCAAACACTCAAAAAAGACTTCACAATAAAAAACTGTATTATATCATCTGTTTCTAAATTCGACTTTGCTGAATTTGAAAATTTGAATGATTTTGATAAACTAATCGAATTAAATCAGCATACTAAAATTCCTTTTAATAACAAATATGCTACCCCAGCAACCTTAGGAGTTGATAGAATTGCCTTGGCTAGTGCTGCAGTTACTAAATATCCTGCTAAAAATGTCCTTATAATTGATGCCGGCACATGTATTACCTATGATTTTGTAACTGCTAATAACGAATATCTCGGTGGTGCTATTTCGCCAGGTATTGACATAAGATATAGATCATTACATACGTTTACAGCAAACCTACCTCAACTCAAAAAAGGCAATTTTGAATTGATAGGTACTGATACCGAAAGCTCAATACATTCAGGTATTTTAAACGGATTTATTCAAGAGGTTGAAGGTATTATACGTCAATACAAAGCTAAATATCAAAATTTAACAATAGTTTTAACAGGAGGAGACACAAATTTCTTGGCTAAAATGCTAAAAAGCACCATATTTGCCAATCCAAATTTTTTATTGGAAGGACTAAATAGTATTTTGATATATAACTTAGACGAATGATTAAGAAAATTACAGGTTTATTAATAATATTTGCGAGTATACATGGCTTTGCGCAAAGAAACAACACTTCTCCATATTCATTTTTTGGTATTGGTGAAGAAACGGCTCAAAAAACTGTAGAAGAAATAACTATGGGTCAAATAGGTGTTGCGTTCAATAGCACTTACAAGCTTACTTTTTCAAATCCTGCATCTCTAGCATCATTAAGATTTACAACGTACGCGTTGGCAATCGAAAATAAAGCATTAACAATTGAAGATGGCAACAATTCAGAATCTTCTTCAGCAGCTTCACTTTCTTATATAGCCATGGGAATTCCAATTGGTACTAAAGCTGGGTTCTTATTTGGAATTCAACCCAATACCACCGTTGGATACTCTTTATTAGAAGAGTTTAGAGATACTGATGATGTAATAACATCTCTTAATTTATTTAGTGGCGAAGGCGGTACTAATAGAGTGTTTTTAGGGTTTGGTTATAAGTTATTTGAAAATCTAAATATTGGATTTGAAACTGCTTATATATTTGGAAATATTGAAAACAACTTGTTGAATAGAAGAGATGGCGTACAGTTGGCCACCATGCATAAAACTGATTCTCAATTAAGTGGTGTTGTAGCCAAAATTGGTATACAATACGATGCAAAAATTAATGACAAAATAACCTTAAAAACCGGAGCTGTTGTCAATTTTAATAATGAACTAACAAATAAAGGAAATGAGTATTTATTTTCATTAATAAATGTAGATGGAGGTCTTATAATTCCTAGAGATACAATAATTAACAACTCTTTTGAAAATACTATAAAAACTCCTGTAAAAACCATTTTAAGTGCTGGATTAGGAGAAGAAAATAAATGGTATGCTGGTATAGAGTATAGTTTTCAAGAAGCGCTAGAGTTTACAGATAATGTTTTTAATCAAAGCTCTATGGTTTCTTATGCCAAATCAAATAGAATTTCTGTTGGAGGGTTTTATACACCTAAATATAATTCTATTTCAAGTTACTGGCAACGAATTACTTACAGGGCTGGTTTTAATTTAAAACAGACTGGATTAGTAGTCAATAATACCGCAGTAGATGATTTTGGCATATCTTTTGGAGTAGGTTTACCAATAGGCCAACAATTATCAAATGTTAACTTGGGTTTTGAACTAGGTAAAAGGGGTGAAATAAATAATAATCTTGTTAAAGAAAATTATGTTAACTTTCGCCTCAGTTTAACATTAAATGATAGATGGTTTAAAAAGCGCAAATTAGATTAATTAAACAACCAACATGATGAGAACAAAAATTACAACCTTAGTAATGATCTTATTTCTACTTATAGGAATAAGTAACATTTACGCACAAGACAAGTATGGTACGGAACCAGAAAAATGTAAACAATATTTATCTCTTTTTCATGAAAGTGTAAAAGGTAAAAATTATACAGATGCTTATGAGTATTGGTTGTGGTGTTTTGATAACTGCCCTAAAGGTTCTAAATTGATCTATAGCGATGGGTTGAAAATTGCAAAAGATAAATATGAAAAAGGCGAAAAAGAAGCTGCTGGCAAACTGATTGATAAAATTTATACTCAAAGAATTAAATATTTTCCAGATAACTTAGGAAAAGTATATAGTGACTGGGCAATTTCTTTGGGGAAAAGAGGTGCATCAAAAGAAAAAATATTTAAAAAATTAGAAGCTGGTTTTAAAGCGGACCCATCAGGCTTAAGTATTAAAAACATGGCTGTTTTCTTTAAAGAAGTGACCAATAGAAATAAAGATACAAACGTTCAAAAGGTTTTTGATACCTATGATGATGTTTTAGAAGCGGTTAATGTCAAAATTGCCAAATTATCAAAAGAATTAGATATTATTAATGCGAAAGATTCAACTGGTCAATCATTGACTAGTAAAGAAAAAAGAAAGAAAAAAAATAACGGTATCAATCTTAGAGGGTTAGGTCAAGCAGAAGGCATTTTAGATCAAATTCTAGGTGAAGTTGCAACGTGTGATAGATTAATTCCACTATACAAAAAAGGATTAGATGCACATAAAACAGATGGCAAATGGTTAAAAAGAGCAGTATCTAGATTACACCATAAAGAATGTACAGAAGATACTTTATATCCTAAAATGGTAGAAGCTTATGTAAATGCTGACCCTTCTCCTGAAGCTTATATTTTCTATGCAGGTATATTAGAAAAAAGAGGTGAAAAAAGAAAAGCATTGGAATACAGAAACAAAGCCGTTGATTTAGAGCCTGATCCATATAAAAAAGCAGATTATTTATATAAAATTGCTAGAACTATGTATGGGTCTCAAGCGAGAACCTATGCAAGAAGAGCTTTAAAACATAGACCAAGTATGGGTGTGGCTTATCTATTGATTGCTAGATTGTATGCTAAAAGTGCTAATAGTTGTGGTACAGATGAGTTTAGTAAAAGGATGGTATATGTGGCTGCAGTAAACAAAGCAAGACGTGCAAAAGCGGTAGATCCAAGTATCTCTTCTAAAGCAAATAAATATAGTAAGAGCTATTCGGCAAGTATGCCTTCTAAAAAATTAATTTTTCAGTTAGGCTTAAAATCAGGCTCTCCTCATAAAATTGGTTGCTGGATTGGTGAAACAGTTAGAATTCCTTAATTTTAACTGATGTCACAATCAGTTTCAAATAGTATCAAAAGCATTGCTACTCTATTTTTAGTAGCAATGCTTTTTTCATGTGGTAATGACCTCAAAGAAGTGCAAGATTTTTTGGCAGATAAAAACTTGCCTATTGGTATTGTAAAGCAAGTAAATTTAATTCATACCGATTCTGGTAGGGTAAAAACCAAGTTAACGGCTCCACTGTTACATGACTTTAGTAATAGAGAAAAACATCCCTATCAAGAATTTCCAGAAGGTGTGAAAATTGTTTCTTTTGACAAAGAAAAAGACTCTGTAACCTTAACTGCTAATTATTCTAGAACCTATAGCAAAACAAATATTTCTGAGGTAAAAGGAGATGTAATTGTGACCAATCATAAAGAAAAAAGTAAATTATTTACTGAACAACTTTTCTGGGATCAAATAACTCACTATTTTTATACTGAAAAAGCTTTTAGATTAATTACACAAACAGATACTATAGATGGCAAGGGTTTTGAATCTAAAGAAGACCTCTCTAAACTAACCATGAAAGATATTAGCGGTGCTGTTTATATCAATGAAAATACAAAACAATGACAAAACTCTTGAAATTTTTTGAAATAGGATATTTAATTATTGCACTGGTTTTAGGGTATGAAACTTTTGCAAATTGGAGTACAAATAGAGAGAAGGCATATATTTATTTAGGCTTTTCTTTTGCCGCAGTTTTTATGTATTTCTTTAAAAAACGTTTTAGAAAAAAAGCAGAGATTAGGTATAACAATCAAAAAAATAACTAATTTGGAGTTACAAATTCTTGTTATTATAATATCAATTATATTATCTGGTTTTTTTTCAGGAATGGAAATAGCTTTTGTTTCAGCAAATAAAATGCACATAGAGCTTGAAAAGAAAAAAGAAACCTTTTTAGCAAAAATACTAGATAAATTAACAGAGAACCCTTCAAAATTTATTACCACTATGCTAGTGGGTAATAATATTGCCTTGGTGGTTTACGGTTATTTTATGGGTGAGCTATTGATTCCTTATTTAATTCCATATATAACAAATAGTTTTCTAATTTTACTAATACAAACCTTAATATCTACGTTAATCATCTTAGTTACTGCTGAGTTTTTACCAAAGGCAATTTTTAGAATTTATGCCAATGAGTTTCTAAAAATATTCGCTTTACCTGCATATGTATTCTTTTTACTATTTTATGTTGTTTCTGAATTTATTACTTTTATTTCTGATTTTGTATTACGTGTTTTTTTTAATACCAAACAAGACGATGTACAACTCGCTTTTACAAAGGCAGAATTAGGGAATTATATAACTGAACAATTAGAGACCGTTAATGAAGGTGAAGTAGTTGACTCCGAAATTCAAATTTTTCAAAATGCCTTAGATTTTCATAATGTTAGAGCTAGAGAAGCTATGATACCAAGAACAGATATTATAGCAATAGATGTTCAAGACACCATTAAAGTTTTAAAGGAATTATTTATAGAAACAGGCTTGTCAAAAATAATGGTATATAAAGATTCTTTAGATGATATTATTGGATATGTTCATGTTTTTGATCTTTTTAAAAACCCTAAAAGTATTCGTTCAGTATTATTACCCATTGAAGTTGTGCCTGAAACAATGATGATCAACGATATTTTAAATGAACTCACTAAAAAACAAAAAAGTGTTGCTGTTGTTTTAGATGAATATGGAGGAACTTCTGGTTTAATTACGATTGAAGACATCATTGAAGAATTATTTGGTAATATTGAAGATGAACACGATTTAACAGAACTCTTAGAAAAACAAATCAGCAGTCGAGAATTTGAATTTTCAGCGCGTCTAGAAGTTGATTATGTAAATGAAATATACAATTTAACACTTCCAAAAGATGATGCCTATGAAACCATTGGTGGTTTAATTGTAGATGCAACAGAAAACATCCCTCAACAAGATGAAATTATTGAAATAGAAAATTTTCAATTTACAATTATCGACGTTTCATCATCAAAAATTGAAAAGGTGTATCTAAAAGTTTTATTTAAAGAAGAATAGACATCCTTTTTTGTACTAATTTACTTGTAATTCTACTTTCATAAGTAAAACAGATATTGTACTTTCGCACACTGAATTCAAAAAGATTTTAAAAATGGCAATTTTAGGCAAAATTAGAGAACGTTCATTATTTCTAATTATCGTTATAGCGTTAGCACTATTTTCTTTTGTGATTGGTGATGTTTTTACACGGGGTAGTTTTGGTGCAGATAATAACTCGGTAGGAGAAATAAATGGTGAGAATATCTCTCGTGAAGAGTTTGCAACATTAGTAGAACAACAAAGAGCAAGAACAGGTAATAGAGGGTCACAATTACAAAGTGTAAATGCAGCTTGGGATAATTTAATTAGAGAAAAAGTATATAAAACTCAACTAGAAAAATCTGGTATAATCGTTGGTGAAAAAGATGTATGGGATGAAATAATTAAACAACCCTTCGTACAAAGCAACCCTCAGTTTAAAAACGAAATAGGTTTGTTTGACGAAGAGAAATTTAAAGAATATATTGCTACATTACAAGATGCTGCAACTGAAGATGAGCAAGGAAAAGCTAATTGGCTTGGCTGGCTTAACTACGAAAGAAATATCAAATCAAATTTACAAATCAGTACTTATAATAATTTAATTACCGCAGGACTCGGGGTTACTTTAAAAGATGGTGAACATTACTATTTTGATAATAATACCAAATTAGATTTAGAATATGTACATATACCTTATTCATATATTAGCGATAGCTTGGTAACCGTTACTGATGACGATATTAAAAGATATATTAAAAGTCATCCTGAAGATTATAAAACGGAAGCTTCACGCGATATTAGTTTTGTGAAGTTTGATATCAAAGCTACACCTGAAGATGAACAAATTATAAAAACCAACTTAGCCAAACTTATTAATAACAGAGAAGAGTATGTTTCTGCAGCAAAAAGTAATGTAGAATTTAAAGGTTTATTAACTACTGATAATATTGAAGAATTTTTTAGTGAAAATAGTTCTGACACACCTATAGATGAGGCGTTTTATACGAAGTCTAAACTAAACAAAGTGCTTGCCGACAGTTTATTCAATTCAACTATTGGTGAAGTTTATGGGCCTTATAAAGATGGTGAGTACTTTAAGATTTCTAAATTGGTTAAAACAATACAACTACCTGACTCGGTAAAAGCAAGACATATTTTAATTCCTTTTGTTGGAGCTCAAAGTGCAGACCCATCAATTGCACAAACAGAAGAAGAAGCAAAAAAAACAGCTGATAGTCTGCTAACAGTTCTTAAAAAGAATAAATCTAAGTTTGAAAGTTTTGTTACATCATACTCTTCAGATAAGGGGAGCATTGATAAAGGTGGTAAATATGACTGGTATAATTATGGACAAATGGTCCCTGAATTCAGAGATTTTACATTTGAAAAAAATATTGGAGATATTGATATTGTAAAAACTGTTTTTGGATTTCATATTATTGAAATAGAAGGTCAAAAAAACAAACAAAAAAACGTTAGTATTGCTACATTTTCAAGAAAAATAGAAGCTTCAGAAGAAACTGAAAATGATGTTTTCCAAAAAGCAGAAACATTTGCTTCAGAATTATCAACTGGAAAAGATCTTATAGAGCTTGTCAAAGAAAATAAATTGATAGTACAGCCTGTATTAAACTTAAAGGTTATGGACGAAAAAGTTTCGAATTTAGGCGATCAACGACAAATTGTAACTTGGTCTTTTGAAAAAACAACTAAAGAAAATGATATCAAACGTTTTGATCTTGAAAAAGGTTATGCTATAATTAAACTTACTAAAAAACGTAAAAAAGGATTGAGTGTTGGTACTTCAAAATTTAAAATTAGAAATATTTTATTAAACGAAAAGAAGGCTAACCAGATTAAAGAGCAAATAAAAGGAGATAACCTTCAAGAAATCGCTAAAGCTTTTAATAAAACAGTGAACTCTTCTAAGGCTGTATCATTAGGAAGCCCTGCTTTACCAAATATTGGAAGATCCTTAGAGTTGGTTTCAACCCTCACATATTTAGACGAGAATAAAACATATGCGGGCATTGAAGGTCATAATGGTGTTTTTGTAATTAAAATTCTTAAAAAAGAAACTCCTAAAGCCTTAGATAATTATTCGAGTTTAGCGAATATTATATCTAATACATTTAGATCTAAAAACGCAAAGGCATACGATGCCATAAAAAAAATAGCCGACATTCAAGATAATAGGGCTTCGTTATATTAAATATTTTTTAATATCCAAATCAAAAAAAAAAACTTAATAAGTTAAATTAAGTTAAGATTTTATATATTTGCCATTACTATTTATGCATTCTAAGCATAAATTAGAAACATTTAGAAACAGAAACTATAAATTTAAATTATTAAAAATGAAACATTTAAGAAAAGTTTTATTCGTTCTAGTGCTTTTTGCTGGTTTTAGCATGAATGCTCAAGACGAAAACAACCCTTGGTCAGTTGATTTTGGTGTAAATGCCGTTGATTTTTACCCAACCAATGTAGCTGGACAAGGAAATTGGTTTGATGAATATTTTAACACTGGTGATCATTACAACGTTTTACCATCGCTCTCTAGAGTAAGAGTTGGTAGATATATAGGTGATGGTTTTTCATTAGGTATAGCAGCTTCATTAAACTCAATAAAAAATATTGGAGATTCGAGTGTTGACGCTTTATCCTACATCGGTGCAGACTTAGACATTCGTTATGCTTTAAATAACGTATTTTTCAAAAAAGCAAAATGGTTTGATCCTTATGTATCTGTTGGTGGAGGTTATACTTTCATTGATGATTTAGGTGCTGGTACTTTCAATGGTGGTGGTGGTGTTAATTTCTGGTTCAGCAATTCTATTGGTCTAAATATCCAATCTGTTTACAAACATTCATTTGACGAAGAACGTCAGTTACCTCATTTTCAACATGCCTTAGGTGTTATTATTAAGTTTGGAGGCAAAGATACTGATGGTGATGGTGTATATGATAAAGATGATGAATGTGTTGAAGTATTTGGACTTGAAGCTTTCAATGGCTGTCCTGATACAGATGGTGATGGAATTAAAGATGGTGATGATGCTTGTCCTGAAGTTGCTGGTTTAGCTGCATTAAACGGCTGTCCTGATGCTGATGGTGACGGTGTTGCTGATAAAGATGATGAATGTCCAAACGATGCTGGTCCTGCTGCAAATAACGGTTGTCCTGATGCTGATGGTGATGGTGTATATGATAAAGACGATGAGTGTAAAGATGTTGCTGGTCCTGCTGAAAATAAAGGTTGCCCTTGGCCTGATACTGATGGTGATGGTGTATTAGACAAAGATGATAATTGTGTGAATGAAGTAGGTCCTGCTTCTAACCAAGGTTGTCCTGAAAAAGTAATCACAGAAGAAGCAAAAGCTAAATTAGATGAGTTTGCTAAAGCTATTTACTTTAATTCTGGTAAATCTTCTTTCAGACCTGGAGTTTCAGGAAAATTGGATTTAATTGCTGAAATTATGGCTGAATTTAAAGATTCTGATTTCCATATTGGTGGTCACACTGATAGTGTAGGTTCTGCTAAATTAAATCAAGGTTTATCTGAATCTAGAGCGAAAGCTGTATTAGATTATTTAGTAACTAAAGGTGTTACTGCCGGTAGATTAACTTCTAAAGGTTATGGTGAAGATACTCCTATCGCTTCTAACAAAACTAGATCTGGTAGAGCTAAAAATAGAAGAGTTGAGATTAACTTAGCTGAATAGTAAAAGTTAAAACTCAAAATATATTTTAAAGCCACACTTATTTAAAGTGTGGCTTTTTTATTTGTCGCAACAGTTGTAAATTCGTTTTATGCAAACGTTTTTAAATAGTGTTGTTCAAGATATCCTAACGAAGACTCACAATCTATCTAACTACATCTTTATTCTACCTAGTAAAAGAGCAGGAGTTTTTTTAAAAGATGCACTTAAATCATCTTTAACACAGACAACTATCCTTCCTAAAATTGCAAGTATAGAAGAGTTTGTTACAGAATTATCAGGCATAAACTCAATTGATACTACGACGCTTCTCTTTGAATTTTATCATATTTATAAAAAAAATACTCCTTTAAAAGAAATTGATAGTTTTGATCAATTTTCAACATGGGCAACAATTTTATTGCAAGATTTTAATGAGATTGATAGACATTTAATAGATCCATCTTATATTTTTGGTTACTTAAAAGATATTAAACGGTTAGAAGAATTATTAAAAGGAGAGCAAAAAACAATCTTAATTAAAAAACGTTTTCTTTTTTTTGAAAAACTAGAACAATATTATACTGCTTTTTATGCCCATTTACTAGAAAAAAAAATTGGATATCAAGGCTTACAATATAGAGAAGCAGTAGATAATATTCATTTTTATATCAATACTATTGTAGATACTAAAATAGTATTTGTAGGTTTTAACGCACTCAATAAGGCAGAAGAGAAAATACTTCAAGAGTTATTAAATAATGAAATTGCAACTATTTATTGGGACATAGACAACTATTATTACAATTCCAATCACAGCGCATCATTATTTATCAAAAAATACCGTCAAAATTGGAGTTATTATAAAAACAACCCATTCAATTGGTTGACGGATAATTTCTCCTCTAAAAAGGATATTAAAATAATTGGTGCTCCTAAAAACACTTCTCAGGTTAAATATGTAGGAGAAGTTTTATCATCATTAAAAAACACCGCCAAAAATTATAAGAATACGGCATTGGTCTTAGCTGACGAATCCTTATTAATTCCTATGCTTAACTCACTTCCTGTAGATGTTAAGAATGTTAATATAACCATGGGTTATGACCTCAAAAACATTCCACTAACAAATTTATTTGAAACCTTATTCAAACTACATATAAATAATAAACAAGATAGATTTTATTATAAAAATTTGTTATCGCTTATAAATCATCCACAGTTAAAAGCCCTCTTTAACAAATCCCATTTATTAGAAAAATTAAGTTTAAAAATTACAGCATATAATTATACCTATATAACAAAATCTGAACTTTTAAAAATAGCTGAAACTGATAAACAAGAATTTGAATTGATTTCGTTCTTATTTGAGAATTGGCACAATAATGCCGCTACGGCAATTGACAATTACGTAAAACTAATATCCATATTACAAGAAAGAGAACTACTAAATCAACTTGAAAAAGAATACATATATCGGTTCTATACCATCTTTCAACAATTATCTAGCCTTAACACAATCTATGGGTATATTACTGATATTAAAACCCTATATCAGTTCTATAAACAACTATTGCAAAATGAAAAATTATCGTTTAAAGGTGAACCTTTAACTGGTTTACAAATAATGGGAATGTTAGAAACGAGGGTACTCGATTTTAAAAATTTAATTATTACTTCTGTAAACGAAGGAATGTTACCTGTTGGAAAATCTGATAGTTCGTTTATTCCTTTTGATATTAAGAAGGAAGTAGGTTTGCCTACATATCAAGAAAAAGATGCCATTTTCTCCTATCATTTCTTTCGATTATTACAACGAGCTGAAACTATCTATTTAATTTATAACACCGAATCTGATGCATACGGATCCGGTGAACAAAGTCGTTTTTTAACCCAATTAGAAATTAGTAAAGAAAATGAAATAGAGAAGTTTGTAGTTAGCCCCGAAGTAACAAAGACAAAGAATGAATTGAAACAATTACCAAAGAATGAAATACTATTTAGCGAATTAAAACAATTGGCAAAAAAAGGATTCTCTCCTACTACACTTACAACGTACATCTTAAATCCATTTCAATTCTACACTCAAAAACTATTAAAAATACAAGAAGTAGAAGAGATAGAAGAAACAATTGCAGCAAACACACTTGGGACAATAATTCATAAAACATTGGAGGAATTATACACCCCATATAAAGAGAAATATTTGTCACTAGAAGCTATAAAAAGTATAAAAGCAAAGGTAAGTGGCAAGATAAAAAAATGGTTTGTAAAAGAGTATGGTGCAAATATTACCCTCGGTAAGAACTTATTAATTTATAAAGTTGCACATCAATTTATAGATAATTTTTTAGCACAAGAAGTCACTTTAATTCGGCAAGGAAAACAAATTAAAATAATAGCATTAGAACATGATTTAGCAACTACAATTGCTATTCATGGATTGGATTTCCCAATACATTTAAAAGGTCAAGTAGATAGAATTGATCAGATAGACGGAGTCATAAGGATAATTGATTATAAAACGGGAAAAGTTGAACAAAAGAACCTTATTATTAAAGACTGGAGTTTATTAAATACAGATTACAAATACAGCAAGAGCTTTCAAGTACTTTTCTATGCCCTGTTATATACAAAAACACATGCCATTGATGTAGATAATACTCAACTTGAAAGTGGTATCATCTCATTCAAAAACATGCAATCAGGATTTTTAAAAGTGAATAAAAATAATGTGACTAAAGATGATTTAGATAACTTTACTATTCAGTTAAAACAATTGATCTTGGAAATTTTTGATGTTAAAACCCCCATCTTGGAAAAGAAAACTAATTTTTCATAAGAATGAAGCTCTCTAAAAACATACTATTACAAGGCAAACATCAGAAACCAATACTATCCGATGTCTTTTATACTCAAGACAACAAGCCCAAACCTATTGTCATTTTTACACATGGCTATAAAGGTTATAAAGATTGGGGTTGTTGGGATTTGGTTGCAGAAACATTTGCTAATCAGCATTTTTTCTTTATCAAATTTAATTTTTCACACAATGGTGGCACGGCCGAACAGCCCATTGATTTTCCAGATTTAGAAGCTTTTGGTCAAAATAATTACACCAAAGAGTTAGATGATCTACAATCGGTTATTGATTGGATACTTACTGAAGAATCGTTTAAAGGTGAAATTGACACCAATAATATTACGTTGATTGGTCATTCAAGAGGCGGCGGTATTGTAACCCTAAAAGCGGCTGAAGAACCCAGAATAACTCGTTTAATAACTTGGGCTGCAGTAAGTGATTTCGGTAAACGTTCATCTACCATAGGCGATTTAGAACAATGGAAGGCAGATGGTGTTAAATATGTTTTAAACGGACGAACAAAACAACAAATGCCTCATTATTTTCAGTTCTATGAAAATTTTATAGAAAACAAACAACGTTTGCATATAGAAAGTGCAGTAATAAATTTGAAAATTCCACATTTAATAATTCACGGAACTGGTGACACATCAGTTTCTATAAAGGAAGCCGAAAATTTACATTCATGGAACTCACAAAGTCAATTCTATAAAATAGAAAATGGAAATCACACTTTCGGGAGTATGCACCCATGGAAAGAAAAAAATATGCCCCCACACCTTAAACAAACACTTGAAAAATCTATTATCTTTATTATACGAATTTAGTTAACAATACGTGTGTTGAGATTTATCTTTAAAATATATGCTGCTTTGTAACTAATTTAATAACTTTGGCTTAGACATAATTGTGAGTGCTATGAAAAAATATTTTACAATCGGTCTTCTGTTTCTTCTTTTACAAGTTGCGTCAGTCATCTATTCCAAAACAATTTCTGAAAAATTTTTTTGTTGGGCTCCCTATGATCAACATTCGTATTATGAAACTTTTGTTGTAATAAATAACAAAACCTTAACCCTAGAGGAAATTGAAAAAAGATATCATTACAAACCAAAAGGCTGGGAACCTAGATCAATATATAACATTTTTAATATGATAAATCAATATGAATCAACCTATGGGAAAAATGATAATGCTTCTGTAAAGGTTAAATATGCTATTAATGGTCATAACGAACAATTATGGGTATTAAAACATTAACTTTGAATAACTACTCAAAATTTTTGCCGTGGAAAATTTCATCCAATGAAATGCTTCCAAATATATTATTAATGAGTAAAATATTATTCCTTCTTTTAGTATTAAATAGATTTTATTTTAAAATTAATGACCCACATATACCCTTTATAAGGTTATTAGATGTTTTCAATAATTATCCCAACGTTTTTAAGTATTCTTTACGTTTTGGTTTTATACTCTTTGGGTTTATGCTCTTATTTAATATAAAAACCAGACTATCATCATTATTCTTAGGCTTGATTATTATTATTACGTTTTTAGCTTCCAAACCCTTATTTAGGAATCATGTATTCATAGTTGGTTCTGTTCTTTTTCTGGTTGGAATTTCTAATAATAAAACCGTTTTAAAGCTGCTAATTTTACAATTAAGTATTGTATATCTTGGTGCTTCTATAAATAAAATGTTCGAAATAGATTGGTGGTCAGGTCAATTTATGGACAATTGGTTGAGTACAGCGGAAAACAACCCTATTTACATTTATATTTCAGCATTGCTTCCAACATTAGTATTCGCAAAAATTCTATCATGGTCTGCAATTATTGTAGAATTTATAATTGGAATTTTACTATTGATAAAAAAATGGAGGCTATTTGGAGTCTGGTTGCTTATAATTTTTCACTTCACAATGTTTACTATGGTTCATGATAAATTCGGGCACTTTTTACAAGGTCTTTTTATTGTTTTAATCGCATTTATTCCTTGGCCCCAAAACAAAGTTCAGGTAAAATTTAACCCCGGTAAATATAAAAACCTGATTTTTTTTAATAAACTTTTAGATTGGGATGGTATAGTTAACTGGAAAAAAAATAAAGCCAATAAAAATAACTGGTTAGAAGTTAATTATAAGAATAAAATTACAACTAATATAGATGGTTTGAAGTCTTTATTAATCTATAGCTCTGGTTTTTACATTGTTTTATTAGGTATTGATTTTTTTGAAAATCATTTACTGACATTAACAACAAACTCTTCATTAAAAATGCTAATACATTTATTATTTTGCCTTTTGATGTGGTATTTAATCTTTGCTTTTCTTCCTTATAAATTAAAAAGAAAAAACGGAAAGTTAACACTCTTAAAAGAATCTTACGAATTAATTTAATGATAAAAAATAAAGAAAAAATAAATGTATTAATACCTGATGGTGATGTAATGTTCGCATTGTCAATTATACATTGTCTATCTCATTTCAGAAACATTAAAATTCATTTACTTTCAAAAACTAAATGGGTAGAAACTCGCTTTTCAAGACATATCAATTCTTTTACTTACTATACTAATGTCATAAAAGATAAAGAATGGATTGACATTATCAAAACCGAAATAGTAAAAAGAGAAATTACTGTGTTATTTCCTGTTCATATAAAAAACATTCGATTACTATCCAATCATAGAGCTGAGTTCGACGGTTTACTTAAGAATTTACTATTACCCACCACAGCATCTTTTGATATTGCTAATGATAAGTGGTATTTATCACAATTTTTAAAGAAAAAATCAATCAACCATCCTGTTACCTATAATTTGGACTCTATAACCGATGCTACCATTGAAAACTTAAAATTTCCCGTTTTATTAAAACCACTTGAGAAAATGGGAGGCCATGGTATTCAAAAAATCAATACTAAAAATGAAATTCCCAACATTAAATTAAAGAGTGATTTTATACTTCAAGAATACATCAAAGGTTTTGATATTGATATGAATGTGCTTTCAGAAGATGGAATCATTTTGGCTTATTCAATACAAAAAGGATATATATATAGTAAATTAGTATACAAAGCTGCCTTGGGTGTTGAATTTTTAGACGAGAAAAAACTGTATAAAGAAGTTGAAAAAGTAATTCGTGAGTTAAAATGGTCCGGGTTTGCGCATATTGATTTACGTTTTGATGGTAATCATTATAAAATTATTGAAATTAATCCACGTGTATGGAATTCTATAGAAGCTTCTGAAAAGGTAGGTGTTAATTTTCCGTACTTATACTGCCTGAGTTCATTAGACAAACATTATAAAACTCCAAAGTACCGATTTGAAAAATTTGCTGATAAAACAGGCTTGATCAAAGTCATAAAATCGAAAATAAGTAAAAAGAATACGCAATATAACTTTCCTGAAAATACAAGTATCAAAAGTAATCTTCTCGATCCACTTCCAAGCCTTTATAAATTTACTATCAAAAGGTTAAGAAAGGTATTACCAAAAAATAATAAGTTTATACAACAGTTTAACTATGATGTTTTTTGAGTAAGTGGAAAGAATACATATAACCATCCAACATTCTCATACTATTATAAATAGAAAACCGTACCGTGTGTACGTATATTGCTTTTATATTCCTTCTCTTGTTATGAGAAAGTGGTCATGCTTTAGCATATGTGGAAGGGTTAAATAACTCAACATTCACAACTGTAACTCATCTGTAACTCGCACATATTATATTTGCATCATAATTAATAAACAACAATAAAAACATATATACCATGGCAACTAAAAAGGCAAAAAAAGTAACAAAATTAGCAAAAGCAAAAGCAATAGTTAAGAAAATTAATAATGACTTAATTGATGCTTCTTTTGAAGCTATTGAAACGACAGTTAAAACTGGAGAGAAGTGGCAAAAGTTAACATCAAAATTAATTAAGAAAACAGAACCTTTAACGAAACAACAAATCGGGATGTTCGTTGAAACAGCTGAAACTATTAAAGGGCAAGTTGAAAATGCAACTACACGTTTAAAGAATCTTGTTGGTTATGACCCTGCAATGCTAGAACAAGCAAAAAGAATGGTAACTGAAAATCCGTTAGCTCAAAAGGCAGAAGATGTTACCACTAAATTAAAAAAAGAAATAGCTAACAATCCTTTAGTTAAAAAAGCTGAAAAAATGGCAACAAAACTAAAAAAGGAAATAGCTGAAACTATTGAAGAAGTTAAAGACAAAGTAGAAGATTTTACTGAAGATGTTCAAGAGACGGTTGAAAAAGCTGTAAAAGGTAAGACAAAAAAAGCACCTGCTAAGAAAAAACCAGTAGCAAAGAAAGCAACTGCTAAAAAAACAGCTCCAAAGAAAGTTGTTATAAAGAAATCTACAGTAAAAAATGATCTAAAAGTTATAAAAGGAATTGGTCCTAAAATGGAGACTCTTTTAAATAAAGCGGGAATCACATCATACGAACAAATAGCTAAAACAACAATAAAAGATTTGAATCAAGTCCTGACTGATGCAGGTATTATAAACCTAAAAATGTATAATATATCAGATTGGAAAGTTCAAGCTAAATCGATTAAATAAGTTTTTTATAATTAAGATATAGAACTTTAAAACAAATTAAAATGAAGACAAAAAAATCAAAAAAAGCAGTAGTTAAAAATAATTTTAATACTGTAATCGACACTACAAAAAGAGTAATTAAAAACACTAAAGATATTGCTAATAGAGTAAATGGTTTTGCTTTAAACACCACGGAGGAAGTTGTTCTAGAATCAGTAACAATTGCTGGCCAATGGCAAGAGGTTGCCAATAAAGCAATAAAAGAAGGGTTTAAATTAGTAACAAACCAACAAGATATCGTTTTTGATACCTTAGATAATTTCAAAGTACAATTTTTACAAGGAAGAAAAAGATTTCATAAACTTTTTGCATAAGGAATATTTATTGAATTAATTGAAAAAGAAGAACAGCCGAGCTACATTTATGTAGCTTGGTTTTTTTGTTTAAAAATAATTTTGTCATTCCTGCGCAGGCAGGAATCCATACACAATTTAGTTCTATTCCGAAACTTTGGTATTGTCTATCCAGAAATATCATAGCCCTAAAAAAAGGAAAAAAGACAGTTGATAATCATCGCAAATTATATTAAAATCAGGTCATTTCATCTTTTTCAACACCAACGTTGTCATGCAACGTTTATCATTTACATTTACTGTTTTTAGAGGTTCTAAAAATGAAAGATGATATGTTTTTATGAGCTGATTGATAAGTTCTTTCGTAATTAAAAAACGAGTTGTGCCATCAGGAATAATATAAACACCTTCTGAAATTTCTATTACATTATCTTCAATACCGATGTTAGAGGTCATTCTAATAAGCAGAGAACCATTCACATTTAAAACACGAATTAATTCTGCAAACATAGTTTCAAAATGAATGGTATTTTTTGCAAAATGTAACACAGCATTTGAAACTATGTGATTAAAAAAAGTATCTTTAAAAGGAATAATATCCAATTCAGAAACGGTGAAATTATCCTTTAAGTTTGGATACATATTTTTTACATATTCAATACTTTTTATGTCTTTATCCAGACCATAAATATTGAATTTATTGTGATAGAACCAGTATATATTTCTACCCTTACCACAACCAGCATCTAATATGTTATCAGTAATATTATATCTTTCTTTTAAGATTTGGTCAAACAGATATATGTCTATATTACCAATGGTATTCTTCAGTGATATTATGTCCATTTCAAATTTTTATTGAACAACCAATAGCTCTAGTATAGGAAACTTCAACAGGTTTACCTTTCAACAAAGCATCCACGGCATTTTCAACATATTTTATTTTTACTGAACTTGCGTTTCGTGAACTATCATCAATGCCACCTATATATTTTACTCTTAAACCTTCTTTTTCTTTTTGCAAGATATACACATGAGGGGTAGCTGAAGCGCCAAATTTAGGAAACACTTTCTGTCCATCATCAAATAAATACGGAAACATAAATCCTTTTTCTTTGGCTCTTACTTTCATTAATTTAAAACTGTCACCAGGTTGTACAGCTGGGTTATTCGGATTAATTGCAATTACAGGAAAGCCTAAATGTTTATATTTTTTATCTAAAGCAATTATTCTATGCTCATTTCGTACAGATACAGGGCAAGTATTACAAGTAAAAATAATGATAAATCCTTTTGCCTTTTTATAATTAGCTAAAGAAACCATAGTGTCATCAATATTTTTAAGAGAAAAATCGGTTGCAATATCACCAACTTTATAACCATTATTAATGACGGTACTTCCATTGTTAAGCGGGGTAAAAGCCGAAACAAGTGCTACTGCGATAATCAATAAAAAAGGTTTCAAATTTTTCATAATCTTAGGTTTATAAATTTCATAATTTCTTTTTGTAATGTTTCTTTTGTAAAAGATTGCTCATAAAAAGTTCTTTTATTTTTATTGTAAATCAATGTAGCCGGAAGAGCACCAGACCAAGATTTATCTACCTTTGGAATCCAAGTATTTTCATCAGAATCATCTAATAGTATAATTTGAGGCGTTATTTTTTTTCTTTTAATAAAAGGAATCAATTGACTTTCAAGTTTATCAGGAAAGTCTAAACTCACTAAAATAACTTTTAGGTTTTGATTACTATAAGTGTTGTGTAATTCCTGAAAATAAGGGATTTCTTTAACACAAGGGCCACACCA
>Ga0256847_1000727_pt1 | contig 19413 bp, 20 predicted proteins | sample TeddybearmetaG_FD_189099 | JGI IMG/M metagenome (GOLD analysis project Ga0256847, IMG submission 189099) | Hydrothermal vent microbial communities from East Pacific Rise, Pacific Ocean - Teddybear | ecosystem: Environmental > Aquatic > Marine > Hydrothermal vents | place: Pacific Ocean: East... | reverse complement strand
TGCTCAAATTTGGAGAAAGAACGATACTTCCGTAGGAAAAGTTATTGCTTCAGAAAAGGAGATAACTAAGATTGTTGTGGATCCAGATGAGGAGACTGCAGATATCGATACGTCAAATAATAGCTGGCCTAAGCGTAAAAAATTAGGGGAGTTCGAGAAATTCAAAGAAAAGGTAAAAGGATAATTTGCCTTTCTAATTACATTAAAACGAACCCTGTTTCAGTTCATGAAGCAGGGTTTTTTTATATTCTGAATTCTTTTTCATTCAGAAATCATAATTTGTATCTTTGTAAGATGGGAACAACTATACTTCCTTTATTTATTAGCGGTGCCGAAATAGCCTTCGTCCTCTTCATTGTATTGATGGTATTTGGCGCTGACAAAGTTCCTGAAATTGCTCGAGGACTTGGAAAGGGTATGCGTCAAATTAAGGATGCTACAAACGATATCAAGACTGAAATCACTAAAAGTGCCGAAAAGCAAGGACTTGATATTGATATTACCAAGGATGTCCGAAAAGAAATTGACAAGGTTAAGGAAGATGTTAATGATATTACTGGCCCCATTAAAAGAAAATTCTAGATGCTGAAAACACTGAACGAGTGGGATGAGGCATTATTAGTTTTTCTGAATAATTTGGGAACCGAAACATTTGATGGCTTTTGGCTGTTCGTAACTCGAATTGAAAGTTGGACAGCACTTTTTGTATTTTTCTCCCTACTAGTTTTCTACTTCTACAAACGTAAAAAAGGACTGCTTGTTTTTGGATTTGCGGTACTAGCTTTTGCTATTACCTTCTTGTTAACTCATGTAACTAAGGTGGGGGTTGGTAGACTGCGACCTAATAATGTGGACGAACTAGCCGAACTCCTTAGGGTGTTACAAGATCCCACTTCCTTTAGTTTTTTCTCTGGACATGCTTCCTCAAGTTTTGCTATTGTGACCTTTCTAGTTTGTGCTATACGGCCATTTAATAAATGGGTTTATGTAGCCTATGTATGGCCATTGTTATTTGCCATGAGTCGAATATATGTAGGTGTTCACTATCCAAGTGATATCTTGATAGGTGCCGTTGTTGGAACTTTGATCGCCATTCTTTGCTACAAAATTTGTAAAAGATTACTCCGCAAGTTCTGAGTTTTAAGGGAAAAAGGGATTCAGAAAGTAAATTCTAAACCCCTTTAGCCAAAAACTTAAAATTACGACAAAACGCCATAGTAAAGAATCATCATTACAATTGGAGTTTCTATCTAACTTCACTGGTTACCTAGAATGTTTCATTGACCAAATGAACCGTTTATGGTTGATGATTGATTCAAAATAACAGTAGTAAAGTAACGAGAGTAATGGTTCTTAATCAAGAGTTGAAACCCCCAAAATAAATCATAATTCAACCCTGCTTTTCTTCTAATTTCCACATTATGGATTCCTATAAATTGACCTATTTTACGGGAGGAACACTCAATTCGTTGAGGGAAAACCCCCTCTCGCTATGGTGTTTTTCCACCTTTTTCACCTCCTTGAGTATGATTAAACACCTTTAAATCAAAAGAATAGTCTTACTTTTAGTTGGCGCTATATCATTAGGGCTCAAAATGAAGTATTTTATATATAATTTTACGTAAAACTTAAAACCGATTAATTATGAAATTAAAAACGCCACAACTATTACTTTTCATGTTGAGTTTGTTAACAGTATTTCTGTTTTCCGCCTGCGAAAAGATTATTGACCCACCCCAGCAGTCAATTTCACCAAGAGAAGCCAATATTTTGGAAGAAGAATATGTTGAAACGCGCGGGAAAATTATCAACGATACGCTTGGTATTATTGATCGTCGTGATTTCTGGTTTTCTCTAGATTCTCTTAAACAATACATTGCTTATGTAGAGCAAGAAGCAAGGAAGCGAGGTAAAAAGAATTTAGGAATGCGAGTTTATTTTGCTGCTTACCCAAAGGAAGGAAATTATGCAGATCCAGGTTTTGCAACAGTGTTCATGGTGCCAACAGCTCAAGCGGAACGTTCGGGCGCAACGAAGGGCTTTTTCCCAATGCCGCCTCCACCTAACCAAAACATAGATAGCATTAACGCACTTAACTATGGGCATGGTGGACAACCACCCAATGATTATTAATTATTTACAATGAAAATTGAAGACCTGCTGTTTGTAACTACAGCCGCCGAGCTTACTGCCGCGATTATGGCCGTTATCTATTTCTGGAAATACAGAGCTTCCAATGAAAAATACTTTTTGTTTTTTTTATGGTACGTAGTTTTGGTGGATATAGTTGGTGCAGTTATGGGTTATGTTTTCGAAATGAACAACTTTTGGTGGTATAATTTGTATACAGTCACTAGTTTTTTGTTTTACTTTTACTGGTATAATTCCATTTTAAAGTCAGTATTTTTTCGAAAATTCATCAGGTATTTTGCAATTACATTCTTTTTAGTGGCGGTAGCAAGTTTCATTTGGCAGGATTGGGACGTTTACCATAAATACACTTTTGTAACTGGAGCGTTCTTCTTGCTAATCTTAACTGTTTTCCATTTTTACCAATTACTTAATAGCAATCAGGTATTGGTGGTAAAGCATAAATTAAGCTTTTGGATTTCAACAGGGCTGTTACTTTTTAGCGTTGGAATGATACCTCTATTTTCATTATCAGAGTACCTTAATTTTAAGGGTAGTGGCTTTATAATGACGATAGTGAGTTTGAATATCATTTTATATGGCTGTTATATTATAGGATTTCTATGGACGAAAGAGAAGTACAATCGTTTTTAATTATATTTTCAATTATTGCTTTTTTCTTAGCACTTACGGTTGTTCTCCTGTTTGCTATTTTTCAAAAGAGAAAGAATAAATTGTTGAGAGAGCAAGAAATCGCGAAAAACCGTTTCCGAGAGGAGATTATTGAGGCAGAAGTAGAAATACGGGAAGAAACACTTCGGAATATAAGTTGGGAATTGCATGATAACATTGGACAGATGTTGACATTGGCAAAAATTCAACTACAAAATAGTGACGAAACCTCTGGTCCCATAGTCGAAGCCGCTGAAACCATAGGCAGTTGTTTGGTCGAATTGAGAAGCCTGTCCAAACTCATCAATCCCGATACGTTTAAAACCTTATCCTTGGTGGATGCATTAAAGTTGGAAGTGGAACGGTTCAATCGTATGAAATACCTGGAGGCGAGCCTAGAATATAATGAAGATGCCTTCGATTTGGACAAAAAAGTGGAAGTGGTTATCTTTAGAATGCTGCAGGAGTTTTTCACCAATACTGTGAAACACTCCAAGGCGACCAAGCTAACAGTGAAAGTAAATTACATTGGAGGTAAGTTGCATATAGAAGCACGAGATAATGGAGTTGGATTTGATGCAAACCAAATGGATGCCTTTACGGGAATTGGGCTCAGTAACATTAGAAACCGAGCTAAATTGATTAAGGCACAGGCCGAGATAATATCAAGAAAAGGGGAGGGGACCCAATTTTATTTAACCTATATAAATAGTTGATTTATGAAATATTCTGTAGTAGTAGTTGACGATCATGCCTTGCTTTCCCAGGCGATTGGTGGCTTGGTTGAAAGTTTCGAACAATTTACCGTACTGTATACTTGCATGAACGGGCAGGAACTATTGGATAAGTTGAAGAACCCCAAAAATATCCCAGATGTAGTCTTAATGGATGTTAATATGCCCATTCTAAATGGTATTGAAACTACAGCCCACCTTCATCAAAGCTACCCACAGATTAAAGTTTTAGCGCTTTCTATCGAAGAAGATGAAACTGTTATTCTTAAAATGCTTCGCGCCGGAGCGAAGGGCTACTTAATGAAGGATGTTAAAAAGGGAGAGTTGCAAAGAGCCTTGCTTGAAGTTATTGAAAAGGGATTTCACCACACCAATACCGTCACTAAAGTCTTAGTAGAGTCTCTTTCTGATAAAGCAAACCCGCAAACCTTGCTAAAAGAAAGGGAGTTAGAATTTATCAAACATGCTTGCACCGAAATGACTTATAAAGAAATTGCCGAAGTCATGTTTTTAAGTCCAAAGACCATTGAAGGATATCGCAATGCTATTTTTGAAAAACTAAATCTTCGGAATAGAACGGGTCTTGTCATTTATGCTATTCGAAACAAAATTTTCGTGCCTTAAAAATGCGCAGATAGCTTATTTCTGAATAAAGTAGGCTAGACCACTCGTGAGATAGTGAGTCCATCTCGAATTGGCAATAAGACAGTCTCCAATTGAGGGTGTTCGTTCAATAATTTGTTATACTGAAGTAGTGCATGCGTATCTACATCGTCCTTGGCTACCTTTTCAACGACCTTGCCACTCCAAAGTACATTATCGCTCAAAATGACCGCTCCTTTCGGTAATTTTGGGAGTAACAATTCCAAGTAGTTTGAGTAGTTTCGTTTGTCGGCATCAATAAAAACTAGATCAAACTCCTGCTTCAACTCCGGAATAATTTCCAAGGCATTTCCCGTGTGCTGTATTATTTGAGAGCCCCAAGGAGATTGGTCGAAATATTTTCGCTGAAAGTCGTGTAATTCTTCGTTAATATCAATAGTATGCAATGCTCCGTCTTCAACCATTCCTTCCGCCAAGCAAAGTGCAGAATAACCGGTATAAGTGCCAATCTCTAAAATAAACTGAGGGCGAATTAATTTGGAAAGCATACTCAGTACGCGACCTTGCAAATGTCCACTTAACATACGTGGAGCTAATACTTTTTGCCAAGTTTCACGAGATAATTCCTGTAATAAATTGGGTTCTGGTTGGGAATGTGCAACCACATAATCGTCTATTTTTTTAGGAAGAAAATTCATTACCCCAAAATTCTTTTCACTAGTTTTTCCTTAGCTGCAGTATCATCACCACACAACCACTGAATTACATTGTCTTCCCAAATAGCATCGCATTCAACATCGGTTAAAATCTTACGCTCCATTGCCAAGTCCAAAATCTTTCCTGGGTAGGAAGATTGTTCTTCGCTGTCCATTTCGCCTAATGGGTAAGGGTCATCAAGCCCCATTACAATTTGATCAGTCCCCTGATTTTTCACCACTAATTCTAGCGAACCAGTATCGTGTACCAATGTGTCAAAGAAGATGTTTTTATGGCCCACAGACTTTCGCGGGTGCACTTTACCTTCAAACAAATCGGGCCTGCCGTCAAAGCCTTGAATTCGTCTACCCAAATTCATTTGTGCCAGTTGTCCACCATGTGCAAAACAAGTACGCATGTTTGGGTATTTATCGGCATAGCCATTTAAGGTTAAGAAGTGATATGCGTCCGCACATTGCGCGAGCATCCAAATAAGATGGAAACGCCAAGAGGTATTTTCTAATTTTATAAACTTTTCACCATCGTATGGATGCACTTCAACAGCCAAATTATATTTACTGGCCAATTCAAAAATGGGTTCGTTTTCTTCATCAAAAATGCAACGCCAAGTTCCAATAGTGTCCATATAGTGCGTTGGTAAACAAAGCAGTTGCATGCCTAATTCTTCCACGCATCGTTCTATTTCCCAAAGGGCTCCTCGAACAAATCCAGGATGCACTACAAAACCACAGGTAAATTTCGATGGATGGTTGTGCTGCACTTTGGCATTAAAGTCGTTTTGAAACCGCAAGGCCTGCTTCATTTCTTCTACGCGTAAACCATTGCCATAAAGTTGCGACAGATTTAAAACCACCGCATGGTCAATCTTGAATTCCTCCATCCACGCCAACTTTTCGTCTAGGAAAAAACTGGAGTCTGTCACTGGGCGACTCCAATCCTTTTGTAGCATAAACTTTCGGTCTTTATCTACCCAAAAAATACCCTTGTCCTTCATGAATTGAGGAATATCCTCTGGATATGGAAGTAAATGTGAATGACCGTTAATACGTAGTTTTCCTTTCATAGTGTCCTTGCGTGTATATTCGTTCAGCGGGGTCTGGTTTTTTTTAGACCCGATGATTGTTGGTTAAAGTTACAAACTTTTTGTCCGACCTCCATCTACGGGAAGGTTTATCCCGTTAATATAACTAGCTGCTTCGCTGGCCAAGAAAGTAACAGCATTGGCTATTTCACGAGGTTCAGCAAAACGACGTGCGGGAACTAGGCTTTTCATAAAATCACTGGCTTGCTCCTCGGAACCACCAAAACGTTTTGAGGCATTTCCAATGATATCTTCAAGACGGTCTGTAGCGGTAAAGCCTGGAAGCACATTGTTTACTGTAATTCCGAAGGGTCCAAGTTCATTAGCTAAGGTTTTACTCCAACTAGCTACGGCTCCGCGAATGGTGTTACTCACTCCCAAGCCATCAATAGGTTGTTTCACTGAAGTAGAGATGATATTGATAATACGCCCATAACCTGCTTCCTTCATCCCAGGAACGACATTCTGAACTAATATCTGATTGCAAACCAAATGGTTCGAGAATGCTTGAGTGAATTCACTCACTTCAGCAGAAAAAATAGGCCCACCCTTAGGGCCTCCCGTATTGTTTATGAGAATATGGTAGCGTTTTAAGTGTGTCGCTTCAATAATTGTTTCTTTCAAGGCAGACGGATCTGTAAAATCGGCCACTAGGTAATTATGTTCTTGTCCTTCGGGTGTTGGTAATTCGGACTGAACGGCTTTCAATTTAGCCTCATTTCGTGCCACTAGGGTTATGGTAGCACCCAAGGAAGCCATTTCCATCGCTGATGCTTTTCCAATTCCTGCGCTACTTCCGCAGACCAAAGCGTTTTTGCCTTTCAAATTTAAATTCATAAAAATCTGTCTTAAAAGGTTAAATTTAGCGACTTCTTTTCTATTATTGTGACTAATTTTAAATTATAATTTTACACCAAATCTTATGCTACGACAATTTTTCGTGACTCTTGGAATCATATGCATAGGGTTCTGTGCTCATGCTCAAAGCAGTTATTTTAAAGCGGAAGAATCTAAGCCCTTCCAAGACTTTACGAGGGAGGCTAGGGTTAATGCCATGTTTCAAACCGACGATGGCGGACTTATTAGTGTTAGATCTTCGAAAAAGGAAATATTAGTCAGTGTTTTTAGTTCAGATTACCATTTAACCAAAAATACTGGATTGCCTTTAGAGGGTAGAGAGTACTTTCTAGGTGCCAATTATGACCAAAATGAGCTAAGGATATTCACTCAACATCGGGAAAACAATATCAAAAAAGGAATCAATTGTTATCTATACAAAGAGCGTACAAAAACTTTTGAAAGGATTGATTTATTCACCGTTGAAGTTTATCGAAAATTTGATGGTAAGGGCTTTATAAGAAAAGGAAAGTTTTATGAAAACTTAGCGGTAAACATGCAGACGTCTCCTAATGGAAAATACACAGCTTTTTTGGTAGAAAATTTAGGTGGCGAGAAAAATACTTATGGCTTATGGGTTTATAATGAGAATTTAAAGTTGGAGTATCAGGTAGCGCATCGGTTAGAAGAAGAGCGAAGATTTTATTTTGATGATTTCGTGATTACAAACAGTGCAGAGGTGTTTAGCGCTGGCAAGCTTGTTTTGAAGGGAAAGATTGCAACTAGTACCAAGGGAAATGATTTTGATTATATAGTTAATATGGTAAATCGTGATCAGGTAGATTCCAGGACCTTGGATCTTGAAGATAAAAAAATTAAAGAGTTGAAGTTTTCACAGTCCGGTTCAGGATTAAAACTATTTGGCTTTTATTCGGAGTTGAGTTCTAAAAAGATCAAAGGTGGTTTGACTTATTATTTTAAAGATACAGATATTTCAAATGTAGAATTTAGACAACATCCTTTTCCAAAAGCACTATTTGAAGATTTTTATAGCGAATCAAAAGCCAAGCGAAAAAGTAAGAAAGAAGCCGAGTTCACTAATTATTATTTAGACTATACTTTGGAAGATGAATTGGGTAATAGTTATTTAACCGCAGAAGAATTTTATGTTAATGAGGGTTTCAATCACTCTGCTGAAAAAATTTATGGAAATATTATTGTATTAAAATTTAATGAAATAGGAGAGTTGGTTTGGGGACGAGGAATTTCAAAGTACTCCGTGATACCCTCTTATCAGGCTTTTTTAATGGATGACAAATTGATGGTAATGTTAAGCGCGTCCAAGAAAAGTGCTGTAAAGAAGAAAGTGTCAAATTCAATATTTGGAAGACCCGTGCTTGTTAATGTTATTCTTGATGTTGAAACTAGCGAGCAACAGTTTGAAATCATTCCAAGTCAGGATAGCAAGTCCATCTATTTGCCGTATTTAGGGATTTTTACAAAGGGGCAATTTATTGTGCCAAATAAGTCTAAAAATAAAAAGCAATTCTTTATTCTTTCAAAAAATTAGGTTCTGGTTTGTAGTTAAGACCCAATTTCTTGGCTTCCATAAAAAACCGGAGGGTTTCAAAACCACCTTCATTCGTGCCATTGGGTTAATGGTGGTGGCAAGCGAGGCCAATTCCATGACAGAGGCTTTTCCTATTCCAGTACGACTTCCGCAGACCAAAGTTTTTTTGCCTTTCAAATTTAAATTTATAAAAATCTGTCTTAAAAGGTTAAATTTAGCCACTTCTTTTCTATTATTGTGACTAATTTCAAATTATAATTTTATAACAAAACATATGCTACATAGATTTTTCGTGACACTTGGAATTTTAATTATTGGACTTAGTACCCAAGCACAAAGCACTTATTTTAATGTCACGGAAACTGAACCTTTCAAAGACTCACGTCGCGGGAGTAGTTTGGAGGGAGCATTTACATTGGCTAGTGGAGCTGTTGTAGCTGTACGACTGGCAAAAAAAGAGCTATTGGTTAGTAGTTTTGATGCAAACTACAATTTACAATCAGACGTAGAACTCAACTTGGAACGCAAAGAAAGCTACTTAGGGGCTTCATATTCTGACGAAGTAGTTCGGGTTTTTACGGTTCAAAAGGTGGACAAAAATACTCGTGATGTCTTTAGCCATAACTACGATGTAAGTTCAAAGAGAATTACCAAAGTCAAATTATATTCAACGGTCGCTGGCCGAGCAAAAGGTTCTAAAAATCGCGCGTTGGGACCTAAAAAACACGATGAGAACTTTAGAGGTTCTCCAGACGGTAAGTATTTGGCATTCGCAGTAGATAATATCAATGCTAAAACCAATTCTTATGCTATTCGGGTTTACGATCAAGAACTGAACTTGGTCTATGAGACTTCCTATTATAGTGAAATCGAACGTTACTTTCAGTTTGATGATTTTATAATCACCAATGAGGCGGAGATAATTTCAGTGGGGAAATTATATAAAGTGGGTAAGAGAGACCGAAAGAAAGGAAAGGCCAATTATGACTATGTAATTCATAAAGTGACCCAATCAGAAAATACGACTAGTAATTTGGAACTAAAAGATAATTTTATAAACGAACTTCGATTTGCTCAAACGAATGATGTCATTCGGTTGTTTGGGTTTTATTCTGAACGTAGTTCGGCGAATATGAAGGGAGCACTTTCATATAACATGCAAGGGACTAACATCCAAGACGTCTTATTAAAGCAGGCTCCGTTTCCAGAAAGTATTTATGACGATATTTTTCGGGAAGCTAGAGCAGAACGGTTGAAGGAAAAAGAGAAGGAATTTTCCAATTATTATTTGGATTATGCCTTCGTGGATGAAGAGGGGAATAGTTATTTATTGGCGGAACAGTTTTATATCACTCAAATGACAACGTCTGGGGGTGGTATGGGAGGAATGACTACTTCAACGCAATATCACTATGATAATATTTTGATCATCAAGTTTGATAGTGCTGGATCCATTTTATGGGGAAGGGCTATTTTGAAGAAAGACAATTTGCCTTCCTACAATGCCTTAGTACTAGATGATCAACTTCATATATTCTTCAATACAGGAAAGGACATTATAGAGAAGAAGGATGGGCGCAAGAAAGCCAAAAGGCAAATGTTCTCTTCTACCGCGCTCTTCGATGTTGTTTTTGATGCAAATGGAAAAGATACCTTTGAGATGATTCAAGAAAACAAGGGCAAAACGGTGTATCGGCCTTATCTTGGAACCTATGATTATGACAAATTTATCCTCGCCAACCTATCGAAAAAAAAGAAGCAATTTTTGATTTTGTCAAGAAAATAAACTGGGGTATTATTCGTAACGGATACAGACATTTTTGGCTTCCGTAAAAAAGCGTAAAGCTTCGAAACCACCTTCTCGACCTACACCACTGTCTTTGACACCTCCAAAAGGGGTGCGCAAGTCTCTATTTAGCCAGGTGTTGACCCAAACAATGCCACTCTCCAATTTTTTTGATAGACGCATGGTTCGGTTCAGGTCTGTAGTCCATAGTGTGGCAGAGAGACCGTATTTTACGCCGTTTGCCATCTGCAGTGCCTCTTCTTCTGTTTCGAAGGACATGAGAGTCACCACAGGTCCAAAAATCTCTTCCTGGTTTACTCTACATTGATCGTCGTATACTTCAATGACCGTTGGTTGTAAATAATAACCTTCGGGGGAACCTTTTACAGCGACTCGCTCACCTCCAAAAAGTACTTTTCCACCTTCTTCCTGAGCGATTTTGATATAAGATTCAACTTTCTCCAAATGAGGTTTGGAAACCAATGCTCCAAGATTAGAGGTGTCATCAAAGGGATTCCCAACTTTCAAGGCTGCTACCTTAGCAACAAAGTCCTTTTTGAACATTTCGTAAATCGATTTTTCAACAAAAATTCTACTTCCACAGAGGCAAATCTGACCTTGATTGGCGAAGGAAGATTTTACCGTGACGGCCAGCATTTTATCGTAATCACAATCGGCAAAAATGAGGTTGGGGTTTTTTCCGCCCAGTTCGAGCGATAATTTTTTAAACATGGGAGCTGCAGTTCTGGCAATATGTGCCCCCGTTTGGGTTCCGCCCGTAAACGAAATGGCCTTGATATTGGGATGTTCCACAATGGCTTGTCCGGCCGAAGGTCCGGTGCCATGGACGATATTCAATACTCCTTTTGGTAAACCTGCTTCTGTGCAAATTTCACCCAGAAGATAAGCCGTCATTGGTGTTACTTCACTCGGTTTTGCTACAACGGTGTTTCCAGCGGCAATGGCAGGAGCTATCTTCCAAGTAAATAAGTACAACGGCAGATTCCATGGTGATATACAGCCTACCACCCCAATGGGTTGTCGTAGGGTGAAATTCATGGTGTTTAGACCTACACTTTCATGGGCTTCACTGGAAAATTGGGTAATCGCATTTCCAAAGAATCGAAAATTACTGGATGCTCTTGGGATGTCGACTGCTTTTGCTAACGATAGAGGCTTGCCGTTATCTCTTGCTTCTGCTTCGGCTAAGCGATCTAGGTTTTCTTCAATGAGTGCCGCTATTCGAAGCATAATCCGGCTTCGGGCTTCGATGGTAGTATTGGACCAGCTAGGGAATGCGTTTTTAGCAGCGGTATAGGCCGCACTAATATCTTCCGAAGTGCTGCGGGCGATTTTTGAATAAACGGTTCCATCGCTGGGGTTATAGTTATCCAACCATGCTCCATTGAGAGGTTCGCAATAATTTCCGTCGATATAATTTAGGATTTTTTGCATATCATTTTTGTTTTTTGCGAAACATTTTTTCGAAGGCATCATAGAGAGCTAAGTGCAGTGCATCGCCATGATCTTGTCCATCTAAAGACTTATAAAATAGTTTGGTGTTGGGTAGGGCTAGATTCTTCAATTTTGTATGTAACTCCTTCGCCACACGTTCCATGACTTCTCCTTCTTTTCCAACAGCTACATAAATGGTCTTTGGGGCTGATTCCGGATCGAGATTCTTTGCTAATAAGGACTCATCATCCCACCATAGACTTGGGCTTACAATGATGTAATTATCGAAAAGTTGGGGTGTTTTATGTAAAATTTCAGTAGCTAGAAGGCCTCCAAGGGACTGTCCGATAATGGTTTTTTCGTTGCTCGTTTGATATTCTGCTTCAATGAATTGAATCAGTTCATTTTGTATGAAATCAATGAACTTTTCAGCACCTCCCGTAGTTGGAAATTGAGTTTGGTCCCTTTCATTGTTACTCGGGAAGGTAAAATCGCGTTTGCGATCTACATTGGCTATTCCAACCACAATGGTTTCAGGAATCATGTTGATCCATGAGAATGATCCAAACTGAACTAAGCCCGCTACATGAATAAAATCTTCATCTTTCGATCCGTCCAAAAGATAAATAACAGGGTATTTTTTATCGCTAGTTGCGTCATAGCCATTGGGTAAGTAAATGTTGAGAATGCGTTCTTCATCTAAAGCCTCGGAAAATATTTTCACTGTTTCTCCAATGACAAAAGGGGTTTTAGAAATAGCGTTCTGGACCTTTTCTACTTGGGCATTTACTCCCACAGTGAGGATCACGAAAACAAAGCACGCTATTAATTTCATACAACTGGATCTCATACTATTCACTTTTCTTATAAGCCATTGCCTTAATTTCTACCACTAAGTTGGGGTGGGGTAGTTGGTGTACTGCGACAGTAGTTCTGGTAGGTCCAGTTTCTTTATTAAAAAACTCGCCGTATACTTTATTATATCCAGCAAAGTCGTTCATATTTACCAAAAAGCTAGTCACATCCACTACGTCTTCCATAGTGGCTCCTTCGGTCGCTAGGTAATCTCGTATATTTTCAAGCACCGCTCGGGTTTGCTCGCCAACGTCTAAACGCATGGTACCCATTTCGTCCACTTGATGAACTCCTGCAAAGGAATTATCGGCTAAGCGTGAACTTGTTCCGCTCACAAAAATAAAATCTCCTACTCTTTTTACGTGGGGGTAAGCACCTCTTGGGCTTGCCTTTCCTTCCACTAGTCTACTTTTATTTGTCATGCTTGTTTGGTTTGATTTGTTCCATTCCGAAGTAATTATAAATTTCCAATTACTTCATCATCGTGTAAAATGGATGCAGTCTCTTTTTGCACTAAATCTAATTTTTCTTTCAGACTGAGCGTGTCTGGTAATTGACCGTCGGCTATCAAATTTAAAATGGCCTTATCCTGGGCCCGACCTTTGCGAAGGGCTTCGTAATAACTGATGTTCTCGTTAAAGGTAACCAATGAATATTTACTGTAATACTCCAAAGGGAATTCTGCTTCGAAGGCGGTTTCTAGTTTTCTTTTTTGCTGAAATAAAGGGCTAGCGGTGTGCTCTTTCATTTCATGAAAATTATCGATCGCTAAAGTTGCAATAGCATCGGTGTCTTTTTTGCGTGCTTTTTCATAGGCGTTGAATGTTGCTTTCCAATCGCCTTGATGGTCTTCTAAAACTTCGTCAAATACGACTACATCTTCAAAAGAGGCGTTCATTCCTTGTCCATAAAAGGGAACTATGGCGTGCGCAGCATCACCCATAAGTAAAGTGTTTCCGTAGCAATTCCAAGGAGAGCATCTAATGGTGCCTAAAGGACCCGTTGGATTTTCAAAAAACTCTGTTACCAAATTGGGCATTAAGGCAACTGCATCTGGGAACTCTTGATTGAAATAAGTAAGCACCATCTCTGGGGTGGTCAAATTATCAAAGCAAAAATCACTATCCGAATAAGGTAAAAATAAAGTCACGGTAAAGCTACCATCCAAATTAGGTAGGGCAATCAGCATATCCTCTCCACGTGGCCATATATGCAGCGCTCCTGAGTCTGTTCTGTAGCCACCTCCTTCGGCAGCAGGAATGGTAATTTCCTTGTAGCCATGAGTGAGCCATTCTTGTGAAAAACTGAATAAAAACTTCCGATGATTGAACATGCTTCTACGAACCACAGAGCCTGCACCGTCGGTTCCAAAGATAATGGCATCATTGTAAGTCACCATTTCTCCGGTTTCATAATCTTTAAAGTGTGCCGTGTTATTTTCAAGGTCTATACTTTCACATCCCTTGTTGAATAGCAGCTCCACATTGGGCATAGCTTCAGCAGCGTTTAATAACAGCATATTGAGTCCTGGACGCGAAATAGAATTAATGTACTCATTATTTCGACCACTGTATTTGCTCAAGAAGGTGGCGCCTGTTTTATCGTGAATCATGCGACCCAGCATTGGAATACATAGTTTCTTAGCTTCCTCTTCAACGCCAGCAAGCCGAAGTCCTTTCAATCCGCGATTGCTCAGTGCTAAATTGATAGAACGTCCTGCATCCTGTGTCACCGCACGTAAATCTGGGCGTTTCTCTATAAGTTGAACCGAATACCCTCTTTGAGCCATTCGCAGTGCTAATAAGCTTCCGCAGAGGCCAGCACCTATAATTAATAGGTTGTCTTGTTTACTCATTTAGCACTTTTTTCAGTCTATCAACAAATTCGAAAACGTCTTCAAAACTATTATATAGTGGGGCAGGGGCCACTCGAATTACATCGGGTTCGCGCCAATCGCTTATAACACCTGCTTCTGTTAGTTTTGTGTGTAATGTTTTATCTGCACTTTTTAATTGTATGGATAATTGACATCCACGCTCTTCAGGGTTTCGAGGAGTGATGATATTGATCCGGTCATCGTTCATGTCGTCGATTAAAAACTCCATAAAACCAGTGAGTTTTTCAGATTTACTTCGAATGTTATCAAATCCAGCTGTGGCAAATACATCCAAGGAAGCTCTAATAGCTGCCATGGATAAAATGGCTGGATTACTCAATTGCCAGCCTTCGGCACCTGCTAAGGCCTCAAATTCATGACGCATATTGAAACGAGTTTCTTTGTTGTGTCCCCACCAGCCTGCAAATCGTTTAAGTTGATCGTTATTGGCGTGCCTTTCATGAACAAAACAGCCTCCTAAACTCCCTGGGCCGCTGTTGAGATATTTATAGCTACACCATACGGCGAAGTCGGCATTTACTTCATGCAAGTTGGGTTGAATGTTTCCAACACCATGCGCCAAATCGAAACCAACCATGCAGCCGTGACGATGTCCTAGTTCTGTAATTTTTTGCATGGGAAAATGTTGCCCGCTATAATAATTGGTGGTTCCAATCATTAACAGCGCGACGCTATCACCTTGCTCTTCCATGATTGTTTCTAAGTCTGAAAAACGACATAGTTCTTCTCCTTCGGGAGGTGTCCATAGGATTAATCCATCTTCCGGATCGAAACCATGGAATTTTAACTGACTCTCCACGGCGTATTTATCGCTTGGAAATGCATCGCTTTCCACAATAATTTTATACTTGGTTGCCGTCGGCTGGTAAAACGAAACCATCATAAGGTGAAGGTTGGTCGTGAGGGAATTCATCATCACAACTTCTCCAGGTTTTGCTCCCACCAAATTGGCCATATTCTGTGTTAAAAACTCATGGTAGGGTAGCCAGGGGTGTTCGGCATCCAAATGACCTTCCACGCCATATTTGGCCCAATCTTCTAATTCTTTTTGAATATAAGTTGAAGTGCTTTTAGGTTGCAACCCTAATGAATTTCCACAAAGGTAAACCAACTTATTGCCCTCCGAATCTGTCGGAAATAAAAACTGATTTCTGAAAGAAGACAGATCGTCTTTAGCGTCACATTGTTGGGCGTAATTCAGGCTATTTTGATGCATAGGTTGTTTGGATCACTGTTATCTATTTCTAGCTTGGTTTTGTTTTTTAACTGAAATACCGGTAAAGTATAATTTAAAACTTCCGGTGGAGTCTTGGTGCATTTTAGCTATTTTGATTCCGTTGAAATTTTCGTAATCTTCCCAAGTATTGGTCATTGTCGCCACCGAATCGTTCGCTTCTCTGAACACCCATTCTTTCACAGCGAATTCTTTTCCGAAGTAAAAATCGTAGGCGTCACCAGGTGTGTAGCCTCCATCGTCCGAATAGGTAATCGTTAACATGCTCAGCGTATCGCCAGAGATAGGGGCAATTTGATTGCTTTTTTCAGTAAGCGCGCTGTTTCTTTGATCCCAAACTAATTGATAGGGTGCCAAGAGCCAAAATTTGTCATTTATAAAAGCTTGATCCGCTCCAAGATGGGTACTGTCCATTTCACTTCTTTTGTATCGAACCGTATCGGTAGCCGTCATCATTTGGACTATATCATTCTGTGGTTCCCAGATCCAAGAACGCTCAAAATGTTGTTCTCCACGATCTACATTGAAGGTAAAGGCTATTTCTGAAACCTTCTCCCATTGGGCAAATCCGTTTCCATATGCAATAGCATTTGCAGTGGTTTGAACTGGGTCGGCATCTGGCTCCGGAATCCAATCGCGCTTACCGTCCTTATTATGGTCATCTTTGAGTTCGTTGACCACCTCTTTACATGCCATTAGGGAGCAAATAACAAATGCAAAAGCGAATACTTTTTTCATTTAGGTAGGTTTTCAGTAAAAATACGGAAACTCTAAGATTGGACATAATTTTTGTATTTTTAAAATATGGAAATTAAAAAAGAATATAGCAACGGCGCATTGACTGTAGTTTGGCAACCGGGTTTATGTATCCATTCTGCCAAATGTGTGATTGGATTACCTGCGGTATTTAAGCCAAAAGAAAAGCCATGGATACAAATGGGAGATGAAGCTTCGGACGATATTGCACGAGCGGTGAAGCGATGCCCAAGCGGCGCACTTACCTATTACAAAAATGAAAACTAAGTACATAAAAACTAATTAATGGACTATCAAAAGGCCTTCGAAACCAACCGCGAGACTTGGAATAAAAAAGTGGCGATACATGCCAAAAGTGAATTCTATAATTTGGATTCTTTTAAAGCTGGGAAAACCTCTTTGAACAAATACGAATTGAATGCCTTGGGTGATGTTTCGGGCAAGTCGCTGCTGCATTTGCAGTGTCATTTTGGACAGGACACGCTTAGTTGGACCCGAATGGGAGCCAAATGTACAGGTGTAGATATTTCCGAAGAAGCGGTTGCACTAGCGCAAAACTTAAACACCGAATTAGGTTTAGATGCTCAATTTGTGCGCTGTAATGTTTTGGATACTTCAGAGCATGTTTCTAAACAATTTGACATTGTTTTTTCGAGCTACGGAACTATAGGTTGGTTACCCGATTTAAAACCTTGGGCACAAATGATTTCAGAACGGTTAAAGCCGGGAGGTGTTTTTTATATTGCTGAATTTCATCCTATTGCCTGGATGTTCGATTATAATGTATCACCACCAGCGATGACCTATGGCTACCATCAAAAGGAAGTGATTTATGATGAATATGAAGGAACCTATGCCCAAGGCGATGCCAAAATGGTAAGTAAGGATTACAGTTGGAATCACTCCTTCGGAAATATATTTACTGCATTAATTTCGGCTGGATTGCAAATTGAATATTTTAATGAACACGACGCTTCCCCCTACGATATTTATCCAGATTTAGTGAAAAATGAAGAGGGTTTATATGAGCTTTCCGAGAAATTGTACCCACTACTTTTTGAGATTAAAGCAGTTAAAAGTTAATCCCCAAAAAGCGGTACTGTCCTAATTAATAGAACGATTGGCAATACGATAATTCCGATATAAAAAATGTACTTGCCTTGTTTTCGGTCCTTTTCGCTGTAGGAGTGCACTTTGGAACCGTCTGGTAAGGTCTTTTTGGCTTTCCACAGTGCCCAACCAATAATGAGTCCAACGAGTCCACCAATAAAAGCGAAAATGTAACCTGCAACTACCCAACCCATCTGATTTTTCTCCGGTTGTGCTAATTCCTCGATCCGTTCTTTTTTGAAGGTGTCAATCATTTCTTGATCGATTTCCTTGCCTCTTTTCTTCAGAATCTGTTGTGCTAAAACATAATTAATTTCGCCCCACTCGTCGGGTTTGACTAAGATATTATAGAGTTCATCGTCGGTATAGCTGAAGAGGTAGTAATCTTCATCCACTTCCTCAATGAGTTGCTCCGCTCTTTTTTGGAGAATGGCTTCTGCTTCTTTAAAGTCGGCTGGTAACACTCTAATCTCAATTTCATTTTGCAGGGGGCTCCCTCCAAAGGTACTGTCCAAAGACGGTGCATTATCAGCGATGATGGTTTTAATGCCTGCGTCGTTGAGAATTTTAGCGGTTTCTTCGGCTAACTCAAGATGAGGGAATCGTTTGAAAATGGAGAAATCGTCTTCGTTCATGCGGTGATTATTTGTTCAGTATCTAAAGGTAGATAAAATAATTTCCTTTGAAGTTTTTCATAAACTACAGGCGTTATTGATCATTTGATTTTTGGTTGGATTGTATGCATTACCGCGGGTAATCCAAAAAATATTGTCAACTGATAAAATGAAAGGCCTTATGCCACAGAGGTCAGTAAGGGCATTGTTGTCTTTGATATTCCCAGAGAAAAACCCATAATTTGTAGAGGAAATTACATTTGAAAATGCATCCAAGTTGGTGATCTGATCGCAATTTTCAACTCTAAAATTAAAGCCTCCCGAATACCATGGAATTACAGTTTGGATATTAGTAAGGGCATCGAAATTGGAAAGACTAGGTAAGTTTTTGAAAATTAGAGAACCCCTAACACCAGATAGCAATCCCAGTCCGTCCAAACTAGTAAGGTTTGGTAGATTGATAAGAGTCAATCTTCCCGCCGTATTGTGAAAGGTTTCTAGATTATTTAACTGCGCTAGGCTTTGAATGCCCATATCAGAAAGACTCAGTCCGCCAAGTACTGTAAGGCTCTGGAGCTCGTTTAAGTTTGAAACATCAACGTCTCTCAACGTTAAAGTTCTTCCAATTTCGGTCAAATTTTGTAATCCGTTTAAGCTGTTTAAAGCTAAACTTTGTATTTCTAAATTCTTCCCTACAGTTACTAGACCACTTAGGTCTGAAATGGATGACAGATTAGGGGTGTTCGTAAATTCCACAGATTCGGTAACGGTGTGTAAATTGGACAAGCCACTTGTTGTTTGCAATTGGGGTAAATTATCAACAATAAAGTCACCTTCCACCATTTCCAATGAACTTAACCCTTCTAGGTTTTGTACATTGGGTAAGTTCTCAAGAATTAATCTTTTTGCGTTTTTCAATGAATTTAGACCGGTGAAGCTTTCTATATTCAAATCTATTATTTTCAAGTCTATATCTAAGTTTTCAATACTGATAAAGCCTTGTAGGTTCAACAGGCTGGGTAGGTTTTTAAGCTCTATTTCTCTTGCAATAGTACTCACATTGGATAGGCCAGCTATCGAAGTAAGATTGGGTAGGTTTAGCAAACGAAGCGATTCCAAGCTGTTCATATCGGAAAGTCCGTCTAAGTTTTCGATGACAGATTCTGTAATGCGAACCGAAACAGAATTTTCATTCATACTAATGCCACCTAAACTACTAAGATTGGGGTTGCCTTGAATCCATAGGTTTTTAATGGATGGTGAAATTCCATTAATAGCGCTAATATCATCAAGGTATCTGTTGTCAGATACAATAAACCCATTACTGATTATTTGTAAATTTTCCAACCCTTCTAAGGATCT
>Ga0256847_1000726_pt1 | contig 19455 bp, 13 predicted proteins | sample TeddybearmetaG_FD_189099 | JGI IMG/M metagenome (GOLD analysis project Ga0256847, IMG submission 189099) | Hydrothermal vent microbial communities from East Pacific Rise, Pacific Ocean - Teddybear | ecosystem: Environmental > Aquatic > Marine > Hydrothermal vents | place: Pacific Ocean: East... | reverse complement strand
TGCTTGATCAAATTCGGTAATACCAGTTGGATTAAAACTTTTTTTTCATAATTTAAAGTTGTTGAATTAATAATGCTCCTAAGTTAATACCTTTTTTCGGTTGCGACGAAGGAGCTTTGTTCAACAAATTGCACGTTTTGTTTTATCATTTCAAATTGTCATGAAATCCGGCAAGAGGTCAGAGACCTTTGCCTCGCCTTAATGCAGTATACGAGAGGAAGGTCTCTGATCTCTCCTCGGATTGTTTAAGCTTCAATGCACATATCCAATTCATTGCCGTAGCATCATACGTCTGGCCGCTGCCTTACGATTAATTATACGATCTTCTTCAGGAGGAGTTCTAACGACGACCGATCTGATATAGCCACCTTCGAATTGGCCCTTCACAGTTTCGTACTCTGATGTGATAGCATCTGCGCTGTCATAGCCTACGCATAGACCATCCCCAGAGAGGGTGAATTTCGCTGGTTGAGTCTTCATTGGACCAGTTGCTACAAGGGCACCGTTAACATAGAGGTTCAGTGTGCCAATACCCGATCCAATAGGATCATTTTCGGTATCATCCTGATTAAGTATAAAGTCAGCACTAACGATATAATTTCCTGTAGGTAAGATAGAATCGGACTCAAACTCATTACTCTCACGAGGTACTCCAAGAAAATTGTAAAAATATCGGAGCTTGTTGTCTTTAATGTAAAGTGTATGTCCTCCGAATCGAGAGCCATGAGCAAAAATAACACCCTTCGAAGCCTGTGTTATTTCGACATCTGCCGTAATTGTGTACGAACTGCCTCTGATATTCACAGCTACTCCTTCGGGTACCGCAGTAGTATATGGATAATATGTATATTCATCTTTTTCAGGTTCGGGATTAGGCCGTTCGACTCCTATCAATTCTGGAGGAATTCTGTCATCGAGAGGAAGAACATTGTTTTTTGCTGCTTCAGAGAACCATGCATTAATTAATGATTTTAGAGTGTCTAAATATATCACGTTATAAAGGGAACATGTTGGATCAACTAGATTATATGCTTCAGCTCTGTCATTTTCAACATTATACAATTCCCATACATCATCGTCAAAATTGGAGACTCCACTAGTTGGCGCATGTAAAGCAATCGCCTTCCAACCATTTTTCCAAATTCCTCTTGTACCTAACATACTGTAATATTGTATTTCTTTTTCAGTTGGGTAATCTGGAACTATATTATCAAAGGTGTACAACATAGACTTTCCTGAAAGAGGCTGTTGAATAACACCACTCGCGGTATCTGGCATTGAAAGACCAATGGCATCGAGTAAGGTAGGTACGATATCGACGGAATGATGGTATTGATGACGGAGCAGATTTTGTTTTGATACACCAGTACTATCCATATATTTTGGCCAGGAAATAATCAATGGATCATTGGTCCCTCCAGCAAACTGAGAATAACGTTTAAACATTTTAAAAGGAGTAGAGAAAGCTGCTGCCCATCCAGTCGGGAAATGATTGTATGTTGCAGGAGTACCCAATACATCCATGTATTTTATATTATCTTCAATTAAATCGGGATATCCATTGAAGAATTTGTTTTCATTGACTGAGCCAACTGGTGTTCCTTCTCCAGAAGCACCATTGTCGGCAGCATAAATAATAATTGTGTTTTCATATTGTTCAGATTCCTTTAAATAGTCGATTATTCTTCCAATTTGTACATCTGTATAAGTCGAGAATCCAGCATATACTTCTGCCATTCTTACATAAAGGTCTTGTTCAAGCGAGTCCAAATCGTCCCAAGGGATAACATGGTCCAATTCATTGGCTACACTATCGGGAAGAAAATTTAGCGCGGTAGTATCTACAGCCTTATTATTGAAAATATGTAAACTATCCATCCTTTCGAATATTTCCTTTCGATATACATCATAGCCATCCTTAAATGTACCTTCATCTATATACATTTTAGTATAGCTTGGTGGTGAATGATGCGGGGCGTGATTAGCTCCTGGGCAAAACCACATATACCAGGGTTTTGAAGGATTAGATGCATTTTGATTTTTGAGCATTTTGATCGATTGGTCCGCTAAATCTTTAGACAGGTGATAACCTTCTGCTGGGGTGTAAGGCGCTTCAATAAAATGATTGTCTTCTACCAGGTCTGGATACCAATTATTGGTTTCTCCTCCCAGAAATCCATAAAACCGATCAAACCCTATTTGGCAGGGCCATTCGCCTCGATAACCTCCAGGAGCGACATCGCTTTCGGGTACATTGTGGTTTTTTCCAATCCAAAACGTACTATAACCGTTATCCTGTAAAACTTGTGCAAAAGACATACATTCTTCAGGTACTCGTCCATTAGAACCTGGATAACCATCCGCCGTTTCGGTTATAGATGCCATACCATTGAGGTGATGATTTCGACCAGTCAAAATAGTAGATCGAGTAGGAGAACACAAGGCGGTGGTATGCCATTGCGTGTAGGTCAGACCTTCTTGGGCTAGTGCGTCTAAGGTTGGCATTTTTATACCTCCACCATAAGGAGACCAGGCCCCTAAACCGGTATCATCATATAAAATAAATAAAATGTTGGGGGCACTATCATGTGGAGCTCCAGGTGTAAAGTCGTCCCAATTCGCCTCAGAATCTCGAACGTTTAGATGAATCTCTCCGTTTGAAATGGAGTCATCATACCACTTCTCCATTTCAGGTGGTATTGATTCAATAAAACTATCGGGAAAGCCCAGACTGTCTTGAGGTAATGTATCAAGTTCTGATTGTCCATAACATAGTACAGTACAAAACAGAAACCCAAAGACTAAAAAGAGTGTGAGTGTTCTAGTTTTAGTAGTTAATATTCTCATGTTAATAATTTAGAGTGAAAAAATATGTAGTTATTAATCATACAATTCAAGGGTATTTTTCAATTCTAGCTTTGGAGTTATACTAGGATCAATGTGGTTAATCCAAGTCTTTTACGCATCGAAAACCCGTATGATTGAGGCCTGTATCAGTACCCGAACCCATTCTACGTGAATTACGATATCCTGAGCAATAGCCGTCATTACAAAGAAAAGAACCACCCCTCATGACTTTTTCTTGTAGAAGTGGCATTGCGGGATTGTTGGCAAATTTTGGACCTTTCGTATTACCGATGAGCGCTTCAGGTTTTTGGTAGTACCGAACATCCAACCAATCAGAACACCATTCCCAAACATTGCCAGCCATATCATACAAGCCGTATCCATTTGGAGGAAAAGACCCGACAGGAGCGGAAGTGTAAAAACCATCGATTAGCTCATTATTATAAGGAAATAGACCTTGCCAAAAATTGGCCTTTGGTTTACCGATATTAACACTTTCATTGCCCCAGGGATAAATCATATTTTCTTTACCGCCTCTTGATGCCCATTCCCATTCTGCCTCAGTGGGTAGTCTTTTTTCTGCCCATTTAGCGTAAGCAGTTGCATCTTCCCATGCGATGTGGACTGCAGGGTGATGCATTATATCATCGATGTTGCTCTGTGGGCCTGCAGGATGTTTCCAGTTGGCACCCAGAGTCCATCTCCACCATAAAGAAGAGTTGTTTAATCGTACGGGTTGATCGGTAGAGTGAAATACCAGAGCACCTGGTTGAAGAATATCTTCTGATGGCTTTGGGGTTCCAGGTGCAACTTCATTTTTCATTTGCTCCCAATCAATAGGTTTTTCCGCGATGGTTACATATCCCGTAGCTTCTACGAATTTTGCGAATTGAGTGTTGGTTACTTCATGAGTATCCATCCAAAAAGAATTAATATCGACATTATGTTTAGGGAATTCATTGGCATCGGCCTGTTGGTTGTCTCCTCCCATATGTAGTGTGCCTCCTGGGATTAAGACCATTTCATTTACTGATTCGAGACTTAGTCTCTTTCCTGTTTCTGATGTACAGCCAAATACTAAGACTGTAAAAATTAGGGCAATTAAATTTGGGTGGATACTTCTCATTTTTCAGAATTTAAGACTTAACTGAATTGTGAATAACTTTTAATTGATCATTTGAACCTATAATAAAAGCAAGGGATAGACCCTACCGAAACTTATATCAATTAGGCCTAGCTCCAAATTATAGGTCACTGGTATATTTGTATTGAATTAATCAAATAATCGAATTTGATTCAATACGAATACAGCCCTAAGTGATATTGATACAAAAACATTTTTTACCTGATGATGATCAGAAATATATTTTCATATTTAATCAATAATACAATTCAAGTGATTTGATCTTTTAAAAAATGAACACTACTAACCTTTGATTTTTACAAGCGGATTGATTTATTCCTGACCGACCGCTAAGCTTAGTTTTGTTTTTTGTTTCTTTTTTCCATACACTATATCTTTACCGTTAAAGAATTGGACTGAATGCTCACATTACAGAGCTACAGTTTTTACTTAAAACGAGGTATGCTCCAATAATGAAGTCATTCAATTTGGGGTAAAAGAATTTATAAATTCTGGTTGTGAAACCTGTGTAAAAAGGTGTCTTTAAGCCCATGCTGTATACACGAACCAAGTAAAAGAGTGAAAAGGATGTAAAAGGTGTTTTTTAGGATACAATTCGAATCTTAACGTATAACCTATATAACAATAATAACGATTTTATTGAAATAAATCAAACTTCAATCCACTTAATTTTCAACTTTTTATATGCCAAATATTTTTTATGCCATTCATCATGAAAAACCTGACTTTCATCATCGCAATATATGCTTAGTGAAACCTCTGAGTATATTTATAGCATGAATTCAATTCTGAATATTATTCGTCGGTTTATGGTAAATCATTCTGTGTGGATGCATTTTACCATCATACTGTTATTGTCCTATTTGATGATATTAAGAATATGCCATAGAAGGTTTCGAATTACAGGTGACTGATTACTTGCTTAAGCCTTTTCGATTTGAAAGATTTTTGAAAGCCGTAAATCTCGTTCGATCTAAATCTCAAAAGAGCATCAAGCAAACCGAACATATCTTTATCAAAGTAGACAAAAAACAAATTCAACTCAACCTCTTAGAGATTCAATATCTAGAGAGTTATGGTAATTATGTCAAGGTATGGACTGAAGATCAATTTTATCTGACACCTCGAACATTGTCTAGTTTTGATGAGGAGCTTGATTCCAATTTTCAGCGTATTCATAAATCTTTCATTGTTCAGAAATCATATATTAAGCATGTGGAGGGGAATATGATTACGGTGCAGAATGGGAATGTGATTACGATTGGGAAGAGTTATCGAAGTATGGTCAGGGAATTGTTTCAGTGATTTTGCTTCTGTGAAAATTTAGGAATCCAGCATTTAACTTTTCTTCTATAATCTTCATATTCTTGCCCGAATCTCAATTTCATGTTCTTTTCTTCGATAGGGCGCACTACAAATTGCCATAAGATTCCTCCTAATACTGTGTAAACCAAAACATAAACAGAACCAAAAAGTATACTGACTGCAATTCCTTGACCCAGACCAGCTATAGCCATCGGATTTCTAACATACCTATACGGTCCATTAATAACCAAATTCTTTGTTTGATCAATAGGAAGTGGAGTTCCTTTCCCTTTTTTGACCATTATCAATGCGCTATAAAGCCCAATTACACTAAAGATTGATAAAAGTATTAACCCTACAATTTTATTATCATGAACTATAGTTGGTAAACTACCAAAAGACTTCATTATAATCCATGGAAAAACGACCAACGTTATAGCCCAAACACAAATTATTTGGACTATAGTTTTAAACCCATTTACAAAAACATTATTTGATGCAGATTCTTTAAAAACCTTATTTTCAAAAACTAAAAACAAATTATAGCACAGTCCAAGTATCATTGTGGTCGTTGCCAAGTATCCACCTTTAGTCAGAAAGGAGGCATTAACACAATAAAGGGTAGCAAATACAAATCCACCCAGGATAACATATTCCAACTCTTTCTTTGAATTATAAGCTCTTATTATAGATAGTATGGCAATAACAACAATATCAGGAATAAAAAAAGAAAGGAATGCTGTCTTTTCAATATTAGGAAACTGAAACGCATTAAAAAATTCTTGATTCATATATAAACCTATCCACCAAAGTGATAAAAGTGCGGCTTGCAGTAAGTATGCTGTTCCTTTCAAATTAATAATTTGTTTGAAGATAGTAATTGAAAAAAATCAATTAGAGGATTTGAGATTAAATCAAAGAAAATAATTATTAGTTCACTTTTAAACCTTTTCTCATTTCCTTTGTCTATTAGTACATAAATGAACTAAATGACACAATCAACTTTCAACCCTTACAATCATTTTGGTTTTCTGACAAATCGTGTGGCTCGACTTATCATCAAGTCAGTCGAACCTTCTATGGAAAAAGATGGTCATCATTTCCCAGTCTCATGTGTAGGAATACTAGCCGACCTATGGTCTAAAGATGGAGTGAATCAAAAAGACCTGGGATCATCATTGGTAAAAACTAAAAGCAGTATCAATAAAATGCTTACCGCACTAGAATCTGAAGGTTTTATAACAAAACAAGAAGATCCAAATGACGGTAGAGGCAAGCTCATATTCTTGACCGAAAAGGGAACGGAGATGCAATTTATTATTGAAAATAAAGGAAAAGAAATGGAGGCTATGCTTTTAAATGATTGTACAAAAGAAGAAGTGAGAATTGCCAAAGAAGTATTGACCAAAATGTATAAGAAGCTTTACAAAAATGTAAATGATAAAGCTCACCAACAATAAAATCAATTCAATCAGAAATATCCACGATTGAAAGAACATTGTAGTAATAAAAAAATAATAAACACTAATTCGCACCATAAACCACAAAAGAATCAAAACAAAAAACTAATGAATAAAAAAACTAGAAAAAATATAGTTTCGGCACTTATCACTATAATGATATTGGCGCTAGGTTTTGTAATCAACAAAACTATGACTGCGCAAAAAAAATCAACTGTATCTGACGTAGTGGTGAAAAAAAATAGAAGGTCAGTAAAGGTTTCCTCATTCTCACCAAGTGTACAATCCAATGAAATAGATATAGACGGGAGGGTGCAAGCTCACGAACGGGTAAATCTGACTTCTAAAGTACAAGGTGTAATGCAAGAAACTGGCAAATCCATCAAAGAAGGGAAGTACTTTAAAAAAGGAGATCTATTGTTTTCAATCGATAATAGAGAGGCATCATTTACGCTCAAAGCTCAAAAGAGTTCTCTTATGACATCTATAACTCAGATGATGCCCGATCTAAAATTTGATCACACACAAGCATTTGATGGATGGCTGAAATATTTGAATGAATTTGATGTAGACAAATCGATTTCTCCCATGCCAAAGCCAAAGACCGATCAAGAGAAATATTATGTTACGGGCAAAAATATTTACAGCCAGTTTTACAATATAAAAAGTCAGGAAACGAGGTTGAGTGAATACAATATTTATTCACCATTCTCGGGTGTTATTACTGCTATCAATGTATTCCCAGGAACTTTGATCAGTCCGGGTCAAGTCCTTGCTTCTATGATCAATACGGAACAATTCGAAATTTCTACTCCGATCCCATTAAGTGATCTGAAGTACGTAAAAGTAGGTCAATCTGTAGAATTGTCTTCCTCAGATCTATCTAAAAAATGGAACGGAAAAGTAAATAGAATAGGTACACAAATAGATGCAGCTACCCAAAACATTCCCATATACATAAGTGTATTTGGTAGAGGGCTCAAAGATGGCATGTATCTAAAAGGAAAGCTAAATGGCCAACAGTTGGACGAAGTAACTAAGCTTCCAAAAGATATATTTTTGAGTGCTGACAAAGTGTATGTGGTGGTAGATTCTACATTGACAGCAAAAGAAATAATACCCATAAAAAGATTGTCAGATTATGTATTGGTAAAAGGTCTTTCTCCTGATGATAAGGTTGTCACCGGGTCATTAGCTGGACTATTTGAAGGGCAAAAAGTTAATTATTAGGTGTGAGTTGTTGAGCTCGCAAGCTGTTAAGTTTTTGAGTGTTTTAAGAGGAATAATTATCTACTAAAGAATAAAAGCTAATGAGAAGCATAGTAAAATATTTTATCAATAACGAAATCGTAGGAAACATGCTTATGATCCTACTTTTCGTTGTAGGACTTGTGGGATTGTTTCAGATGAAGACCACATTCTTCCCGGAAGTGGAGAGTAGGGTAATATCCATTAGAGCAATCTATCCTGGATCTTCACCAGAAGAAATCGAAGAAGGAATCGTTTCTAAAATAGAAGAAAATCTAAAAGGTCTCACTGGAATTGAAAGAGTGACTTCAATATCTTCCGAGAATTCTGGAAGTGTCTCAGTGGAAGTTCTAAAAGGATATGACACTGATATTATCCTTCAAGATGTGAAGAATGCAGTAGATGGAATTAATTCTTTTCCTGTAGCTATGGAACCCGTGACCATTTTTAAGATTGAAAACTTGGGTAGGGTGCTCAGTTTTGCAATTTATGGAGACGTACCATTGAAAACATTAAAGAAAGTAAGTCGTGAAGTGGAAGACGATCTGCTTGCCATTGATGATCTTTCTAAACTGACAATTACTGGATTCCCGGAAGAAGAAATAGAAATAACGTTTAGAGAAAATGATCTACGATCTTACAATATCACTTTTGAGGAAGCAGCTCGAAAGATTAGGCAAACCAATATTGAATCCACTGGTGGAACAATTAAAACAGAAAAAGAGGAGCTTCTTATTCGTGCGAATAACAAAGAATACACGGCTAAAGAGTTCCAAGATATCGTCATCAAATCTAACCCTGATGGCGGATTAGTCAAACTTTATCAAGTAGCTGATATCACAGATAGATGGGAAGACAAGCCACAAAGAACTTTCATAGGTGGTGTACCCGGAGTGGTCATTCAAGTTCAAAATACACTTGAAGAAGATTTGATTTCTATCTCTGATAATGTCAAGGAGTATCTTGAAAAATTTAATAGGGAAAATGAAGAGGTGCAAGCTCTGATCGTTGATGATGCGTCAGTTACTCTTAATCAACGAATTGATTTATTGACTACAAATGGATTAATTGGATTCTTTATCGTCTTGTTGCTGCTAGCTATGTTTTTGCATTACAGATTGGCATTTTGGGTAGCACTAGCCATCCCAATATCTTTTGCTGGTATGTTTTTGTTGGCATCCATCCTCGGAGTTACGCTCAATGTTATTTCTCTTTTTGGAATGATTGTCGTGATTGGAATCTTAGTAGATGATGGAATTGTCATAGCAGAAAACATCTATCAGCACTACGAGCGTGGGGCAAAACCCATAGAAGCAGCAATAAATGGTACCATGGAGGTATTGCCAGCAGTATTCTCTGCGATTATTACTACTGTAATTGCCTTCTCTGCTTTTTTCTTTATTGATGGGCGATTGGGAGATTTCTTTAGAGAAATGGCTATAGTGGTAATTTTCTCATTGGTTTTTTCATTGGTAGAAGGAGCACTAATCTTACCAGCTCACATTGCACATTCCAAAGCATTGAAAAGAGGAGAAAAGCCTAATGCCATAATGCGAGGCCTGGAAAAAATGATGTCATTCTTAAGAGATACCATCTATGGACCGGTATTAAATTGGGCAGTAAAATTCAATTATCCTACCCTTGCTATTTGTATTGCCGCTTTGATGATTACATTCGGCGCACTGAGCGGAGGATTTATAAAAAGTACATTTTTTCCTGTGATTCCGAGAGATAATTATTCAGTAAACTTAAAACTTCCCGCAGGTACTAGAGAAGATATTACGATCGAAATTCTCAATCGTATTGAGCGCGTAACGAATGAAGTAAATCAGGAATTCTCAGATGAATTTTTCGAAGAAGGCGTCTTCCCTATTACCAAGTTGCAAAAGAATATTGGTCCTACAACTTATGAGGGAAATATTCAGGTTTCCTTGCTGGAAGGAGAAACTAGAGGCGATATTACGGCCCGTAGAATAATTTCTAAAGTAAGAGAAAGGTTAGGCACTGTAGACGAGGTGGAAACATTGACTTTTTCCTCTGGTTCACCATTTGGAAAACCGTTATCTGTCTCTCTATTGGGTACAGATGCAGAAGAATTAAATAGAGCGATCACCGCCGTAAAACAAAACCTATCAAAAATAACTGACCTCAAAGATATCGTAGATAATAATCAACAAGGGCTGAAAGAAATCTCTTTAGATCTGACTCCGCAGGCATATAACCTCGGGTTTACGCTCCAAGAAGTTATTTCTCAGGTGAGGCAAGGTTTTTTCGGTACTGAGGCACAGAGAATACAAAGAGGAGAAGATGAGATCAGAGTTTGGGTGCGCTATGATTTGGCAGACAGGTCAGATATTTCAGATTTGGCAGAAATGAGAATTCGATCTACTGATGGTCGCTCGATACCACTTTCAGAATTGGCCACATTTACCACTGAAAGAGGTGTCATCAATATCAATCATCTCAACGGAGAGAGGGAAGTGAGGATAGAAGCGGATGTACTAAATGATGCCGTAAGTATCAGTGATATCACCAATGATGTAAAAACCATAATTATTCCCGAAACCTTGAAAGATTTCCCTAGTGTAAGAGCATCCTTTGAAGGACAATCGAGGGAACAAGGAAAAACACAGAAATCTTTAGCGCTAATCATGCCATTAATATTTGGGATGATGCTATTTGTGATCGTTCTCACATTCAAATCGCTCAGTCAAGGGCTTATCGTTTTTGCTTTGTTGCCTTTTGGTTTTATTGGAGTAGGATTAGGGCATTGGGTTCATGGGCTACCTATTAGTTTATTTTCAATCTTGGGTGTAATCGCATTGATTGGGATTTTTGTGAATGATGCATTGGTATTCATCACTTCATTCAATCAACGAATCAAAGATGGCTATCAAGTAAAAGAAGCTGTAATAGAAACTGGTAAAGCAAGGTTTCGACCTATTTTACTGACATCATTGACCACTATTGCTGGACTAGCTCCACTCATAGCTGAGAAGAGTTTTCAAGCTCAATTTTTGATACCTATGGCAATATCCGTGGCATATGGATTAATGGTAGGAACGTTTATCTTACTTGTTTTGATACCTGCCCTACTGATTATATCCAATAAAACGAAAACAGGAATTTTGAAAATTTACACTGGAGAATCTATTCAACCAGAACTAGTGGAGCCCGCCAACCCTGAAAAACAGGGTCATTTCTGGTTATACTTTTTTAGTATGAAAGTAATCGTCCTTTTCTTAGTAGTTCTACTAATGATAGTAATACCCTTTTTGATAGCTTTATTCACGTAATTCTTGATTTGTATACAATAAAAAATAATGAAATATATATTTATAATTTGCTTTTCTTGTTTAGTAAATATTGCATTCAGTCAGGAATCAATGACACTAGAAAAAGCACTTTCTATAGGCTTAGAAAACAACTTCGGGATCAAAATAGCTGATAAGTCCATAGAGATTGCAGAAAACAATAATACTTGGGCAAGGGCTGGAAAGACTCCAACCATAGACCTTAATGGATCATTTACCAATAATCTTGTGAATGATAATAATCCTGCAAGTTTCCTTAAAGGCACATATTACAGTGGTAGCTTAGGTGTCAATGCTGAAGCGAATTGGGTCCTCTACAATGGGGGTAGAATCAAACTCAACAAAGAGCAACTCGACCTTGCAGTAGACCAGCAAAAATTGAATAAATCATCTGATATCAATCTTTTATTCAGAGCTATCTATCAGCAGTATTATGAAGTGATCTTCCAACAAGAACAGCTTGAAGTATTAAATCAAGTTTTGGAGCTTTCGCAAGATCGATTAGCCTATGAAAATACTAAAAGAGAATTTGGGTCTTCGAATGCGTACAACTTGATTCAATTTGAATCATCAGTATTGGCAGATACCAATGCGATCATTAGTCAGGAGCAGAGAGTTGAAACTGCAAAAAGAAATCTGTACAATACATTGGATATCTTGGGTTATAATGAATACTCTTTTGAGGAGCGATTGAGCATTAATCAGGAGGCTATAGATTCTGAAAAACTTAAATCTGCGATGAGTGAAGAAAACTATACTCTGAAAAGTCTTGAGATGATTGCAAGTCTAAATCGGTTGAATACTGGCTTAGCAAGAGCAGCTACAAGACCTACAATTAGTGTATCTGGTTCTGTAGGCTTTTCTGAAAATGGCTTTAAATTTTTTGCTGATGATCCTAATACTGGGAATGCTTTTCCTTTTCAATTGAGCAATAGGATTACAGGTGGTGCAAGTGCATTTTTAAGCTATAATTTATATGATGGTGGGGTAAGGAAAGACAATATTCAAAGTGCCAAATTGCAGGAAGAAGTAGATCAATTGAGTATCGTAGAAGCAAAAGCAGAGTTGAATAATCAGCTGGATATATTGATTGATAATTATCAGAATCAGATGGTATTATTGGCTATTACGGATCGACAGATTCATTTGGCGAATTCTAATTTGGAGATTACGGAGGAGCGGTTTAAGGCAGGCCAACTAACTTCTTTGGATTATAGAAATGTGCAGAATCAATATTTGAATGCGGCTTATGGGAAGGTTGGGGCGATTTATAGTTTGCTGATTACTAAGAGTGAGATTGATTTTTTAGTGGGGGTGTTTGGGGATTAGAATAGAAGAGCTAGATGTTGACAAACCTACCCGCCGCTATCGCGTTCCTTCCTTTGCTAGTTATCACTAGCACATCTGCGATGATCAGTCAGTCATACGGAGATTCACTGAGGCATCACGGAGATTCGCTGAGTTAGATGTTGATATTTTTACGCTGAGGTAAAACTCTAAACTAGTGGCTCAAGTCATAAGTTATTGATAGTTAAAATGAGTCTATTTTTTCTTTAGTCAAGGATTGAGAAAGGAAGATAGCCGTAGCTACCTGACTGACGAAAGACGAAGAATCAAGGAAAAAGTGGCCATTTAAGCTGTCAAGTATTTATGATTTGAACCACTAGGTAGTTACAAATCGACTCTCCTACAAATGAATCTAAAATATGTTTTACAAATTCAACTAAGGAATGTTACTTTATTATTGAATCATTCCTTAAAGTAGAATCACATTATAATATTAGAAATAACAATATATCTAATAAAGTTTTTAAATTTATGTCAAGCGCAAAAGGTGTTCCCTGTAAATCAATAGAGAATAAAGGAGTTCAGATATTAATTAATAGCAAAACGAAAGGGCTTTTTGACTGTGCTATAATCAATACAATTATATTGTACTTCGAAAACAATGTAGTAACTTTTTTAAAAACTGCAATAAGGTAGTTTAAATTTTATAGGAAGTGTAAAGTAATGGACGTACATAAAAGATTAAAAATATTGATTGAGGCGGTAGGGCTTAATATTACTACATTTAGTAAGGAAATTGGATTGGCAAATAATGTGACGATTTTAAGAATAGTGAAACATGGCAATTCACCTTCTTTTAAAGTCACAATTATGATTAAATCAAGGTATCCAAATTTAGATTTGAATTGGTTTTTAAACAATGATGGGGAGATGTGGCTAGACAAGCAGGTCTGGGAAAATGAAGAAGAAGGAATTGAAGAAAATGAAACACTCGATGAATTAATAAAGAAACAGCTGAATAGTATAAAAGAGGAAGAGGAGGAAGAATAAAAAACAACTTGACTTTGTCGTAAAATATAAAATCAAGTTGTCTCTCGATCTAAGTTAATATGCACTATAAAGCCTCAGCATCAGCTTCAATAATTCCAAGCAAGATTAACAAACTCTCTAATAAAGTCATAATAATAAAATTTAAAGGTTAACTAAAAAAATAAATATTACATGGTGGAAAAGATCAATACGAAACTCTTCTTGGATAATCTGCCCAAAGATTGTACCACAAGAGAAATAATCAAGAAAATATCCAGACTGGACATTGATAAAAATGAGTCTCAGAAAAGATACATTGAAAATCTAGATGCACAGAGTGCAGTATTAAAACTGGTGACTCTTGGCTATAGAAAAGAGGCAAAAAAGATAGCCTTGCATTGCTATCAAAATTCTAGTCAGAACTTCAACCTGAAATTTGCGAGAGAGATGGCAGAGTTTCTTATGAATCACGAATTTAAGTTTGGCTCATTATCAGAAGCTATTGAATGGGAGCGTCATTATTTGGACTTAGACAAGACTATTCGTGCTCAGGCGAGAGCCAAACGAATGTATGGTATAGTACTCAATAATTACATGATGGGGCTGACCTTACCTAAGGAAGATATTATGAGAATGGTCCGTAATCTAGAAGAAAATATCAAATACGACAGTGTATGGTATTTGTATTATTACTATCAGATTAAGTCTTTATTATTCGAAGGCAAAGGGCTAGAGAATATGATTTTAAAGGCAATATCCGTATTCGAAAAAAGATATATAAAGCACTCTAATTTTGTTGTGATATTTAAAATGGAATTGATCAATTACTATAAAGACAATAAGGATTTTGACAGAGCCTTAAAAGTAGTGAAAGAAACACTTTCTATAACTAGTAAAGACACTATTCCATTTCTAAACATAGAGTTTATACAAATTGAAATAATTACGGATATGGGTAATTATGAGTATGCTATTTCTAACTATCAAAAAGCAATTGAAAGGCCCCTTTACAAATCTTTTCCTCTAGAACAAAAAATGAAATGGCAATTATTACATAAAAGGATTATAGAAGAAGAAAAGAACTGGAATGATAACAATTAAAATTCAAATTATACTACTAAAGTGAGAGGCTAGAAACGGGCGTCTCTAACCTCTCTAAGATAAACCAATTACGTCTTTGGCTTGGGGAGTATTTCTTAGATTAATATACACTTTTTAAATTTATTTCTCTAATAATCTTACTAGCAGAAAGTAGCTTAATTTTGATGTGCTATATTTTCAACACCTTCATACTCCCTATCAATCTGCCATCTTTTTCCATTCTTATAATATGATACCCAATGTTCCATCTTTCTACAGACTTCACTACACTTTGATTTCGATCAGAAAGCGTAAATTCTTCAATAAATCTACCTGTGAGATCATAAACCTTATAGCACACATCTTCAATATCATTTTGATTGATATAGATGTGATCAGATGCAGGATTAGGAAAGATTTCAATATTGTCTGTTAAGTCTAGATCTTCCCACTCCACTACTGACGTGGTGGTATCGCCTACTATCTTTCCATCTTCATCTATCTTGATCGCCCAGCTGAGGATTGGCACTTCTCCAGGGAAAGAGAAAGTCTTGGTAGAAGTGCCATAGGCTAGATAATTGCCATCCGAAGTCGCTATTATGTCTTTAAAGTTATTTTCATAATATTCACCTTCGATAAAAGCATATTGCCTTCTCCAAAGTACATTTAGATCATGATCCACTTTAGCAATCATCCCAAAGCTTTGCAAAGTATCTGGATTTATGGGGAATTCATACAAACTAGAAGTGCAAAGGAATGAGGTGTTGTCTTGTGAAGGTATGATCTCAGTTACATTCGAATTGAATTTGAACCATTCATCGTTTGGAATATTAAAATCACTAACTGTAACAACTTTTTTCTGAACATAGTCAAATTTCCATAAGTAAGGAATGTGTTCATTGTCAGGATCATTTGATTCTCTACTTTTGAACCCTCCTAAAACGAAGTTATTATTGTCAATAGGAAGAATGGCATTAACACTGCTTTCACGAATTACATCATGTTCATAGGTCCATATATCATTTCCATCTGGGTCAAATTCTTTAATTTTGAAAATCCCAGCATTACTAATTGCAATAGTATATGTCATTATAAAATTCCCAGAATCTAAGAATGAAAGTAATGGAACTAGCATACGTTCATCAGAATTGACGATGTAAATTTCCGTTAGCGTATTTAAATTTGGGTTAAATGTAAAAAGGACAGGCTGGCTTATTCCAGTTTTTATTGAAGTATGATCTGAGAGAATATAAAATATTCCACCCTTAACATGAAAGTCATATATAAATAAACTATTTACAGGGTCAATAGCGAAAATTTTCTTTTCAATGACTATTTTTTTATTTAAGATATTGTATGAAGACAAATAAATCGTATCACTTCGACTGAATAGGAAATATGGTTTATTATCGACTTCAAGAGTGCTTTTTGTCTGATCAAAAAAAAGTATTGAGCCAGGATATGTAATTTTTGCTGTATTTAATACTTCACCAGTCTCTTTATCAAACTCAGTAGCATATATACCTCTTAAAAAATCAATAGTATCCAATCCTCTTCCTATGCCTAGATAAGTAGTATCAAGTTCGTGAACCATCTGGGCAATGGCTTGTATTTGTCCATTTTCTAACCTATGATTATACGGTTCCTGAGCAAATAAGGATTGACAAATAAATATAGAAATAAGGGGCAATAATCTCATATAGGTAATTTAAAATCACAAGTGACCTATTATAAAGATCACTTGTGAAATGAATATTTATTAATCTAAAATAATAATCTTATTTGCAGAAAGCATCTTTCCACCTTGTGTAATTTCGTAAAAATAAATGCCATTGTCTATGCCAGACAAATCAATTCTATTATTCACATCTTGTAAGGTAAGTGTTTTTACCATTTTACCATCAATGCTTATAAGTCTAAAAGTACTGCCGTTCAAGTTGTCCTTCAATTCGATATTCAATTCATCATATGCCGGATTTGGATATACTTTGACCAAATTATTTTCATTCCTGTCTGATCTTGTAGCTGAAGTAAATTGAAGTGGACTATAAGCAGGCTTGGTAGGCAATGCTCCAAACTGCATATCAAAGTACATTTTCAAAATATTTCTTGCCTTTACTGTAGCTACGCCATTATAAGTATTGGCTATGCTGATCAACCGATTTTGATTCGCTGTAGATAGTGTAGACCAATGTTCTCCTTGAGCATTCAGGTCAGATTCCATCTGAATGATGTCTGCATAAGTCATCTTCTCTAAAATCAACTGTGGGTCAAGATTTTCAATATCTTGCTTTGTACTTAGTGCTAATAAGGCTCCCTGATAGTCGTGCTCCATCAGGTAGGATTCTACGATTTGGTACAGCTTGGTGTAGGAGATCTTATCTGCCAGTGCAGTACGAATGATAGATTGATCAAAGGTGCCATTATCCATCTCGGTATGCATGGTGTTTTTGATGTGTAGTGTGCCATCAAGAATAAAATCAACTAGGCTGCCTTCATAGTCCATCCGTGGATCCCCAGTTTGATATGCTTGTGTCATTGCCTGCTGATTAGCAGCTGAGAATGTACTGCTTTCGAATGCGATGGCATAGATATAGGTATCATCCAATACTCCTGGATTCTGAATGATCACATCTGCTATTTCCTGTTCTGTATAGTACGTACTATAATCAAACAAAGTCTGGACTACAGGAACAGAGACCCAAGGACTATTATCAATAACGGTGGTAATCACTGTCGTAGGATCATTGTCACTATCAGTCGGGATGAGAATCATGATGCTGTCCATACCTCCGCCATCTAAAAGTTTTGTTCTATCCGTACTCACTTGTGGAAGAGGGGTGGTATCATTGGGTACTGGAGGATAAGTACATTGCGGCAATTCTCCATTAAGTAATCTGTTTATTTTAAATATTTCAAGACCAGGAGTATCGCTGCCATCATTGTAATATTCAATATTTTCTAATCCTTCATCTCTATAATGATAGAACCTTTTAGCTTGTCCTCCTCCTTGGTAATTAAAATCACTAAAACAAAAGGCTGGAAAATCTTCACAATGTGGCGCATCAAAACTATTTCCAGCTGGTCTCCATTCGAATTGTTCAAAATTATTTCCACCTCTACCTTGATGTGGTCCTATCAGGTCAGTGACAAAATTATCTTTGACAATATCTTTCATTGTATTGCATTCGAATTCTACACCACTCATACTATTGCCCAATATCGCTTCTGCAGTATTGATACCATTATTACAATTTACAATCGTGTTATTAATAATCAAATTAGGATTGTCATTGAGGCTGATATTATCTAGATCAATACCTGTTTGTAATCCACTACCAGAGCCTACGATGTCATTATTGTCATAGATCTCAAAATCCATAAAGTTATCCAAATGAATACCATTGCCATTTCCTTGTGCACCATTCGGATCCCTCATGCTTATAGTACATTCATGTGCATTGAATAATCCTGCAACACTCTGAGCATCAATGCCTGATAATACGTCGATGAAGTCTGCTTCTGATATTTTGCACGTTTGCGCACTGGAAGAAATAAATTCCACGCCTTTGCCACAATTGGAAAATGTGGAGCGCACACCATTGTAGCTTGCCTTTACTACCAGATGCGTGTCGTAAGCCTTGATGGCAGAGGCTGTATTATCATCAGCCAGATCAAATGTGCTGCCTAGTACAGTCAAAAAGTAATTATCAGTCACATGAACGGTACGATTAAAATTACTCTTCAATAAATTTTGAGCACCGACAGTCCTAGACAATGTAATTGCTGGACCATTCAAAGTTGAGTTGTTAAAATTAAGATTCAAAAATCCTTGACTTCCCTCAATATTGTAGATGCCAGATTCGGAAATGTCTATGATCGTCCCTTGAAGTACAGAGACAGACGAAAGATTGCTTAATGAAGGGAGTATTTCTATGCCTTCCCACTCCTTCTTTCCATCCATTGGATAGTAACAGTTACCTCCCGAATATGTGCGTATCGTGGCATTTTTGATGGTCAGATTTGCACCGGCATTGACTATGATCTTATGACCTTCGGTCAGTTCAATGATACAGTTTTCTATAGTGAGGTTAGCATTTACGACTATGTCTCCATTAAAAGCTTCTTGAGAATTTATTACAGTAGAGCTATTCACGATGAGTCCTTGCGTAAATGGCATCTCATTGGGATCGGTCTGGTACTTGAAGGTTCCATCACCATTAGATGTTTTTCTTCTTATCATTAAACTTTGACCATCTGTAAGTCTTGATGCACCTGATTGATCATTGCAATGATATGACATCACATTATTCATTAATACAGTTACAGGACCTGAATAGAGTTCATCACATCCATCGAGAATACCGCCATCATTGTTTAATTCACATTGAGTAAAATTAGTATTAGCAACATAATCAAACATGTCACTATTATGATTGTTTGCATCTATTAATTCTTGACCCGTAAGATCACTAGTTTGAACATAACCCAGCTTGAGCAAACAGGTCAAAACAACTGCATCAAATGTTAAAAAAGTCACTAATTTTCAATATCTCACACTCAATCTGACCTGTTCGGATTCCTGAAAGCCTGTTAATCACTGGATTGTTGGAGTTTCAAGTTTGGTTTGTAGTACACAGGGGAGTTGGATTTGTGGCATACTTGTTTATACCTTTGCAAGATGTATTTCAAAGCTAGTGGTAGAACAAATCCTAAAACAAAAAGACACGAAGGATATTAT
>Ga0256847_1000725_pt1 | contig 19469 bp, 20 predicted proteins | sample TeddybearmetaG_FD_189099 | JGI IMG/M metagenome (GOLD analysis project Ga0256847, IMG submission 189099) | Hydrothermal vent microbial communities from East Pacific Rise, Pacific Ocean - Teddybear | ecosystem: Environmental > Aquatic > Marine > Hydrothermal vents | place: Pacific Ocean: East... | reverse complement strand
CGATCGTTAGCTTTCGAAGTGGCCTCACGAAATATTACTGTCAACACGGTAGCGCCTGGTTTTATAGGCACAGATATGACTGCAGGACTTAACCAAGAACAAATAGCCGCAATGCTTGAGCGCATCCCAATGTCTCGGATGGGCAAGCCGGAAGAAGTTGCCAGCGCTGTGGCTTATCTTGCTAGCGAGGATGCCGGTTACATTACAGGGCAAACGCTGCAGGTAAATGGTGGCCTATATGCCGCTTAGGAATTCGACGAATTTTGTCTATTAAATCGCAGAGATTGCGCACGTCTAAAGGTGAAAAGCTCGCTTGCGTTGCTGAAATCCCCTCTATAGAATGCGCGAGCCCTGCATCCAGGAACCTATTAGGGAGACCCCTTTAGCATGAGTAGTGTTGAAGAACGTGTAAAAAAATTGATCTGTGAACAGCTTGGTGTAAAAGATGACGAAGTCAAAGACGACGCATCTTTTGTAGAAGACCTCGGAGCAGATTCGCTAGATACTGTTGAGTTAGTGATGGCCCTTGAAGAGGAATTCGAAACCGAAATCCCCGATGAGGAAGCTGAGAAGATCAGCACCGTCAAAAACGCCATCGACTACATACTGGCACACCAGTAAGTAGATTCTAAGCACCGCTCCTTGGAGCGATGCACACCAGGTCAGCAAGCTCTAACGGCAATCTCGTTGTTAGACTTACTGGCCTTTGGTGAATCTAATTTCCTTGTATCTCGTAATTTCACCCTTTCTGGGTAGACTGTGCTGTGTTTATGACAGGATGAGTCCGTGCAATTGTAAGCAGAACTTGATCGAAGAGTTTTGCGCGAGGGTGTCTTAGCCATTGCATAGCAATGCACTCTGGGCGACGATTACATGGCCTTGCCAAACCATTCCTAGACTAGAAGGCGCAATTTAGAGCGATGAGCAGAAGAAGAGTTGTAGTGACCGGTATGGGCGTAGTCTCACCAATCGGCAATAGCGTCGATGATGCGTGGACAGCCGCCGTAGCAGGGCGTAGCGGCGTCGGCCTTAATCCCTACTTCGATACTGAAGAATATGGCGTCAAAATTTGTGCGGCCGTTAAAGACTTTGACGTGACGGAATATATGTCAGCTAAAGAAGCCCGCCGTATCGATGGCTTTATCCAATTTGGCATGGCAGCGGCCATACAGGCCATCAGCGATGCCAATATTGGTGAACATCCAGATGACGCGGACCGCATCGGTATAGCCATAGGTTCTGGTATTGGTGGTATCAATCTAATTGAAGAAACGCATACGACATTGGTCAACAAAGGCCCACGACGGGTATCGCCATTTTTTGTGCCAGGCTCGGTCATCAATATGATTTCTGGGAATTTGTCTATCCGATACGGTTTCAAAGGTCCAAATATAGCGATAGTCACGGCCTGCACCACCGGCACGCACAACATTGGCTTTGGCGCACGCATGATTCAGTACGGTGAAGCCGACGTGATGGTGGTAGGCGGGGCAGAATACTCAACGTCGCCTATCTGCGTTGCCGCATTTCATTCTATGAAAGCGCTATCTACACGGAACGATGAGCCTGAATTGGCCAGCCGTCCGTGGGATGAGAACCGAGACGGCTTTGTGTTAGGCGATGGCGCCGGTGTTCTTGTGCTCGAGGAGTATGAGCGAGCTAAAGCTCGTGGTGCCAGAATATATGCTGAAGTACTTGGCTTCGGCATGAGTGGTGACGCACATCACATCACGGGGCCATCGGAGAACGGTGAAGGCGGCGCCAAGGCTATGCAAAATGCCCTGAATGATGGCGCTCTAAATCCTAGCGATATTGGCTACGTTAATGCCCATGGCACATCTACACCACTTGGCGATATCTCCGAGACCAAGGGTATTAAGTCCGTATTTGGTCACGATACTAAGCTTGCCGTGAGCTCAACGAAGTCGATGACTGGCCACCTTCTCGGCGCGGCAGGTTCTGTTGAAGCAATATTCACTATTAAAGCACTTACCGATCAAGTGCTGCCGCCAACAATTAATTTAGACAAAGCTAGCCCTGAGTGTGATCTCGATTACGTCCCTAACGTCGCGCGAGATGCCTCTATAAAAGTGGCGGCAAGCAATTCTTTTGGCTTCGGTGGTACCAACGGTACGCTGGTTTTCGGCGCCGTATAGTCGGAGATTGGCAGAGATAGGCGGAGAAATCTGTGCTTCGGAAGGTGTTCATATGGCTCGGTTGCGGTGGTTTGTTGCTGTTCGCTGGACTTGCTGCAGGCTACTGGCATTTAACGCATTGGGCGAATTCCAGCGTATCTGCGGAACACGGGATACGAATCGAACTTGCGCAAGGAGATGCTTTAACGCATGTTGCGCGGCGCCTTGCCGCGCTTGACTATTTACCCAATAATCGTTTGTTTGTCCTTCTGGGCCGGTTTTCCGGCGCTGATAAACGTCTACATATCGGCGAGTACGAACTTGCCAAACACCTAACTCCGAATCAGATTTTACACAAACTCACTCGCGGCCAGGTCGTGAGATATGCATTTCGCATCGACGAAGGCAGTACGGTTCGTGATTTACTAGTTAAGCTCGCCCAAGCCCCCAATTTAGTGCATAAAATTCATGCGACCACAGCATCACAGCTGCAGAACGAACTGAGCGCGGAATCCGAAATACCATCCGATTTCGTTGAGGGTATGTTTTTCCCCGACACGTATCAATATGTGAAAGGTCATTCAGATCAGGCAATCCTGCTGCGAGCGTATTTCGCGATGCAGCAAGAAATCGAGCGTGTATGGCAACAGCGCAACGAGAATATCGCTATAAAAAATCCAGCGGAAATGGTGATCTTGGCGTCCATTATAGAGAAGGAATCCGGTATCGAGGCCGACCGAAAGCTTATTAGCCAGGTGTTCCATACTCGCTTGGAACAGGGCATGCGGCTACAAACAGACCCCACCGTCATCTATGCCCTAGGCACTAGCTTTACAGGTAACCTTACCCGTGCACATTTGAAAACCATATCCCCATTTAATACTTATAAAATTGGTGGATTACCACCGACACCTATTGCTATGCCATCCCGTGCTTCAATGCTTGCCGCCGTTCAACCTACTACCACTGACTTCCTATACTTTGTAGCCAAGGGTAATGGTGCGAGTCGCTTTTCACGGACATTAGACGAACATAACAAAGCTGTACGGATATTTCAGCTTGGTCACAAGGAATAGGATGCCAAGTCGAGGAAAGTTTATTACCCTTGAGGGCTCTGAAGGAGCTGGCAAATCCACTAACATGGATGCGATTTGCCGTTTACTCGATAACAGAGGCATAGATTTTTATCGCACTCGCGAACCTGGCGGAACGCCAATGGCAGAAGCACTCCGCGACATTGTACTGACCAAATGGCAAGAGCCTGTTGACGGTTTAACAGAGCTTCTCACAGTGTTTGCTGCGCGCAATCAACATGTAACTTGTGAAATAAAGCCGCGCCTAGACAAGGGTCAATGGGTACTCTGTGACCGATTCACTGATGCGACTTACGCATACCAAGGGCATGCCAGGGGCGTACCATCGAGCTATGTTGAAGCGTTGGAAACGTGGGTTCAAAATGATTTACGACCTGATCTAACTCTGTATTTAGACCTCGATCCCAGCATAGGCAAACAGCGCATTTCGAATCGCGAGCAAGATCGTTTTGAGGTCGAGCGAATAGAGTTCTTTACTGCCGTGCGCCAAGGTTATTTGCTACGTGCAGCCACGCAGCCATCGACGCACACCATTGACGCAAGCTTACCGTTGCTTGCTGTTCAACGAGAAATCGCGTGGGTAGTGAATCAATTTGTCGATGAAATTCAAATTGACTGAGGTGTTACCATGGCATAGCGACCTACTCGGGCGGTTGTCTAGCCTGGCCGATCGTGGGCGATTACCCAACGCGATCGCATTGACCTGTCCATCAGGATGGGGGCACGAATCTCTACTCATTCATGCGTCACTGAGTTTACTAGAACACACGAGCAGTGTTGTGATCGATGAGTTCGCACATCCAGATTTTCGCTGGATAGCGCCTGAAGGTGCCGTCATCAAAATTGATCAAATTCGTAACTTGAATGAGTTCTCGGTAAAAACCGCGCAAATTGCACCACGAAAAATAGCCGCAATTTTCAATGCTCACTTACTCAACGGTAATGCTGCTAATGCATTGTTGAAAACCCTTGAGGAGCCACCTCCAAATACACACGTTCTTCTCGCTACACCATTTTGGGGAAAACTGCTGCCTACGATCCGCAGCCGCTGCCAGCGCTACCATGTTAGGGCGGATCACGATTTAGCAAAAACGTGGCTGCAGACTAAAGATGTGGATATATCGGAATCCAGTTATGCTGAAATAGGATATGCGCCACTCACCGCCTTTGATCATGCAGAACAAGATGTAGTGGATCTCACTTTGTGGTTGACCGCATTGACGCCTGCGACAGTATCTACGGCCGTCGAACAAGTACTGAAGACAGACGTTGTTGCCTGGCTGGGACGCTGGTATCGCAGGCTTATTCATCATATGACAGCCAATCCAATCCCAAATTGTATGGCGTCTAATAGGTCTCTCATCGCTTATGCAGATGAACTTTTAGATGTTCGTCGACAGATCGAAATGTCCAATGCGGCAAACACCAAGCTTCTATTAGAACACCTGCTGGTTCGTTGGTTGCAATTACAGCGTAGAACGGCACGTTAGGGCTTATTATTGTGGGCTACTTCATACTTACCCCATTGACAGGTTTTGCCCTCAAGGGGACTATAAGCGCTAGCGTTTAAGAAGAACCTCACGTGATGTGGGTCACAATCTTCAGCTTAAACCCAAACTACTTGTCAGGATGCAGGTGGCCACAATTCGCAATGAACAGGACGTCTAGGTCATGGCAGCTACAAAACGCGGTGTTAGAAATGGTATTTTATCCTTAGCGATTAAGGATAAAGCGGTACTTTATGCGGCATACATGCCGTTCGTGCAGAACGGCGGCCTTTTCATCCCCACAAAAAAGGTATACGACCTCGGCGATGAGGTATTTATGCTTTTGAATTTAATGGATGAAGCGGAAAAAATTCCCGTCGCTGGTAAGGTTGTGTGGATAACGCCAAAAGGAGCGCAAGGCAATCGTGCCGCTGGCATTGGCGTGCAATTCAATGATCAAGACGACGTTGCCCGATCAAAAATTGAAACCTATTTGGCCGGCGCGTTGCAGTCAGATCGTCATACCCACACAATGTAAAACACGCTTGTGTTTGTCGACTCACACTGTCACCTAAACTATTTAGATAACCCTCTCGAAGCACTTGAACGAGCTAGAGCGCGCGGAGTTTCTGAGTGTTTGTGTATCGGCGTAGACCAAGAGGCCATTGCTGATGTACTCCAGTTTGCTGAGCAAGACCGTATTTGGGCGAGCGTTGGTGAGCACCCGGGATCTTGTAGTGGGGACGCGTCCTGGGTGCAACAGTACCTGCAAAAAGAAAGAGTTGTTGCTGTAGGCGAAATGGGCCTCGATTACTATTACGTGGACGACCCAGAACAACAAAAATTACAACGCCACACTTTCTCCCAACAGCTAGAAATAGCGGCTAAATTCAAAATGCCCGTCATCATTCATACGCGTGCAGCAGAACAAGATACGCTATCAATAATCAAGGATTTTCCAGATGTTATCGGTGTGCTACATTGTTTTACAGAATCTTGGTCACTGGCCAATGCTGCACTAGAGCTTGGCTACTACGTTTCAATATCAGGTATTGTGACCTTTAAAAGTGCAGCCAACGTTCGTGAAGTTGCCCTGCAGGTTCCTCAAAATCGGTTACTCATCGAAACTGATTCACCTTGGCTCGCACCAGTACCTCATAGAGGGCATCAAAATGAGCCGAGCTATGTTGTCGATACGGCGGAGTTTTTGGCTGAACTACGCGGTGTATCAGTTGAGCAACTCGCCACCACTACGCGGGACAATTTTTTTCGGCTGTTTGCCAAAGCTAACTAACAACTAATCTCGCGCGTAACAATTTCTTCCGCTACGCCCAAATGACGACGGAAGAAATCCAAGATCATTTCAAACCTATGGATCGATACATCACGTTCTTGCATAGAATGTTTTGCGCCAGGGTAGGTCATCAGCTCAAACGGTTTATTCAAACGTTGTAATTCTGCCATGATGAGTGTGCTGTTGGTGAACAGCACATTGTCGTCTGCCATACCATGCATCAATAGTAGCGGGGCATCTAGCTTGTGCAGGTGGGTCAGTACGTTGGCAGCCTTGTAGCCTGCGGCATTATCATCAGGCAATCCCATGTAGCGTTCGGTGTAATGTGTATCATAAAGCCGCCAGTCACTCACAGGTGCGACTGCGACACCGGCTTTAAAATGTTCACCGGCCTTACACAAACCCATGAGTGTCATATAGCCGCCATAGCTATGACCAAATAATCCGACACGATCCAAATCTGCCCAGGCATGCTGTTTAAGAACGCTGAGGCCGACGACTTGGTCCAGTACTTCGTTCTCGCCAAGATTACGGTAAATTGGCGCTTCGAAATTGCGGCCACGATTACCGGTGCCTCGATTGTCGAGTTCCAGCACTGCAAAACCATTCTGCGCAAACAACTGTACTGTTAGAGGCGTCCATTCACGCCGAGATTTTTGCGGTCCGGGGCCTCCATAAACGTAAACTATGGTTGGATATGTATTCTTATTATCAATTTGAGCCGGTGGCGTGAGTCGGTAGCACAGTCGTTGGCCATCTTCGGCGTCCACCTCGCCAAACTCTGGATAAACGTGAAGTTTTTTGTAGGGATAGTAGGGGTGATGCGTATCTATCGTTTCGGCAAAAAGCACTGTAGCTGGAGCCTCGCCAACGAGATTACACATGCGTAGGGAAACGGGTGTATGCTCACTAGAGAAACGATCCAAAAAAACACCCGTTTTAGCGTGGATGACAGCATCGTGAGTGCCTGGCTCTTGGGTTAATTGTTGGTGAGGTTTGCCTAGTAAAGACAGTTCATACAAGTGGGATTCAAAAGGGCACTTGTGCCAACCAGATACATAAACGATATCCTCGTGGTGTGCCAAAATTGCACTTATATGCGTAGGACTGTCAATTTCTTGTGACTTGGTCAAGCCTAGTACAGATTCTAAGAGAAATGCTTGGCGGGTCCCGCCTTGCTCGCTTGTGAATAACTGTCGTTCATTGTCAATAAGCAAGAGATCGTTGGTAAGGTTTATCCAAGTATCTGAAGACTCTGTGTACAAAGTATGCCAGCTTGCATTGGCAAGATCATACGATTGTAGGCTAAGCCTTTGTTGCAAACGGTCCTGGGTTTGTACAACAATTTGACCTTCGCCCATAGTTACGCGAGCAAGGTAGGCGTCATCTTGAAGATTATCTATACCCGTAACATTTTGCCAAATTTTAACGTGTTGGCGACTTGCTAGGTTAACCAGCCAGAGCTCTACACTAGGATTGATCTCGCCAGCATAAGGGTAGCGTTGGGCTATCGTCCGAGCCCCATCTGCATCAACCTCCATTCTGTAGCTCGTACGAACGGTTGCATCACTTACCTTTGTATAGGCAAGAAAGGTTTCATCTGCAGCCCACCAGTGGCCGTGGAAACGATGCATCTCCTCTGCGGCCAAAAAATCTGGCAAACCATTAGTCAGGCTTGCCGAACCGTCATTGGTTAATTGTACTTCGACAAGATCTAACGTGTTTGTTACGAACAGGTTTCCATCGCGAACATAACTCACATGCTGTCCCTGTGGAGATAGGGTCATACCGCTTTGTCGCGTTCCTGGGGGCGTTATATTGCGCACATCGAAAGCAATCCCACCCCCAATTTCTACCTCCTTAGGCGTGAGTAGCAAACCTTGCCCCCCATTGGGAACAAAGAGGCTTTGTCCATCCGGATGCCAACTGTACTGAGTAATTCCAAAACTAAAATCTCGTCGTCGTTCGCGCTCGGCGCGTTCCTGAACGGTAAGATCTGTAACATCTGCGTCTTGCTGTAGTAATTGCCGCGCATCGACCCACAAATTGTGCTTGCCCGTAGCTAGTTCTATGCGCCACAAATCCATACATTCGCGATCATCTGCTGCGGCCCTGCGATAAGCTACGAATTGGCCGTCTGGAGAAAATTTCAAATCAACGGGTTCACCACCGCTTAATGGCGGATCGCTAAAAAGACGTTGTGGAGAAAGTGCCGTAGGTTGGTTACGCATTGGCTGCGGCCCGCGCAAACGCGTCACGAGTAAAATTCTCCACCCCAACTGGAAGTACGCGCACATTGTCTTCGATCCGAATACCACCATAGCCACGAAGCCTTTCAACAACTGGCCAGTTGATGAGTTTATTTTTACTCCGTGCATCAGCAAGCAGTGAAGGAATGAAATAGAGGCCGGGCTCTATGGTAAAAACCTGATCCACCTCGATCTCTCTTGTAAATCGTAGAGTAGGGTATTGAGCTGGAGGCGGAGCACTGTTGCCATTCTCATCTGCTAGATGCCCTCCTACATCATGTACCTGTAGGCCAAGCAGGTGGCCTAATCCGTGCGGGCAAAATATTTCGGTGCACCCCGCCGCAAAGGCTGCTTCGGCAGAACCATTCACTAGATTTGCATCAACAAGCACCTGCGCAAGTTGCTGATGCATTTGGACATGCAAATCAGCAAAAGTCATGCCGGATCTAACACTATTAATAAGTGATGTTTGATGTGCTTCGATCAGTTCAATAAGAGATGAAAATTCGGCATGTGTTGAGCCATCAAGCGTATATGTTCTCGTAATGTCACTGGCGTAGCCACGAAATTTACCGCCTGCATCGATGAGTAAACTCTTGACGGGGTTCGCACGACTCCGGTCTTGAAATTGGTAATGTAAAACACTGGCGTGTTCATTCTGCGCGACAATATTACCGTAGGGTAAATCAATTTCTGACTGTTGAGACGCTTGCAAAAAAGACATGTGGATGTCGAACTCAGTGCCACCACCCATAAATGCTTGACGGGCAGCAAGATGCCCTTGAGCCCCAATGTCGCTAGCAGAACGCATAGCGCTAAACTCAAACTCAGATTTACGCGCGCGATGAAAGTGAAGATAGTTAAGTAGGGCGGCAGGATTGAGATCGCCAAAAATTTCATTGTCGCGAATGCTCTCATCACCATTGCCTCCAGCACCAACTGGACCAATATGTGCCGTACGTTGACCGCTCGGTATCGTCTGCTGACATGCGGCCAGTAATTCTTCTGCATGAGCAAACGTACGGATTTCGACACGGGGCTCGATTTCTCGCGGAATGGGCGCCGGGGCATGCCAGTAGTCGGTTGGCGTGTGTAAAAAGAGTACGGGCACCTTACCTGGCTCAATATATAAGCGTGAGCTTGGACTTAAGAATTGCGGATCTACCCATTGACTTAAATAGGGGTTAGGTATGAATTTGGGACCATGATCGTCCTGAAAATTAAACTGTGCCTCACCTGCACTTAGCCAAATACCGCTGTAGTCGAAATGCTCGCTGGCTTGTTGCCAACGTTTGTTGAGCTGGTCTAAATGGCTGCTTAGCTGTTGTTTGAGCTCATTATTTGATTGCTCGGAAATAGCCTTATTGTGACTCATGGTGGAGATCCAGTAATACAAAAAACACGCTCATTCTAGTGAGCTAAGGCGATTGCTGCCATAGTGCTTTTCGCCATCGCTAGCACATGATAGATTGCGTGCTTATTGAATTTTTGGGGACATCCATGGGGGCATACGCCTATGTGGCACCACAATCCACGACAGATGTGATCGCACTACTAGCTGATCATGCAAAACGTGGTGAACGCGCGCAGCTTCTTGCTGGAGGTACTGACCTCTTAGTACAAATGCGCGCGGTGGACAACTCACCACGCACCATCATCGATATTAAGAAGCTTACCGAGACCAATCGACTCGAGGCTACTGGTAATGAAATTTACATCGGCGCTGGCGTTTCCAGTGCCTTGATGAACGAAAATGACACGTTGTTAGACCTCTTGCCGGGTGTCATGGAAGCTGCTGATCTTATTGGCTCTACCCAGGTACAGGGTCGCGCGACAATGGCCGGCAACCTATGTAACGCTTCACCCGCAGGCGATAGTATTCCAGCATTGATCGCGGCCGGTGCGATTTGTGATATTGCCAACGCTAAGGGTGGCCGATCGTTGCCCGTTGAGGATTTTGTTGTCGGGGTAGGACGTAACGCACTGCTTGAAAGCGAGTTTTTGCTCGGCTTAAAAATACCTATACCGGCGGCGGATACCCGTGATGCCTACTTGCGTTTTATACCCCGCACGGAAATGGACATTGCTGTGGCAGGCTGTGGCGTGCGGCTAACGCTCGACAAAGACGGCACCTGCACTGCGGCACGTGTGGCAATTGGCGCGGTGGCGCCTACTGCTTTGTTAGTGCCCGCAGCAGCCAGTGAATTGGTCGGCAGCAAGCTCGACGAAGCCTCTGTCCAGGCCGCAGGCGAGGCTTGTACCGCGGCATCATCGCCTATAAGCGACAAGCGTGGCACTGCAGAATATCGCAAGAAAATAATTGCAGTTTTATGTCGACGTGCGGTGGCTATCGCACAACAACGCATACAAGGAGCCTAACTAATGGCCAAACTCCATGTCACCAGCCGTATTAACGGCGAAGCGCGCGAATTTTTATGCGAACCCAACCAGACTGTCCTTGAAGTTTTACGCGATGAGCTTGGTCTGACTGGCACCAAGGAAGGCTGCGCCACAGGAGACTGTGGTGCCTGTTCTGTGTTGGTCGACGGCCGTCTAATTTGTTCTTGTCTAATGCTCGGCGCTGAAATACAAGATAAATCAATTGAGACAATTGAAGGTGTCGCTGGCGAAGAGCTACATCCCATTCAACAAAAATTCCTAGAACATGCCGCCCTACAATGCGGTATTTGCACCCCTGGGTTCATCATTGCTACTAAGGCATTACTGGAAAAAAATCCAAACCCAGACGAAACAACGATTCGATATTGGTTAGCTGGCAATCTTTGCCGGTGCACCGGCTACGATAAAATAATTCGCGCAGTACAAGATGTTGCCGCAGACCTGTCTCATCCTGCGTAGATAGGTAAGTAAATTGGCCAAACTAGTAAATCTTGGTTCGCTGTGTATCGACTTTGTGTACAGCGTTCCTAATCTTGTTGGCGCAGGCGAGACTATCGCCAGCTCTGAACGGCAAATCTTTCCTGGAGGCAAGGGGTTGAATCAGTCCTTAGCCGCCGCCAAAGCAGGTGCCGCAGTGGCGCATTTTGGTGCTGTTGGCGATGATGGCGAAATGTTGCTAGAGACACTTCGTACTGGCGGTGTTGATATCGATGGGGTGGCAAGGCTCCAAGGTCCATCTGGACATGCCGTCATCCAAGTAGATAGTACCGGACAAAATGCCATTATCATTAGCGGTGGTAGTAATCGGAAGATTTCAAAACAGCAGGTAACGCAGACGATTAGTTACATGGGCGAAGGCGACTGGTTGCTCTTACAAAACGAGATTAATGATGTCGGCGTTGTCATGCAAAATGCAGCGGATGCGGGTATACGGATCGCCTTCAACGTGGCACCGCCCGATGAGCGAATATTCGACTACCCAATCGATGTATTGAGCCTGTTGGTTGTCAATGAACCAGAGGCGATGGCTTTGGCGAAAGAGACTGATACACAAACTGCATTCGACACATTAGTGAACAACTTACCTAATACGCATATTGTACTTACCCAAGGTCAGCATGGCTTATTGTGCTACGACTACCATAGTAAAGCGCAATGGCAAATGTCAGCATTTTCGGTTGAACCGGTAGACGAAACAGCAGCTGGAGATTCTTTTGTTGGATATTTGATGGCCAGCCTTGTAGATGGGACTGATCTTATCGATGCATTGCCCAGAGCAAGTGCGGCCGGCGCGCTCGCTGTGACTCGGGAGGGGGCAGCTCCTTCCATCCCTGCTATTGAGGAAGTTGACGACTTACTCGCCGCACAGACTATTCACTGCACGCAGCTGTAGGGCTTTACACCCACAGCCGTTACAAACTTAAGTACTTAAGTACTTAAGTAAATGTAAGCCCCGTAATTGCCGCTAAGTCAGCAATTGCTTGTGATTCATCCAGAACTTTGATAGTTCGCATTCCCAGTGCCTTTGCCGGCTTTAAATTGATGCCAAGATCATCCAAGAAAACAGCGTTTTCCGGCGACACACCCAAACGTTCGCACGTTAATGTGTAAATGGCAGGATCAGGTTTGCGAACACCCTCAACACTCGACTCTACGACAAGATCAAACAGTGACATGACATTTGCGATAGCCATGGCTTTCTTTTCGCTACGGCTCATCCCAGTACCTTGCCCTGCTTTTACATTGTTGGTGATGCACGCAATTTTATAGTTGGCTTTGCACGTTTTAAGCACCTCGACCATGCGTGGTCGCAGGGCGCCGCTCAAACGCGCAATCACTTCAGAACCTGCAATGTGATGTCCAGCTTTTGCTGACTCTTCGCCGAATAGGGTATCAAACTCATCCATGCCAATTTGTGCAGATTCGAATTTTGCCCAGGCATTGGATTCTGCATTGGTGGCATTGATCGTGCGGATGAAATCCTTCGGTGCACCAATAGATGCCTCTAGGACATTGAATGCCTCAAATGGGCTTGAGGTCATGACGCCGCCGAAATCCCAAAGAATGGCGGCTATTTGATCTGACAACGCGGGCTCCTAACTAATCAGCTGAAAAACGGTAGCCTACACCACGGACCGTTTGAATGAGATGGGCGAGATTAAAAGGTTGTAATATTTTGCGTAAGCGCAATACGTGAACATCAACAGTTCGCTCTTCCACGTAGACGCTGCGCCCCCAAACCCGGTCTAAGAGCTGGCTTCTGTCGAAAGCACGCTCCGGATGGCGCATGAGTAACTCAATTAAACGATATTCGGTTGGACCCATATGCACAGCAGCACCGGCAACGCTCACGCGATGGCTCGATAAATCCAATTTGATACCGTGTAACGCAATGATGTTACCCGCTGGCGCACCACTACGTCGCAAGAGAGCGCTTATGCGCGCCAACAGCTCTCGCGGGGAAAAGGGCTTTGTTACATAATCGTCCACACCGGATGCAAAGCTCGTGAGCTTGTCCGATTCTTCACCTCTCGCAGTAAGCATAATAATGGGTAAGGGTGCCGTCAGTTCATCTTGTCGCAATCTGCGCGACAGCTCTATGCCGCTCATGCCGGGCAGCATCCAGTCGATAATCGCTATTTCTGGAATCTGCTGATCTAGTAAAGTTAGTGCTACTTCCGCAGATTCAGCGGACATAACGTCGTAACCCGCTCGCGTCATCGTAAAATTCAGCAGTTCAAGAATTTCAGGCTCGTCTTCGACGATCAAAATTGATTGAGCCATGCTTGGGTTCCGGATGTTGTTCACAGAGTCGGCATATTTAACGCATTGATTGTGACGTTTGCGTGACGCAATGTCCGCCTCTTTCTGCCTGTATAGAGCTAAACGGTAGACAATTATCTCAAGCCCTTGCCACTGCCCGCCGAGCACCTTATGGTCGTGTTCGTTTTATATTCCAGCATAACTTATCAATCACAAAGTCGAGGAAAATATGGGCAGCACCATCCAATTAATAAACCCAGACGGATTTGAATTTGGCGCCTACGTTGCTCGACCAGAGGGTGCACCTAAAGGCGCGGTTGTGGTTATCCAAGAGATCTTTGGCGTCAACAAACACATTCGCGAAGTGGCCGATGGGTATGCGGCAGCCGGATTTTATACAGTTGCACCGCAGATTTTTGACCGCATAGAGCCAGGTATCGAACTTACCTACACGGATACCGATGTTGGCCGTGGTGTCGAACTCGCTTTCCAAAAGTTAGATATGGCAACAACCTTGGGCGACTTGCAAACTACCATAGAACATGCAGGCGAGCATGGCAGGGTAGGTGTGGTTGGCTATTGCTTCGGCGGGCTTTTAACGTGGCTTAGCGCATGCGATCTAAAAGGAGTTGCTGCAGCCAGTGCCTACTACGGCGGCGGAATTGTTGGCCAAATGAATAAATCTCCAAATTGTCCGGTGATTATGCATTTTGGCGATGCAGATGCTCATATACCACTGACTGATGTCGAACTAATTCGTACCGCTCAAGTAGGTTCGACCGTACATGTCTACGCAGCAGATCATGGATTTAATTGTGACCATCGAGCGAGCTTTAACGCGCCAGCTTCTGAACTTGCACGAACACGCACGCTGGCACATTTTGCGACTTACTTGGAAGGCTAAGAAAATAATTTCTGACCTCAGAATGAACAGTTAAAGGGCAAAATGATCGGAAATGTAGAAAAGACTGCCTCATTGCTTACATATGTATGCTGTGGACGCTTGACATCTACGGGGGGTTTGTTGATCCTTCAATCACGGAATGGGGCGGGCGAATCTAACATTTCCCCGTATAGAGCACGCGTAGGTTTTCTAATTTAGAGGCTTAACGCACGCCATAATAAGACACTTGCAGCACGCACACGAATGCTAGAATCCATGCGCTTGGTCGCTTGGGTGATGTGCATAACTGTAGCTGACAAGAGAGAACAGATCTTTCCAGTAGGAAGTTGTAAATGAAAAATCATATGCAAAGGTTAACGACCTTACGGCGTGTCACGGTAGTTCTCGGACTGCTGCTTGTTTCTACAAGCATGTCTGCTTCGGCGACCACGTTGACAGATATCTTTCAGGTTGCTGAACAGATAAATAAATCAGCTATTAGGTCACAGGCAAAAATTGATGCCTTAACTGAAGAAACGCGCTCACTTCTCAGTGACTACAAAACCGTACTCAAAGAGATTGAAGGACTACGCGTCTATAACCGCCAGCTTGAAAAGCAAATAGCTAATCAAGAAACGGAGATGACCAATCTCAGTACGGCAATCGACGAGGTGACCATCATTGAGCGGCAAATCACGCCTCTGATGCTACGTATGATCGACGGTCTTGAGCAGTTTGTGAGTCTAGATATGCCATTCTTGTTGGATGAGCGTGAAGATCGAGTCGCTCGTTTACGCGAGATGATGGATCGAGCTGATGTCGCGGTATCGGAAAAGTTTTCTCAAGTATTTCGCGCCTACCAAATCGAAAATGAATACGGTCGAACCATGGAAACTTACGGTGACACCATCGAGATTGACGGTACGGAACGCAAAGTCGACATATTGAAAGTCGGGCGGGTAACCCTGGTTTACCAAACACCTGATGGTCAGGAGACTGGCTTCTTCAATAAGAATACCAACGCGTATGAGTCCATCGACACTGACTATCAATCGTCTATAAGACAGGGTATTCGCATGGCGCGCCAACAAGCTACCCAAGACATGTTTAGCATTCCTGTTCATGGCGCGGAGGCAGCACAATGAGAGCAACAATGACATTAAGAAATATTCTTGTTGGTGGCTTATTGCTACTTGCTCCTTTTGTTATGGCTGAAGAAGCGGCAGAACCTGCTGTGGCTAGCGACTTGGTTGTCAACGAAGCCAATTCTCTTGAAGAACTTCTCGGTAATGTAAAGGACCGTAAAGTTGTTGAATCTCGAGAGCACACTGCGCGTGAACGTCGCTTTGCCAACGAGAAAGCCAATCAAGCGAAACTACTGAGTGATGCGAAAGCAGAACGCGCCCGTGAAGAGCGTCGTTCAGATCGCCTAGAAACCACATTCGAAGAAAACGAAATTCGTATTGGTGATTTGACCGAAGCGCTAGATAAGCGGTTGGGTAGCTTGCGCGAACTGTTCGGCGTTTTGCAACAGGTTGCTGGTGATACTCGAGGCTTGTTCGAAGCCTCAATGATATCCAGCCAATACGCCAATCGCGGTGATTGGCTCGGCGCACTTGCTAAGAAAATGGGTACTGCCAGCCAGTTGGCCACCATCGATGAGATGGAAGAGATGTGGTATGAACTTCAACGTGAGATGACAGAATCTGGCAAGGTAGTTAAATTTCCCGGTACGATTACCAAGCTCTCTGGAGAGAAGGTCAACACTGAAATTGTTCGACTAGGTTCCTACGCTCTTATCGGTGAAGGCGAGTACCTACAGTGGGATGTGGATACGCAGTCAATTATCGAATTAGCTCGCCAGCCAACAGGTCGGCACGTCGACACAGCTCAGGCAGTACAAGATGCAGCTCCTGGGGAGATTGTTGAATTTTCCATTGATCCATTACGCGGGTCTCTTCTCGCACTGTTGATTCAAGCGGCTACTCTCGGCGAACAAATTGGTTCCTTTGGCGCCGTAGCTGATTGTTATTTACCTTTCTGTGATGGCCAAGGTGGTAACGTCGGTGCTGTCATTATGCTCGGTGGTTTCATCGGTTTGTTGCTTGCTTTAGAACGCCTACTGACACTTTCTATGGTTGGTGCCAAAGTGAACGCTCAACGAAAGAATCCAACCCCAAGCGAAGACAATCCGCTGGGTCGTGTGCTGAAAGTCTTTGAGGAAAACAGAGAAGTCGATGTCGAAACGCTGGAACTTAAACTTGGTGAAGCCATACTTGGCGAAACCCCAAAACTGACTCGTAACATTAGTTTGATCCAAGTTATTTCGGTTGTCGCGCCGTTGACTGGCTTGTTAGGTACAGTTATCGGTATGATCGAAACTTTCCAAGCAATCACGCTATTTGGAGCGGGTGATCCGAAGACTATGGCGAGTGGCATCTCCAAAGCGCTCATGACCACGGTACTTGGCCTCGTTGTCGCGATTCCGATGACTTTGTTACATGCACTCGTGAATGCGCGTTCTAAATCAGTGATTCACATCATTGAAGAACAGAGTGCAGGCATCATTGCAACTCACGCTGAAAATGCTGGCAAGCCCCTCGGTTAGGGGCTAGTCGGTCAACTCTCAGTTAGTGAAATGAAATTTTGCATAATTTATTGCATAACACAGACAGGAGCAGTCGATAGATGTTAGGCGACGCTTATCTTGCGATTATTCGATTTATGGAAATGGGCGGCGATGTTCTTTGGTTCATCGCAATGATCACTTTTCTTATGTGGACACTCATATTCGAGCGGATCTGGTTTTTTTATACAGAACATAAAGTTCTAGTTCGTCAGGCCACGGAAAGTTGGGAAGGGCGTAGTGAAAGGAATTCTTGGAGTGCGCATCAAGTGCGTGAGGCCATGATTTCTGAAGCCGCTGATCGAATTACTGGGTCACTACCCATCATCCAAACCTGTGTGGCGCTTTGCCCCTTGTTTGGTTTAATGGGCACCGTGACAGGGATGATTTCAGTATTTGATGCAATGGCTACCCAGGGCGGCAATGCCCGTTCAATGGCTGCCGGCGTTTCCATGGCGACTATCCCGACGATGTCGGGAATGATTGCTTCGTTATCAGGCTTAGTAGGCAGTACCTATTTGCGCCGTAAGGTGGATTATGAGGTCGAATTGTTTGAGGATCACTTGACGCTTGATCACTAGATCTAGGCGTTAGGAATAGGAGAAAAAATGCGTAGGAAACTAAGGCGCAGAGGTTCTGGCGATGAAGATGCCGATATAAATTTAACACCCATGCTTGATGTGGTGTTCATTATGTTGATTTTCTTCATTGTCACTGCAACGTTTATTAAGCAATCAGGTATACAGGTTTTACGGCCTGATGCGCTCACAGCAGAACAGAAACCCACCGTGGCTATGTTGATTGCCATCAGCCCAAATGGAGAAATTTGGATTGATAAAAAGCGCGTCGATCCGACAACGGTCCGTGCTCATATCGAAAAACTGCATGCTGAAAACCCAAAAGGGGGGTTGGTGATTCAAGCAGATAAGCAATCCACCAATGAAAAACTAATGGTCGTACTCAATGCGGCTAGAGCGGCGGGATTGCGAGAAGTCGCGATTTCAACCGAAAAGAACTAAGCGCTAGGTAAATTTATGCTAGTACGTTATGCAGTTGGTGTCGGACTTAGTGCCGCAGTCACCTTTTTATTGTTCCTAATTATGCAGGCGGTCATCGCTAATGATGAGCCTAATATTGAAGACGGGGTGCGCGGCAAACTGTTGGATATGGTACGCCTTACAGAAGATGAAGATATACTGACAAAACAACGTAAGCCTAAGCCACCACCACCACCAGATGAGCCACCACCAGACTTACCAAAACCAACTTTTGATAGCTCAGATGTGTCACAGGGTGTAGATATTGGTGCTATTGATGTCAACGTTGATTTAGATGTCGGCGGCGGCGGCTTCAGTTCAGATGGTGAATATCTACCTATTGTTAAGGTTGCACCTGTTTATCCTCGACGCGCGCAGACTCGAGGCATCGAAGGCTATGTGATTTTAGAGTTCACAGTGACCAAGACTGGTGCTGTGCGGGATCCGAAAATCATCGAATCTAAACCGCCAGGTATTTTTGATCGAGCGGCGACTAATGCGGCACTTAAGTTTAAATACAAACCCAAAGTTGTTAATGGCGAAGCCATTGATGTTGCGGGTGTGAAAAATCGAATCACTTTCGAACTGGCTGATTAACGGGAGATAGCTATGAATATGTTGTTTAAATTTGCATCTGCCCTATGTATAGGTTTGCTCGTACTGGTTGCAGTTCCCTCTGTTTTTGCCCCTCATGCATATGCAGCGGAAGAAGACAAAAAACCGCAAAAGACACGTCGAATACCGTCTATGAGCGAGTCTGTGTATAAGAAATTGGGTGAAGCTCAAGAAGGCATAGACGCGAAAGACTATGTGGCGGCAGAAGCGGTCTTACGGAAAATGTTAGAGCGCTCTAAGCGTTATAACGGCAATGAGATTGGCCAAGTACACAGCATGTTGGGGTACATCTACTTCCTACAAGAGAAGTATCGTGATGCAATTCGAGAATACAAAACTGTAGCCGCTCAAGGTGAAGCTATACCTGAAGGTTTAGAGCAGACAACGATATATACGATAGCGCAGCTTAGTTTTGTAGAAGAATTCTACGAAGATGCGTTGAAATATATGGAACTGTTTATTTCTAAAGCCAACAACCCTGGACCTCAGCCACGCATTTTCATGGGCCAGGTCTACTATCAGATGAAAGACTACACCAAAGCCATCAGTATGATGGAAACCGGAATTAACCTGGCTCGCGAGAGAAACCTTACTGTTAAAGAAAACTGGTGGCAGTTGATTAACTACCTGTATTTCGAAAAAGAAGATATGCCGAAGGTTATCGAAACCCTTGAAATACTGGTACGTGACTTTCCTAAGCGAGACTATTGGGTGCGGCTCGCTGGCATGCACGGTCAGGAAGGGCGAGAAGATCTACAGCTATACACTTTACAAGCAGCCTATGCAGGAGATTTTCTTGATAAAGAAACAGACCTAACAAATTTGGCCGGTTTGTTGATGCAAGATGAAATACCCTACAAAGCAGCCAAAGTGTTAGAACAGGGTC
>Ga0256847_1000724_pt1 | contig 19483 bp, 20 predicted proteins | sample TeddybearmetaG_FD_189099 | JGI IMG/M metagenome (GOLD analysis project Ga0256847, IMG submission 189099) | Hydrothermal vent microbial communities from East Pacific Rise, Pacific Ocean - Teddybear | ecosystem: Environmental > Aquatic > Marine > Hydrothermal vents | place: Pacific Ocean: East... | reverse complement strand
GTTTTTGATCAATTGTCCCAGATTACGTGTGCCCAGAATTTAGAAATTGCCTAGATTCAAGATGCCAAAGTAATTTTCTTTAACTTAAATAGTTAAGTTGACAGTGCCCGGAGAAGTTATAGATGTATTTCTCCAAAAACGACGAGATGGTGCTGCGGCGAAGCGTTTCTTTAAGAGACTATTGAAGATACATCAAGACGAACCCAGGAAGATAGTAACGGATAAGCTGAAAAGCTATGGCGTTGCACATCGAAAGTTAATCCCTGGTACGATTCATGATACTTCTCAATATGCCAACAACCGCGCTGAGCTTTCGCACCAGCCAACGAGGGTTCGAGAACGTGGAATGCGAAGATTTAAATCGGTTGTTCAAGTCCAACGATTTTTAAGTGTGCATTCGGCCGTATACAATTTATTCAATTTGGGCCGGCATTTAATTTCCGCTAGTCACTATCGATTAAATCGATTACGTGCTTTTTCGTCTTGGAAATGTGTAGTGGTCTAAACTGACAAGAATTACGGGAATTTTATCGACTCAAGAAGTTAACTTGTCAGTACCCCCGGCAGCCTCGAAAACTTGAAATTCTGTCATCGAACAACGAACACCGAACACTTTGCGTGCCGCACCACCTTCGCCGCAGTAGAGCCAAGCAGGTAATCCTGTAAACCCGGCTTGTGCGAGGCGATCACGATCAGTTCAGCGCCGTTTTTATCGGCCTCTTCGAGTATGGTTCGATAAGGGCTTCCTACACGTACCATCACTTCGGTTTTCGCATTGCAAGCCTCGGCGATATCACCCAGCGTATCGCGCGAAATTCGCAGCGACTTTTCCTGCATATCTGCTGGAAGTTCAACGGCAGCCCAGTTCGGGATTTCATCGACAATATTGAGCAGGATAATCCGTGAATCGGCGTTCCCGTTCTTAGCTGCGATATCGATAACGGTCTGGCTGGTATCGGCGTGGGCGATGTCAATCGGTACTATTATAGTTTTGAACATAACGATTTCCTGTTGTTTGTGACGGTTAAGATAAATGATTTATCCCTGAATGTCTCTTCATTTCATGTGGCGACTATAACGCAAAAATAGCCGATACCGCCTTGATTTCGGTCAACAGGCACCTGATTTGATTTAGAAAACGGTTAATACTCAATGGCCCGGAGCTGAAACTACTCGCCACACGCGAACCGAAAATTTATGGTAGCAATGCATCGCAGGGTATCACTGACTTCTGCCTGGTATTGGCGCATTGGGTAGCGTCTCCTTTACCCATTCAGATGACCTGAAAAAACACCAGGTCTCTCCAGGTGAAAAGTGACCATTGAATCCAGGCGAGGCAAGCTGGATGTCGTTACCCGTCTGGATAATGGTTTGCAACCGGGCAACCTGTTTATGGCTTTTTGTTATCACGATGCCGCAGCAGATGCCGCAGCAAATTTACTAACTAACGAAGTACTTGACCCGAAAGGCAAGATACCGGAATTTAAATATTGTGCTGTGCGATTAAGTCGTTTGCAGTGATAACAACAGGCGGCATTAAATTTGCGTCCCCGGCAAAATATTTTCAGGTTTAAGGTTTGAGAACAATTTTCGGAGAAGCCGCCTTTCCTTCATGAATTTCACGAAATGCAGCAGCCCCATCAGCCAGCAAACGCGTATCAACCCAATCGAGTGAGCCCAGTGCGCCGCTGTATAACAAATCAATCGCGGCCCGGAGATCCAGCACGCTATAGGTGTAGTTACCCAGGAAGGTGATCTCATCCAGGGTTATACGTCGAGTATCGAGTCCAGCCTCATTATCCATCAGACCAACGTGAGAAATAATACCGCCCGCCTTGACCAGTTCACTGGAAGAGGCGCGGGTTCGGCCACTGCCAACTGCATCGATAACCAGATCAAAGCTGGCTGCTTCGGGCTGGTTCTCATCGAGTGGATCATAAACCGTACCAAAGTCCATTTTTCTGGCGGTCTCCCGCCTCAGGGCGTTGGTATCACCGAGGTAAATGCTCTTGCAGCCTTTGTGTTTTAGCATCAAAGCCGCAAAGATACCGATTGAACCACCACCCAGCACGATTGCCTGGCACTCGGACAGTGGTCGATGTGATATTTTTTCTGCCAGATAGATCGCATGTAGCGAAGTAGCGGCGGGTTCGGCAAGGCTAGCAATAACTGGATCCATATCCTGGGGTATGTCGAGTAAATTACGTTCAGGGATGTTGATGTACTCAGCAAAAGCACCTGCTCGACGCATTCCGATCAACTCTCTTTCGGCACACAGGTTAGACCGTCCGCCCAGACAATGGTTACATTTGCCGCAGGTTATCAACGGATTCAACACCACTCGCTTACCTTTTTGCTGGCCGTTTTGCACGATGCCAACCGCTTCATGCCCAAGAATCAGAGGTGGAACCCGGCGAGCATCATGACCATGGTATGCGTGCATGTCAGAACCGCAGATGCCGATTGCCTCAATCTTAATCAGGGATTCTTCCAGACCTGGAACAGGGTCGGGCTCATCGCGATACTGCAGCTCAAGCGTATCGGTATAGACAAGTGCTTTCATAATTTTTCTCTATTTAGTTGTCGTCCATAAACGGGCTCCTGCCGGTTATGGACACGGAACAAGAAAAAATTCGACTTTTCTTTTTCAATCCCATTTTTAACATGGGCAATGGCTTATCGCCGTTAAAAATGTCGGTGCATGCCTGCACCGGATTAGTGTCCGTCCTTTCTGGACGGACACTATTTAGCGGTAAAGCCGCCATCTAAATGAATAACCTGGCCGGTAATATAATCTGAAGCCTGCGATGACAGAAATACCGTTATACCATCCAGATCCTTGAGTTCGCCATTTCGACCTATCGCCGTCTGCCTGGCCAAAATATCCAGCATTTCAGGATTTTGATATACCGCTGCGGTTAATCCCGTCGGGAAAAAACCCGGTGCGATGGCGTTGCAATTAATACCTTTGTTTGACCAGGTTTCAGCCATGGCACGCGTAAGCTGGGTGATACCGCCCTTGGATGCGCCATAAGCCAGGCCATTGGCAAAAGCCCGGCTTGATTGCAACGAGGCTATGTTGATGATGCGACCCCAGCCATTCGCTTCCATGTCTGGCACCAGTTCGCGTGCCAGAAAAAAAGGTACCGAAAGATTGAGATTAAGTGTGTTATCCCAGCTTTCTAAGGTAATTTCTTCAACCGGTTGTCGTAAATTGATGCCTGCAGCGTTGATTAAAATATCGATCGCTCCAAATGGCTCTTTTGCGCGTGCGGCAATCTCCGTCAGCTGATTACGATCACTCAGGTCGGCAGACAGGGCTGACGCCTGTCCATCTTCTAACTGAATCCTGGAAACGACATTGAGTAATTCATTTTTGCGCCGACTGAGAAGAACCACCGAGGCTCCGGACTGTGCCAGTGCAATGGCCTGTCTTTGCCCTATGCCTGAGCTGGCACCGGTTACCAGTGCCACTTTGCCCGTTAAATCAAAATCCGACATCATTATGGCTGTAATCTAAAGGTTTCTTCTGGAAAATACTTGCTCAGTCGATCGTCTCCGGTTCGAGCATGTGCCTCCATACCTTCCAGTCGCGAAATCCTGGCACAAGCGGATACTTTATTCGAAGCTGCTTTAATTTCATCCTCCGTGACAACTATGTTGCTATTAAAATTATCAAGCTTTTTAGTATACTCAATGGCTTCTTCTTCGCCGCCCTGTTCTATATCAGACAACATCTGCGCCACGATTTTTCGCGTATCATCTTCACCAGTAGAAGCTGCTTTTTTCAGATATTCAGTAGTCATATATTTCCTCTTCACACTATTGATGGTTAAGGGTAAAAAAGCAGGAATTCATAAACATGACGTGCCTGAATCACCCCAGGGGCGTCAGGTATTCTTTAATTATGCACTTTCATAAAGTCTGGTAAGAACAAATTCCCGGTGCCCCAGAGCTTCGGCTGAGGTGAGTCGTCCATTTACAGTTTTGAACAAGGATTCGAGCAACTTGTCGCCCGCTTCACTCGGGGTCATCTCGCGGCGTAACAGCCCCGATACATCAACATCGACGTGCTCACTCATAGTGCGAATCGTGCGTGGATTAGCACATATTTTGATGACGGGAATAATCGGATTGCCGATGATGTTGCCCTGACCGGTAGGGAAAAAATGAGCGACGTAACCCGCGGCAGCTGCCAGGGTCACCATTTCGGCTGCAGCCGATGAAGAATCCATAAACCAGAGGCCAGGTCCGGTAGGTGCCTCTGCTTTATCCAGCACGCCGTCCACCATACATTCTTTGCCAATCTTCTGGATATTACCAAGTGCTTTTTCTTCGATGGTGGTCAGACCACCTTCAATATTGCCCTTGGTTGGCTGAGAATCAGAAAGATCAGAGGTTTTGAAACGATTGATCATGTCCTGGTAACGGTTGAACATGAACATAAAGCGCTCACGAACTTCGTCGTTACGACAGCGTTCGGCTACCAGATGTTCTCCACCGGTTATTTCTGAAGTCTCACCGAAAAGCAGGGTTGTTCCGTGAGGATATAACTTGTCAAATGCATTACCAACTGTTGGGTTTGACCCACAACCGGAGGTCGTATCTGACTCACCACACTTAGTCGATACCCAGAGTTCTTTGATCGGTGCTTCTTCGCGTTGTAATTCTGAGGCCCACTGAGAATATTCTTTAGCGACCTTTGAAGCTTGCATGATGGTTTCATGGTCGCCGTGCTGTTCAATACCAAAACCAGTGACTGGTTTTCCTGTAGCAGCGATGCCTTCAACAATTTTTTGTGTCCAGCCGTTTTCGATGCCAATGACTACAACTGCGGCAACATTGGGATTGGCGCCGGTACCGATCAAGGTACGGAAGTGCAGATCAAGATCTTCTCCGAACTGAAGTCTTCCGTAAGGGTGGGGTAGTGCCATAGTGCCTGCAATATTATTTGCCACCGCTTCACAAGCAGCATTCGACAGATCATCAACGGGTAGAATGATGACGTGATTGCGCACACCAACACGACCATTTTCGCGTCGGTAGCCTAAAAATGTTGCCGTACTTAAATCTTGAGACATAGTTTATTCTCCATAATTAAGGATTAACGTTTTTGTGTTTGGATAATCTAACTATTACCAACGTTTGGTCTTGATATTGTGAACATGGGCGTGTTCACCGGTATCGATATCCTCCACGACCTTGCCGATATCCGTACCGTATTTAATAACTGTATCGCCTTGCTTCATTGGCTTTATCGCAAGCTTATGTCCGATAGGTATATCGTTTGCAGCCCTGAATTTTATATCTACATCCTGATCCATTACCCAACCGTTCATTTCATCTCCGGCTTTTATGCCCTCAACGACGACAACACCGACGCTGTCCCCTTCATCATGAACCACAAAATCAATCATCTGTTTCTCCTGGTATTTGAAAAAATAAATCGAATTAAACTCGATGGCGGGATACTACACAGGCGATTTTCTTTAGTCAAATAGTCTTATACAAGACCAGTCATATTAAAATATCCGAAATTACATAACTATCTGTAATTGTTGATATTTAATAACCAAACTCAATTATGAAACAAATACATTTATTGAGCTATATTGCTATAGTCTTATATAAGACATATACTTTTGTCTGGTGGTATTGTTCATCACCAGTCTATTCGATAATAATTAAATGGGTCAGGAGATTTAATGCTTACAACAGGAAAAGGTTCTATTTCGCTTTACATGCAAATTAAAGAACTCCTGGTAGCAAAGATCAGCAAAGGGGAGTGGTCACCCGGTGATATTATTCCCAGCGAGATAAATCTCGCTCAGGAACTGGGCGTTAGCCAGGGCACCGTGCGTAAGGCGATTACCGAGCTAGTCGAAAATAATGTATTAACACGAAAACAGGGTCGCGGAACCTTTGTTTCAACCCATGATTTCAATCGAGCCCTTTTCCATTTCTTCCACATAACCGATGATAGCGGCCATAAAGTGTTACCTGACAGTCAGGTATTACACTGTCGCAAGGAACAGGCATCTCCGTTGGAAATGTCGAAACTTCAATTAGCCGCTGGAATTGACATTATTAGAATTGATCGCGTGCGCAGTATTGCGGCCAAACCCACCATTATCGAAACCATCACAGTAGCAGCAGAACCTTTCAGTAATCTGGTAAACGGTAACAATGAAGACTTGCCCAACATGTTGTATGAACTTTATGAAAAACAGTTTGGTGTCACCATTCATAGCGCCGAAGAGCAACTCCGCGCCATAGTGGCTTCAAAGCAAGATGCGTCGCAGCTCAATCTGCAACCTGGAACGCCATTACTCGAAATCAGGCGCGTTGCGATGACATTGGACAAAACTCCTGTAGAGCTGCGCATCAGTCGATGCAGCACCCAAAATCACTATTATCAAAATACTATTTTCTAAGTATCCGCTGATATAATTATAGACGCCTGTGTTAGTGGGTGTGATACAAAAAGCTATAAAAGGCAAGTTTTTGATTCTGTTTATTCTTCGGTCAACCTTGATAAATCGCTTGCGGCTTCACGCAGTAATGGTAGGTATTGGTCGGCGTCTTCGGGCGATATTCGGAATTTTGGTGCCTGAATAGCCAGCGAACTGTAGAATCGCCCCTGTTTGTCGGTAATCGGTACCGCGATTGCGATAACATCATCGAAAAGTTCTTCGTTGTCGATAGAAACCTGGGTTTGTGCAATGGTATCGATTTCGGCGAGCAGAACATCTGGATCGGTAATCGTATATTTCGTTTTAGCTATGAGATCAAGTTTGTTGACCACGGCCTTGCGTTTTTGTTTGGGCAGAGTACTTAAATAAAGCTTTCCACTTGCGGTGCAATGCAAAGGTACACGCATACCCAGGGGAAACTGTAAACGCAAAGGTAAGCTGGTTTCCACGCGATCAGAATAGGCCATATGTAAGCCATCTGCATAGGCAATATTACAAGTTTCGCCAACACTTGCGGACAGGGATGAGAGTATTGCGTGTCGAGTTGCCCGAAATCGGGAATGTGATAAAACGCCGACCGCGACATCATGCAATCGATTACCAGGCAGGTAGTCCTTACCGTTAATTTTTTTGAGTAAATACCCAGCCGTTTCGAGTTCGGCGCAGAGACGGTGTGCTGTAGCCTTGGGTAGATTCAGCACTTCGTTAATTTCGGTGGCACTGATAGGGCGACCTGCAGCGGCAATCGTATCTAGTATGTCAAGCACCCTGTGTATGGTAGACCCGCGTTCACGTTTCACGTTTTATTAAGCATCCTTATTGATTTCCCTGAGAGTCGGTTTTCAATGATCATGGTGCAATTATGACATAAAAGGTCTATAACGGGAAAAATAATTCCATTATAATCGCAGTATGATATATTTTGCCTTGCTACTAATTTTTTTTATATCGACTAATGTCCTGGAATAATTATCTAGTAAAACCCAAATACAAGTGGTCCAAGATCAGGTGAATAAAAAATGAACGAGTTCGATTTCATTGTTGTCGGAGCGGGTTCAGCAGGTTGTGTATTGGCGAATCGTTTATCGGAAGACCCATCAAACCGTGTGTTACTGCTGGAAGCGGGTGGCCGTGATCTCAATCCCTGGTTGCACATTCCGGTAGGGTATTTCAAAACCATGCACAACCCAGCTTACGACTGGTGTTACAAAACCGAGCCTGATCCCGGCATTGCCGACAGGCAACTGCAATGGCCACGCGGCAAGGTGCTAGGCGGATCAAGCGCATTAAACGGGTTACTTTATGTTCGCGGTCAGCCGCAAGACTACGATCATTGGGCTGGACTAGGCAACAAAGGCTGGAGTTTTGGCGACGTATTACCCTATTTCAAAAAATCCGAAGACAACCAGCGCGGGGCTGATCACTACCACGGCGTCGGCGGTCCGCAAAAAGTCTCAGACCTGCGCCTGCGTCGACCGATAGCCGAACATTTCATCCAGGCAGCGACCGAATGCGGGATTCCATTCAACGAAGATTACAATGGCGAGGTGCAGGAAGGCGTGAGTTACTTCCAGCAAACCGCCTACAACGGATTTCGCTGGAGTACGGCGAAAGGTTTTCTCAGGCCCGCAAAGTCGCGTGCCAATCTCAGTGTCATAACCAAAGCCCAGGTAACCCACCTCAACCTGGAAGGGCGTAAAGTCACGGGCCTAAGCTATCATCGCCATGGACAGCAGCATCAAGTGAATGCGCAGGCCGGGGTAATCCTGAGTGCTGGTGCGATCAACTCACCCCATATCCTGCAGTGCTCGGGAATCGGCGATCCGGCGATGCTGTCAGAAGCCGGTGTCGAAACCGTACACGCCTTACCCGGCGTCGGTAAAAATCTGCAGGACCATTTACAGATACGGCTGGTATTTAAAACCAATAAACGCACCCTGAACGATGAACTCAATAATCCGTTCAAACAGTTCATGGTGGGAGTGCAGTACTTTCTCACACGTACCGGACCTCTGACCCTGGCGGCCAGTCAGGTGGCGATCTTCACCAGGTCTGATCCTGCAGTGACGCGACCCGATATCCAGTTTCACATGCAACCCCTGAGCGCTGATAAACCCGGTGATGGCGTGCATCCGTTTTCAGCATTTACATCGTCGGTGTGTCAATTGCGGCCGCATAGTCGCGGTGAAATCCGCATCAAATCTCCCGATCCATTCAACTATCCGGCGATCTACCCCTACTATCTTTCCGATGAGCGTGATTGTGAGGTTGCCATAGCCAGCATCAAGGTGGCCAGAGCCATTGCAGCAGCGCCATCGTTACGCAACTGCGTGATCGAAGAGATGGTTCCAGGTAGCAGATTCCAGAGTGACAGTGAATTACTCGACGCCGCGCGCCAATACAGCCAGACGATTTATCACCCGACCAGCACCTGCAAGATGGGGCAGGACGACATGGCTGTGGTTGATGATCGCCTGCGGGTGCATGGCATCGAAAACCTGGTAATAGCCGACGCATCGATCATGCCGGAAATCGTTTCAGGAAATACCAATGCACCGACGATTATGATCGGAGAAAAAGCGGCAGATATGATTTTGGCGGATAAATAAAATAATAATTGCTTGCATCTCAAAAAAATATTTGCAAAAATGAGACTTGTAGTACCATTTTAGGGAAATAATATTAATGACGCCAGGATTTAAATCAATAATCAATCAACATGCTGCTTAAAAGCAGTCTTATAAGAGAGAAGGAGAAATATATGTCTACACGTATCAAACTAAAAACTATTGCTGCCAGTGCAGCAGGCCTGGCACTCATGGCATCGTCTGCCATGGCGGCAGGCAAGGTCTTGCGTATCCAGTCGGTGCTATCCACCTCAGCTGACGAAGTCGTTATGTTGAGGGAGTTCGGTAAAGATGTCGCAGCGCTGACTAATGGCTCGCTCACCATCGAAGTTCTGCCAGCAGGCGCTGTTGTTGGACCCCGAGACATCATTGATGCCGTTGACTCGGGTCTGGTTGAAGGTGGTTTTGCCTGGACACATTATTGGGGTGGCAAACACGTTGCGGCTAACCTGTTCGGCGCGCCTATAGCGGGTGCCGGTGTAGGACTCGATAACATCGCGTTCCTGAGCTGGTTCCAGTACGGTGGTGGCAAGGAGCTGTATGACCGCCTGTGGGATGAAATGGGCGTGAACGTCAAAGGATTCATGCTGCAGCCAGTGGGCCCTGAGGCACTCGGTTGGTTCCCACATCCGATCAATTCGATGGATGACTTCCGTAAATTACGCTTCCGTGCACCTCCGGGCATGGTTGGTGCCGCATACGCTGCAATCGGTGTTCCAGCGGTTGCCATGGGCGGCGGCGACATCCTGCCAGCGCTTGAGAAAGGCACGATCGACGCAGCCGAGTGGTGCTGCCCCAAGCCAGACTCCGTCTTTGGTTTCCAAAAAGTGCTAAAGTACTACTACCTGCAAGGTCTGCACCAGGTGACCGTAAACGCGGACATGTATGTGAATGGCGATTTCTACGACTCGCTGAGCGCGGTTGAACAGAAAGCACTGGAAGTTGCGGCAAACGCGTCTCTGTCAAAATCCTTGTCCTACAGAATCTATGAGAACGGTAAGGCACTGAAAAATCTGACGGATAATCACGGTGTTATCCTGAAAGATACTCCAGCGGATTACTTCACAGAGTACATGGCGGCCGCTAAAAAGTTGCTACAAGCCGCTGCGGATGAAAACGAGTTCTTCGCAGAAGTGTGGCAGTCGCAAAAGGATTTCGCCGACACCGTGGTACCATTCTGGGCGGGTGCACAGACCTCGAACGCAAGTTTGGGTCGCGCACATGCAGATACACTGAAGTAATAAAAACCTGAAGTAAAAAGACTTCGTTGCGAGGCCCGTCAAGGCCTCGCTTCGAAGTTTCTGTAAGGGGCTAAGCCCCATTTAAATAATAAGAGCCCAAAATGGGCACAAACATTATCGGGGATAATGGGCATGGCTGTAGATGAGGTCAATCCAGAAGATCTTGAGATTGCGGATGAACTAATTGCGGAGCGTCGTGCCGAGGCCCCGGGTGAAACGCCAGAAGATATGACGCCCTGGCAACGCCCTATTACGGCAGCTATTGACGTAATCAATTACCGGGTAGGCCAGATTATTGCCCTGCTCATGGTGCCGCTCATTGTTGTAGTGGTGCTAGAAGTCCTTTCACGAAACTCCTTTTCGATCTTGCAAAATGCCGGGTTCGAAGACCTCGCCCGAACCCTCGGACTTGGCCCCACGCTCTGGGTGTATGACACCAGTCGTATGATAGCCGGGGTACTCTTCATGGCGGCCGCGGGCTATGGTTTGATGCGCGGGGTTCACATCCGTGCCGACTTCCTCTACCGAAATTGGTCGGCAAAAACACAGGCGACAGTGGATGCAACACTGTACCTCCTGTTCTTTATGCCTTCGATGATCTTCTTTACCGTTGTCACCTCAGATTTCTGGTGGCTCGCCTTTTCAAGAGGTGAAACCATGCAGGTCGACAGTGCCTGGGGACCACTTTTATGGCCCGCGCGTCTGGCGATGCCAGTCGGTGCCATCCTCTTGTTGCTGCAAGGCCTCCCTGAGATTTTCCGCGCATTTCACAAGATGGGTAAAGAGCGAGAGCGTTTGTTTGTACGGGCCTTGCCTGTCTATATAATCGCACTGACCTGGCTCGTTATGGCGGTGTTCCATCCGAGTATGGTCCCAGGTGGCGAATCGTTTTCTGATCTCATGTCCGCCCGACCGAACCTGGACAAAGCTACCATCGGATTGATCATGCTAGGAGCCATGCTCTTCGTGATTTTTATCGGTTTTCCAATTGCGTTCACGTTGATCTTCCTTGCCTTTGTCTTCGGTATTTGGGGCGGCAACTTCAAGTTAACCACGCTGTTGATGACGCTGAATACAAACTCCACCATGTTGAACGATCAGCTCATGGCCGTGCCGCTTTTTGTACTGATGGGGATCGTGATGGAAGCGGCGGGCTTGATGGACCGGTTGTTTGCATCGATCCAGATGATGATGTCGCGCGTTCGCGGCGCGTTGTTCATCGCCGTGCTAATCGTATCCACGATTTTTGCAGCAGCCACTGGCATTGTGGGCGCTTCTGTAACCCTGCTTGGGATCATGGCTGGCGCGACCATGACCAGAGCAGGCTATGACGTCAAGCTTGCGGCCGGAACCATCACCGCAGGCGGCACATTGGGCATTCTGATACCGCCCTCAATTATGCTGATCGTCATGGGACCTGTTCTGGAAGTTTCAACCCTAGACCTTTTCCGTGGAGCCTTTATTCCCGGCGCCATGCTGGCTATCCTTTACCTGCTCTACACGCTTGGACGCTGCTGGCTGAATCCGGACCTAGGGCCAATATTGTCAGAAGAGGACCAACCTCCAACGTCCGCTTTTTATGGCGCTGAGGTCGCGCTGATCTGCCTGGGTGTTTTGACCGTTTGCCGAGTCTTTGGCCTTGCCATGGGCGGTGTTTTTGGCGGTGCGATGCCATTTGGCGGCTTGATCGTTTTGGCCATTACCTGTGCGGTCGCCTATGCCGCATACCGTCGTTTGAATTTACTCAGGATCGTGCTTCCGATCACGGTGATCTTCCACTTATATATGATTGTTTTGAATATGGGCGATGACGGTAGTCTGTCGATCTGGTCGATAACCTTTGCCGCATTCACCCTGCTTCTGGCATATTTGGGACGGCCGATTTATAGCACTGCGGCTGACGGTAAGTTCTATTTTTCGCCGCTCTGGGATGAGTTCTTTGCCGGGCTCATGCCTCCCACGATCCTGATTTCTTTTGCTTTGGGGTCGATTCTCCTTGGCCTGGCAACACCTGCTGAAGCCGCAGCGATGGGCGCCTTTGGTGCCCTCTTGTTATCTATCGGTTACGGCAAATTCACCTTTCCTAGTTTCTTTGACAGTCTGGTCAAAGCCCTGGAGATCACGGTTTTGATCATGTTCCTGGTTGCCGCATCGAACTTCTTTGGCGCCGAATTCAGTTATTTGGGCACGCCAAAGATGATGACTGAGCTGCTACTTGGCCTCGACATGTCGCCTTACCTCATTCTGATCGTGATTATGGCACTGATCTTCCTCCTGGGATGGCCACTGGAGTGGGTGCCTATTGTTCTGATCGTTTTGCCAATTTTGCTGCCAACAGTCGAGGCGTTGGACATCCACGGGCTGGATCGCTACAACCTGATGGTCTGGTTTGGCATTCTGGTCGCGGTGAACCTGCAGACCGCATGGCTATCCCCACCTGTGGCCTTGTCAGCATACTTTCTGAAGGGGGTCGTACCGGATTGGGATCTCAAGGACATCTACCTGGGCATGATGCAGTTCATGGTGATTCAACTCATCGGTCTCATCCTGCTGTTTATCTTCCCGCAACTGGTGCTTTGGCTACCCAGGGTAATGTCTGGTGGGTAAATCATGATGCATCTCCTTCGATCTACCTTGTCATGGGCAAGCGCCCGGCATGCTGATGTCGGCGGACAAACCCGGTGATGGTGTGCATACGTTCTCGGCGTTCACCTCGTCAGTCTGCCAGCTCCGACCACACAGCCGGGGTTATGTTGCGATCAAGTCAGCGGACCCGCTGCAGGCGCCGGCGATGATGCCCAATTATCTCTCCGACGAGCGCGACTGCGAGGTCGCCGTCGGCGGTATTAAAGTCGCCAGACGTATCTGCGAAGCACCGTCTCTGCGAAATCGTGTCATCGATGAGTATGTGCCGGGTCGGCAGTTTCAGACCGATGCGGAACTGCTCGAGGTTGCGTGTAATTACAGCCAGACAATCTACCATCCGACCAGTACCTGTAAAATGGGTGTCGATGCGGACGCTGTGGTCGATCTGGAGTTGCGTGTACATGGACTCGATGGATTGCGTGTAGTCGATGCTTCGATCATGCCGGAGATCGTATCCGGCAATACCAATGCGCCGACAATCATAATTGCGGAGAAGGCAGTCGACATGATTCTGCGGAAAAGTGGTAATTTGGTTGCAATATTATTTAAAAATTGCAAAAATGAGACCCTGAGTATCATTATAGCAAAAGAATGGCTATCGAGTATTTGAAGAAAGCGGGAAAAACCGCCTGGCTATCGCCGCCGGTGGCCTTGTCCGCCTACTTCCTCAAGGGTGTCGTTCCTGAGTGGGATTTAAAGGATATCTATGGCGGCATGATGCAATTTATGGTGATCCAGATGATAGGTTTGATATTGATCATCTCTTTTCCTCAAATTGCCCTGTGGTTACCCGAGTACCTGTATCCAACACCTTAGTATGAGATAGAAAAGAATGAGCATAGAAATAGTTAAAAAAGCGAGTAAAACGCCAACGACCGGTGAAGATGATACGGCTCGTATTGTTAATGAAATGTTGCAGGCAATTGAACAGGGAGGCGAAGCTAAAGCCTGTGAATATGCGCAAAAGCTCGATGGCTGGGACAAGAATATTATCGTCAGTCGGGAAGAAATTGAAGCCGCTGGCGAAATGATTTCAGAACAGGCCCGTCTGGATATTCAGTTTTCGTACCAACGTGTTAAAGCTTTCGCTGAATCACAACTGGCGAGCATGACCGAATTCGAAACTGAGTTATCTCCTGGTCTGTTTGCCGGACAGCGCCTGATACCAGTGCAAACCGCCGGTTGTTACGTGCCCGGTGGCCGCTATGCGCATATTGCCTCGGCGATTATGAGCGTAACGACTGCCAGGGTTGCGGGTGTTAAAAAAGTCATTGCCTGTTCACCAACGCATCCAGACCGTGGTGTGCATCCTGCAATACTCTATGCTGCCGATCTTGCCGGTGCCGATACCATACTGGCGCTGGGTGGTGTGCAGGGTATTGCGGCGATGGCGTTTGGATTATTTACCGGGCATGAGGCTGATATTCTGGTTGGCCCTGGTAACCGTTTCGTCGCCGAAGCCAAGCGTATTCTATATGGTCGTGTCGGTATCGATTTATTTGCCGGACCGACCGAGATTTTAATAATCGCCGACGAAAATGCCGATCCCGAAATCATCGCCTGTGATTTGGCCGGTCAGGCCGAGCATGGCCTCGATTCACCCGCGTGGCTGGTATCGACTTCGAAGGAACTGGCGCAAAAAACAGTCGATTTAATGCCAAAATATATCGAACGTCTGGCCGAACCGAATCGTTCTGCCGCAGCAGCTGCATGGCGAGATTACGGCGAAGTTGTAGTCGTCGATAGCCGCGAAGAAGCCGTTAATGCCAGCGATAAATACGCGCCAGAACATCTTGAAGTACAGTGCGATGATCTCGACTGGTGGTTAAAACACTTAAGTAATTATGGTTCGCTATTCCTCGGTGAAGAAACCACGGTTGCCTATGGCGACAAGTGTTCTGGCACCAACCATATTCTGCCGACCAAAGCCGCGGCGCGTTATACCGGTGGACTCAGCGTGAGTAAGTTCATCAAGGTATTAACCTGGCAGCGCATGACAGAGGAGTCGAATCGAGAGGTTGGTGCGGTGACCGCAAGAATATCACGCTCAGAAGGCATGGAAGGTCATGCGCGATCTGGGGATGACCGACTTTACAAGTATTTTCCTGGCGAAGAATTCGATCTTGGGCTGTAGTACCCCGGTGGTCAGGTAGTGATAGTAATTCATCACGGATTTCCAGCATGTTGATGTCCATTGCAGCAATCGTGGTCGGGCTGGTATTGCTGGTCTGGAGTGCAGATCGATTTGTAGATGGCGCTGCCGCCATTGCTCATCACCTGGGTGTTTCAAACCTGATTATCGGCATTACTGTGATCGGTTTTGGAACGTCCGCGCCTGAAATTGTCGTGTCGATTATTGCGGTACTTGAAGATATACCGGACATGGCGATCGGTAATGCATTGGGATCGAATATCGCCAATATCGGACTTATCCTTGGTATTACTGCTTTGCTGGTGCCGATTCCAGTCTCTGCTGGCCTGATAAAGTCGGAATATCCATTGCTGTTTCTGGCCACTCTGGTGATGATTGGATGTCTGTATGATTTGCAACTGACCTGGGTGGATGGCGCCGTCCTGATCGGGTTACTCGTTTTTATCCTGGCTTATATGATTCACTCGCACCGCCAGTCTGCAGAGCCAGACGATATGGGGGACGAAGAATCTGAATTGATGGAAAACCATGTCGCGATTGGCTGGATTTTGCTCGGTCTGATCGTGCTCGTAGGTAGCTCAAGACTGCTGGTTTGGGGTGCATCAAATATCGCCCATAGTTTTGGCATCAGCGAACTGGTGATCGGCCTGACCATCGTTGCCCTGGGGACCAGTTTGCCGGAGCTTGCGACATCCATCGCGAGTCTGAAAAAATCAATTCCTGATCTGGCGATTGGTAATATCATCGGTTCCAATTTGTTCAATTCGCTCGCAGTTGTCGGCATTCCCCCGCTGCTAAATAGTTTTGAAATCGATGCTTCAGCACTGTCTCGCGATGTACCAGTGATGGTAGGTCTGACCCTGTTATTATTCCTGATGTCGCGTTATCCTAACAGCGGAAACGTTTGTCTGACTCGATTGAAGGGATTCTGGCTGCTTTCCGGCTTTGTTATTTATCAGCTTTATTTATATTTTGAGATTGTTTCAGTTGTGTCATAGATTGTTCTGAAATCACTTACCGAGTTATTGTTAATCTTCTCCTCAGATTATGCCGCTGCACTGTTTGTGTTCAGACCCAGGCTACAATTTCGGTCATCTGAAAACGATATCGCAGAAATAATGGTTATTATTTTCAGCAGCAGTTAGGCATAAAATATGCGGATACCCCTTCAAAATGACTTCGCGGAGTTCACATGGTACTGTCAACTTAAAGGCCAAACTGATGGCATGAATAAAACAAACCCACTTTACCATGGATACCGTTTTCCTTCCGAAATCATTAGCCATGCGGCCTGTCTATATCATCGGTTCTATCTCAGTTTTCGAGATGTTGAAGACCTACTGGCTGAACGTGGAATTGTTGTTTCCTACGAAACTATCCGCAGTTGGTGTAATAAATTTGGGCCAGCGTACGCTCGAATGATCAAGAAACGTCGAGGAACACTTGGCGACACATGGTATATGGATGAAGTCTACATTGTGACAGTTCGAGGTGAGCGGCGATACCTATGGCGAGCCGTAGATCAAGACGGCGATGTTCTTGATATCCTGGTGCAAAAGCGTAAGGATAAAAGGGCTGCAGAGCGCTTTTTCAAGAAACTGATGAAAGGTCAAGGCCGATCTGCACGGTTAATCGTAACGGACAAATTGCCAAGCTATGCTGCGGCGAAAAAAACTGTTATGCCTACGTCAATGCATTGTGATGATCGCTATGCGAATAATCGTGCAGAAGTATCGCACGAACACGCGCGAGCGCAGGAACGACAGATGCAACGATTTAAATCATCCGGGCAGGCACAGCAATTTCTGGCTGTTCACAGTCAGGTCCATAATCTCTTTCGTGTGGGTCGGCATTTAATTCGGGCAACGAATTATCGGTTGCTGAGAAATCGATCATTTGAAACCTGGCAGCAGGTGACGTGCGCCTACTGAACAGGAACGTGCCTATGAGTGTGGCCCATTTTGCCAACGTTGGTCAACTTGACAGAACCGAGCCAATCACTTCTGACCAGAGAACTAGTTCTCAGCTGTATGTCGTATGTCGCTAACGAATCAAGCCATATATTCCAACGCAGATCAGCAAAGAAAGCGTTAAGCGACGGTAAAGTCTTTCGCTCGATTTACGGAATAGCTTTGACCCGATATACGCAGTAATCAAAAAGGCGGGAAGTAACAGTCCTGCACGAAGTACTGGTATTGGTGTTATCAGTCCTCTGATTGTCATCCATAGAATTAAAGAAGTGAGGGTAATAGCGAAATATCCTGTGAAGTTTGCTCGATTGGTCGCAGCGGAGTCTTGACTGGAGAGCAGATAGAGCATTACAGGTGGATTGCCCAGGCTCGTAGCCGCCATCATAGTTCCAGACAAGCTACCCACCGCGGCGGTTGTTGATGTGCGCTTGTTGCCTTTAAAGCGCCAACCTGCCAGTAGGATGATCGAAAACACCAGAACAATCGCTGCGATCGCTCTCGACATCGTCTCAGTATCCACTGTTACCAGTAACCAGCTTCCAACCGGCATGAAAAAAATGGCTGCTATACCCATTGGCCATATGGCTCGCCAATCGATTTCCTTATAGACGCCTGGAATAAGCTGAATGGTTGTCACAATCTCTATCAGGATGATCATGGCCACCGTTTCGACGGGGCCAAATAGTAAAATAAATATCGGTGCCATTAACATTCCAGACCCTACACCTGCAAATCCACGTATAAGTCCAGCTACAATAGAAACTATGAGCGCTGCAAGGAAGTTAATATCTAATAGATCGAAAATTGTTTGCAACGCCTTTGATACCCTGAGTTATCTAGTAGTTTGCAAATTGTAACTCAACGGTATAACAGTAAATACATGGAATGTCCGCACCGTGCCGACGTTATTTGCCTATTCATCCCTAATCGGGAACGACTGTTTACAATAAAAATTCATCTGTAGGTGCTCTTGATTGATGCTCTTTAATCAAAATATATTTTGGATCAACCGGTAATGAAGTGGTCGGGATCGTGAAACAGATTTCACAGCTGTATTGCTCGAAGCTGATTGACCCATTATCCCAAGACTTACACGTTAGTGTAACAGTATTATTATTAAGATTTGCAAAACCGCTATCAATGTAGCAACCACTCGTCATAAGAACATACGTTGAAATTATTGTTTTTTGCTGCTCCGTTTTGTCAACTTTTAAATCTTCATAAGGTCCCATAAATAAGTAATCCTCAGGACTTGAATTGAACGAGCATTCTAAATTTATTGATTTGGCATTCATTTACTAAACCTTATCGTGAATTTCACAAGCTCTCAACTTAAGGAGACCGCCTGAGTCAAAAAACATAGGAATCTTGGGTTACGCTACCAGTTTTCGTATGACCGGCTTAGTGCCGTAATTTATCTAATTGACTCTGAGCGGGAATGATCGCAATTGAGATACCTGTCTAACAAGCACCCAGGAAATTCTCTTCTCAAAAGAGTTCTAGGTGGTCGTTAACGTCGCTGTAACCGGAAGCGACGTAGTTGCTGTGGTATTGTCAACTTAAGGGTCAATCGATCAGACTAATGGCATGAACAATATAAAATCACGATACCACGGCCATCGGTTCCTCCCTGAGATCATCAGCCATGCGGTTTGGCTATATCATCGATTTTGCCTTTCCTTCCGCGATGTTGAAGATCTTCTTGCTGAGCGCGAGATTGTTGTTTCCTATGAATCTATCCGCAGCTGGTGCAACAAATTCGGCCCTAAATATATGACCAGGTTGAAGCGAAATCACCAAGGATACGGTGATACTTTCTTTATCGATGAAGTATTCGTCAAGATTGGTGGGAAACAACACTACCTGTGGCGCGCAGTTGATCAAGACGGAGAAGTTATAGATGTATTCCTTCAGGAACGTAGAGATGGTGCGGCTGCAAAACGGTTCTTTAAAAGACTATTGAAGAAACATCGAGGCGAACCCAGGAAGATAGTGACGGATAAACTGAGAAGCTATGGCGTCGCACATCGAGAACTCATCCCAGATGCGATTCACGATACTGTACGTCGTCAAAACCTGTTGGACAGTTTAGCCTGATAGTCTAAGAGACAGTTTTCACTTTGTAAATCAGTTTTTATTTATACATTAAAGTCTGGCGCTTAGCTTCTAAGTAGGTGTGTAATTCTGGTGTAATCATGCCAAGAATATTAGGGATAATACGAGAATTTATGCTGATGAGGACATTCTGGAAAACTGTCAACTCATTGAAAATAGAAGAAATTAGCAAAGTATAGAAATTGGCAGAAACTCTAACTTGAATACTGAAAATCCCCGTGTCGGTGGTTCGATTCCGCCCCTGGGCACCATATAAATC